>Ga0194063_10001413_pt1 | contig 15648 bp, 7 predicted proteins | sample SepL3720m_MetaG_FD_155459 | JGI IMG/M metagenome (GOLD analysis project Ga0194063, IMG submission 155459) | Anoxic zone freshwater microbial communities from boreal shield lake in IISD Experimental Lakes Area, Ontario, Canada - Sep2016-L373-20m | ecosystem: Environmental > Aquatic > Freshwater >... | reverse complement strand
GCACGCCGATTCTGCTCAGCACCGGCCAGGCGAATTTCATCGGGCTGTATAGTTATCTGATTCTCCTGAACCTGGGCATTCTGGGCCTCTCGCACGCCCGCCAGTGGCGGCTTCTCAACTACCTGGGTTTTCTCTTTACCTTCGCCCTCTACGCGGGATCCCTGAAACTCTACAAGACGTCGGACTTCCCTGTGGCCCTCGCCTTCCTCTCTCTTTTCTTCGTCATTCAGTCCACCCTGGTATTCCTCTACAACCTGCGGCAGGGGATATCGGCGACGGTTCTGGAGATCATCCACTTGGTTCTCAACGCGGCCTTGTTCGCGCTGGCGGCCTATTCCCTGATCATCGATGCCGTGGGGCGTCCCTATCCAGCGGTTCTCACCCTTGTCCTGGCGCTCTACTTCATTTTGCATGTGGCGATATTTATACAACGCAGGCTGGGTGATCGCGCCCTGCTGATGGCCCTGATTTCGCTCGCCGGTTTCTTCACCACGATGACCATGCCCCTGGCCATGGAGAAGGAATCGTTGACCATCGCCTGGGCTCTTCAGGCCTATTTGTTTCTGCGTTTGGGGCATGGCATGCGCAGCCCTTTCCTGAAACATCTTGGCTATGCTCTCTATGCGGTGACAGTAGTCCGGCTGGTCGGTTATGAACTGCCGCGTTTTGATGCCATTCCTGCGCCAGCCACCGCGCCCATGGCCATCTACTGGAAAGCGATGAGTTCCCGGCTGTGGACATTTGGCGTGGCGATCCTGTCGGTGATGGGTGCGTTCCGGTTGGAGAAAAATGCCCCGGCGCCGTCCGTGCCGGAACTAACGGCCCTGAATGACGGGGTTGCGTTGCCGGACACACTGACCCGGCCGGTATTTTTCTGGGCCGCCGCCCTCGGGATTTTCATCTACCTGCAATGCGAGTTCCACGCCATGTTCGGCTGGTTTCCCGCGTGGAGACCGGCCGTCCTGACGGCGCTATGGGGTGGGATGGCCGTATTCTTCCTCGCCCGCTATCTGGCTTCGGCCTCTGCAACCAACCTGGGAGCCTTGGTGTTCTTTACGGCTGGCGCCATCGGAAAGACCCTCTTTATTGATTGTCCGGGATGGCATGTGACGGACTCCGGATATTTCCCGGTGGACTACACCCTGTTCGTGGCGCTGGCCCGGTGGCTGGACTTCGTGTTGGTTCTCGTCCTGTTGGGCGTCGGCGCCTTCGTCCTCAACCGGCGCTCAACCCCGCGAGCCGTTCCCGCCCTGTTCGGATATGCCGCCCTGATCCTGCTCTGGATCTATCTCACCCTTGAACTGAACACCCTGCTTCACTGGAAACTTCCGATATTCCAGGCCGGCGGCATCTCGGTGCTTTGGACTGTTTTTGCCTTCGGGTTTCTGGCCGGCGGTATCGGGAAGGCGGTCGCGCCACTGCGGCACGCCGGACTCCTCCTTTTTGCCGTCGTGGTGGCGAAGGTATTCCTGTCGGATCTGGCCGGGATGCCGGTCATTTACCGGATCATCGCCCTCATGGCGTTGGGGATCCTGTTGCTTCTCGGGGCCTTTGTCTATCTGCGGGCAAGCGAGAGGTTTACCAAGGAGACACCATGAACATACCCCTTTGTCTGAGTCTGGTATTGACTGCGACGGGCGCGTTGGCGGGTATCACCCCGCACCAGTTTCCGTTCACCAGCCGTCTCACGCCGCCTCCCGTGCGGCAGGGAGAAATCGGGGCCTTTGTCCTGACTCCGGATTACTGGGAGGCGCTGGACGGGGCGAAAGCGAATCTCAGGCTCTTCGATCAGGCTGACCGGGAAATCCCGTATTGGGTTCGGCCGAAGGCGCCCGCATCCATGAAAGTATCTCTGGTTCCCTCGGGGCATTCGGTGTCCTTTGATTCCCTCCGTCAGCGGGATGGCAATATCATTGAACTGGTTGTTGTCAGGAATGATTCAACGAATATGCCCTGTGCCATTCAATTCGAGTCGGGAATCCGGAATTTCGAGAAATTGGTAAAGGTCAGCGGGAGCCGGGATTCCGAACATTGGACGGTCCTGGCGAAGGATGAACCCATCTATGATTATTCCCGGTTTGCGGATGTCCGGAAGGATCAGGTTCGGATCACGCCCGGCGCGTATTCTCGGTTCAAAATCGAGATTTCCAATATCGTGGAGAAAAAAGATTCTCCGCTCGTTCAGATCATCCGCCAGACCCGGGGTCAAACAGACTCGAACGAGACCGAGGCGACCTCGTTCCTGAAGGAACCGTTTCGCATCAACCAGATCGTATTCTTGGAACGTCGGGAATCGCTTGTGACAGGCGGACATGAAACCCGTGAGACGGAGATCGGATCCGTGGAGACGACCCAGGATTCCCGTAAACAGGAGTCTGTTCTGGTTTTCAAGACGCAAGGCCAGCCGATTACCGGCATCACGTTCGTGACTGACGACGCGAACTTCAGCCGGAGTCTCCTGCTGGAGTGCGAATCCGAGACCCCGCCCAAAACCTGGATTCCCATCACTCAAGGCCAGATCAGCCGTCTTCGTATCGGCTCCCTCCGTCAGGATCACCTGACCTTGAACCTGCCATGCGAGACCCGGTTCCGCCGGTACCGGCTGACCTTTCGGAATCTGGACAATCCTCCACTGGGGGTCATGCGTATCCTTATTCGGGAGAACCTCTATGAGGCCCTCTTCTTCCCCGGGGCGAACGCCGAATACAGGGTCTGTCTGGGCGGAAACGGCATCGATTCGCCCCGATATGATGTCGGGGCCGTTCTTTCCGGGGTTCCCGCAGGAGCCGCCCAGATCTGGACGCCGGGTTCGGTGGAAAAGCAAGCTGGGTACACCAAGGGTGGCCGAAACTGGGCCTTCGCGGCAAAACGCCTGTTGACCGCCGCCCTGATTCTGATGGCTGTCGGGCTGATTGTTGTCGTGGCGCGCTTTGCCCGAAAAGTTGAGAACGAAGACGGTCAAGCCAGATAGCGCCGCCACCAGGGGCGGGGCTTCAGGTAAGGAGCCAGTTTGGGCAGGCAGGTGTCGCAGATCGTCCAATCGGATCGCGAGAGAATCCCGTCCATGGCCTGACGGCTCCACTTGGCGGGATACTCCGGCGTGGCCAACTTGGCGAGGGGGGCTGGGATCAGGCCCAGTGTGAAGGGGTTGAAGCCCTGCTTCACAGCGCGGCTCATGATCTCAGGTTTGACGACAACGTCCGCGCGGGACGAATTGCAGACATCGCAGGGCATGGTTAATCTCCGGAATAATTAGTTATCTATTAATGTGCGATGTATAACTTGTTCCTAATACAGGAACAAGCGAAAAAAGAAGGGGGGTGCCCCGGTTCTGGTGGACTTTGTATTTGCTTCCTGTCAACCGGGATGCAAGTATTTTGACCGGACGACCGCTTTCATTCTGCAGCGGTCAGGCTAAACAACGGAACGGGTGGGATCATGGGCATGACATTGGTGGTTTTGGCGGCGGGGATTGGAAGCCGGTATGGCGGTCTGAAACAGATCGAGGCGGTGGGTTCCAACGGGGAGATTGTCATCGAGTATTCGGTATATGATGCCATTCGCGCCGGATTTGACCGCGCGGTGTGCGTAATCCGCCGTGACATCGAGGCGGATTTCCGTTCCCTCGTATCGGCTCGTTTTGAGAAACACATTCCAGTCGATTTTGTATTCCAGGACATGGCCGACATTCCCGACGGTTTCTCCGTGCCGGTGGATCGGAAGAAACCGTGGGGGACGGGACATGCCGTGCTGGCCTGCCGGGATGTTGTGAAGGAGCCGTTCGCGGTCATCAATGCCGATGATTTTTATGGGCGTCGTTCCTATGAATCGCTGGGGGCCTTTTTGAGGGAAGTCGAACCGGCGTCAGGCGACTACGGCATGGTGGGTTTTACACTGCGCAATACGCTCTCCGAGCATGGCCATGTTGCGCGCGGCGTTTGCGAGGTGGATGCCCAGGGTCTGCTGACGCGCGTGGTGGAACGGACGAATATTGAAAAGACCGGCACGGGTGCGCGATATGCGGATGGCCATGGAGGCTGGACATCCCTGACGGGGAATGAGGTGGTTTCCATGAACATGTGGGGGATGACTCCGTCCTTGTTCGGCCATCTTCAACGCGAGTTCCCATTGTTTCTTGCGAAACAGGCGGCCCATCCCAAGGCGGAGTTCTTTCTTCCCACGGTGGTGGATGGACTGGTTGGCGCGGGCATGGCCTCGGTGAAGGTGCTCTCCACGCCCGAACACTGGTTTGGCGTGACCTATCCGCAGGACAAGGCGGTGGTGGTGGAGGGCATACGTCAACTTATGGATAAAGGCGTCTATCCCGATAAACTCTGGGCTTAAAGGGTCTTTTCTGCTTCCTAATCTTAATCGTAATCTTAATCATAATCCTTTCTGGGGCAATAGATTACGATTACGATTACGATTAAGATTAAGATAAATAATCAATCTTAAGGAAGGGTTCTTCAGGTCTCCGGGAAATTCATAACTTCGGCTATGACGAGACAGACGTCGTCATCGAACGTTGATGCTGTGGAGAAGGTCTCGGCATCGCCCGCCATGGCGGGGAGCAACTCGTTCGGGGGCAATGCCAGATGCGTCCTGGCGCTGGCGAAGAGTCTATCCTCGCCATATTGTTCCCGGGCTGCGCCCTCCACCTCGGTGATGCCGTCGGTGTAGACCAGGACGCCGTCTCCCCATTCAAGAGGCCGTTCGATCACGGGGTAGGTAAACTTATCCATGATGCCCAGGGCGGGGCCGAGGGGTTCCTCCTTGTTTCGAAGGGGGACTACCGTGCGCCGGGTTCGGTTTGTCAGAAGCGGGTTCGGATGCCCGGCATCGCTGAACACAAGGCGCCGTTCCTTCAGGTCAAAGAGAATATAGGCGGCCGAGACGAACATGAATTCCTCGGCATCGTGAAGGATGGTCATGAATTCCCGGTTCATGTGGGAGAGGAACAGGCCGGGATTGTCGGCAGTCGGGCGCAATTCCTCGACCATGCTCCGCATGATGGCCGTGATCAGGGCGGCGCGCATGCCATGGCCCATCACATCGCAGACAAACAAGCCCGCCTGATGCTCGGAGATGGGCAGAATATAATAGAAATCCCCGCCCAGCGTGGTGCTTGACCGGTAAAGGTGGTTGAAGGTCAGGAGTGCGTCCTCGTGGCTGGCGCCTTCGGGAAACACGGAAAATTCGCGCGGGAGCAGGGCGAGTTGAACCTCGCGGGCCATTCCCAGGTCGGCGACCATTTCGGCATTTCGGATCCGGAGTTGTTCGGCATAGTGCTCGCGTTGCGCCTCGGCGCGGCGACGTTCGGTGATGTCATTGAAAGAGAGCACAATGCCGATCAGTTCATCGTCGGTATTGAATGTGGCCGTGGCGGCCGCCTGCACAAAGAACGTGGATCCATCGGAGCGGCGCGCCTCAACCTCCTGATTCCACGTCTGGGTCGCCGATACCGTTTCGAGGATGGTTGCCGCGAGGGCCGGGTCGCTGAACAGGTCGGACAGGGTCAATGCCTGGGCCGCTTCCTGTGTTTCAATTCCCCACATTCGCAAGGCCGCGGGGTTACCGTACATCAGGTGTGTCTGGAGGTCGGCGATGGCAATACCGCTTCCGGCCAGTTGAATGGCCGTGTGTTCGGTGCGCAACTGTTCCTCGGACTGGCGGCGAAGGGTAATGTCGCGGACGAAGAAGCACAGGTAATCCTGTCCGGACAAAAAAAGCCTGTTAATGGCGGTTTCGGTGGGCAGAATGGAGCCATCCTTGCGGACAAAAAAGGCCTGGAGCAACACGAAGCGGGTATTGGCCAGGTTTTCGCGGATCATCGGGAGCAGGGTTTCGTCAGCGCCGTAAAGCAGGGCAAACACTTCCATTCGGCACAATTCATCGTGCTCATACCCGAGGAATTGAGTCAACCGCACGTTGGTGTCCACGATGCGACCGGAATAATCGGTGATGACGGCGCCGTCGTAAACATTCTGGAGCAGTTGTTGAAAATCCGAGTCGCCAATGGTGCTGCCCGCGGATTTGGCCTTGGTAATGCGGATGGTGGGGCGCCGGGGGGCGACCACCGGGGTATGACCTGCCATTTTTTCGCCCAGTATGTCGGGGGTCAGATCAATTCGCATGGTGCGGGAACTTTCCCGCGCCGTGGACGACGATGGGCTGTCTAATCCGGTGTTCTCCATAATGTCCGCACCTCACGTGACTGCTGCACACCGTATCACGGGACAGCGGCCAACACAAGACGGCTGTCTGTTGTCGATTTTGTCGATTCGCCCTTGGGTCATGCACCCTCCGTAATCCGACACCCGGAAACCGTTTCTTGAATCTTCCATCACAATTGACTACCTTGAAAAGAATACAAGTGTGGCAAGTGGGCGCTGAAGGGAATACGAATGATTGAAGAGATTATCACTGGGTATGATGCCGAAACCTTCTGCAAATTCTTGCGATCCAAGTTTGCTTCTTTTTCCGAGTCCCATGTCAAACTCACGACAAAAAATGATTTTCAACTGATTCAGGCTCAACAACTTGGAATTGTGAAGACTCTTGCCGGGCCAAACGGCTCGAATCTTCCCTTGATCGTGGTGGCGGCAAAGCTGGCTGATGGCGAGAAACTGAAGGAACGTAGCAGTCGGCTGAAGCAGTTCAAGTTCGCGAAACAGGTGCTCGATCAGGCTATGGCCAATCTCGCTCCCGGCGTGGACGGGGTCATCACACAAGGTCTCTTCGTTTTCCATGATGATGCCGGCAATTTTCGCCTGAGTTTGGTCTTCGGCAAGGCCGAAGGGGCAAAACTTGGCTGGAGTACCAAGAAGCGCCTGAGTTTTCATGTTGAGGCCGGGGCGGGTAATAAGACCTTTCGCGACCGGATGTCGCTCCCGTGGGACTCGTTCGACAAACTTAAAGAGGCCTTTTCGGTCGAAAAGCTGACCAAGGAGTTCTACAGCCGTCTGTTTGACTGGTACCAGTGGGCGCTTTCGGATGAGATGGGCGTGACTTATCCGAACGATACCGACCGGGATGACGATGACCGTGATATCAGCGAACACATTATCCGGTTGATTACCCGCCTGATGTTTGTCTGGTTCCTTAAACAGAGGCGTCTTGTACCCGGTAACCTTTTTGATCCGGTCGAGTTGAAGAAAATTCTGAAAACATTCAACCCGACGAGTGGCGACAACTACTACCAGGCGATTCTTCAGAACCTGTTCTTTGCCACCCTTAACTCCGAAATCTCCGAGAGGGCGTTTGCTACGCAGACAGGCGATCGGACTGAACATTTCGACATCAAGACGTTCTACCGGTATCCGAAAGAGTTCGCGATTCCCGAGACCGAGGTGCTCAAACTATTCGCGATGATTCCATTCCTGAACGGCGGGTTGTTTGAGTGTTTGGACCGAGGCAAGAACTACTGCGACGGCTTTTCCCGCAATAGCAACAAGATCGCGAAAGTACCGAACCGGCTATTCTTCGACCCCGATAAGGGGCTGATACCGCTCTTGCAGCAGTACAACTTTACCGTCGAGGAAAATTCGCCCGGTGATGAAGAAGTGGCGCTTGACCCCGAGTTGCTGGGAAAAGTATTTGAGAATCTGCTGGGCGCCTACAATCCCGAAACCAAAGTTGCGGCACGCAACGCCACCGGCTCGTTCTATACCCCGCGTGAAATCGTCAACTACATGGTGGATGAAAGCCTGATTGCCCATCTGGTCGGAAAATGCGGGGAGGAACATGCGGAAACTGTTCGCAGGCTTTTTACCGACGGCGAACGTCCGGTTGACCGGAAACTATGCGAAAAAATGGACGCGGCGCTGGTGACGGCCAAGATCCTCGACCCGGCCTGTGGGTCGGGAGCCTTCCCGATGGGGATTTTGCTGCGGATGGTTGAACTCCTGCGGATCCTGAGGAAGCTTCCGGAGGATCAGAGCGTCTATGATTTGAAGTTGGAGCTGATCGAAAACTGCATTTACGGCGGCGATATCCAGTGCATTGCCGTGCAGATCTCCAAACTGCGATTTTTCATCTCGCTGGTCTGTGAACAGAAGCCGACCGCCAATGCCAAAGACAACTACGGCATCCACACTCTGCCGAACTTGGAAACCAAGTTTGTCGCTGCCGACTCACTGATCGGCCTGCCAAAAAGCGGATCCGAGCTGCCGATGCAGAACGTTGAGACCATGAAAAAAGAGCTGTGGGCGGTGCGGCACAGGCATTTCCTTGCCCGCTCGTATCAGGAGAAAAAGGATTTACGCAAAGAGGACAAGGCATTGCGTGAAAAGCTAGCCAAGGAATTGGAGCATGGTGGTGGCTTCGACACCGCATCGGCCAAGCTCATGGCGGCCTGGGATCCCTACGACCAGAACACCAGTGCCGATTTCTCCGATCCCGAATGGATGTTTAATGTCAGAGATGGGTTTGATGTCGTGATTGGGAATCCGCCGTATGGGAAAATTCTATCCCAGGAGCAGGAAGAGCGGTTGTCAAAAACGTTTCCTGCATTCCGAGCTACAAAAGATGCTTATGTAGCTTTCATGTTGAATGGTTTCGCATTTGTTAACACGTCAGGAGTTGAATGCTACATTGTCCCTTCCGCATGGCTCGGTGGTCCATCTTATAAGTCGTTGAGGGCGGATATTCTTAAAAACACGTTGTGGAAGATAATTTCTCTTCCTTTTGACATGTTCGCGGCCGCCTATGTGGATACTGCTATTTTTCTTGCAACGAAGGCACCGCCTCAACCAAAGCATAGAGTTCAGGCTTTTGCTTATCCCAAAAATACGATCATAAACGAGTTTATCCCTGGTCCGTGGGAACATATTGCACAGAACGCATGGATGTCTGTTCCTGATCATAAAATAATTTTGTCCCTTACTGGGTTATCATTACAGCAGAAGCTTCAGAAGAATTGCCGCAGGACACTCGGTGATGTGATTGAAATGCGCAGAGGCGTTCTTTTAGACAAGGCTCTCCTGACAACCCGAACGACTGGGAATAATTCTTATCTGTATTTTGAGGGAGATATCTACCGCTATGAGATGAATCGGCGCATGCATCGGTGGGCCGAATTTGGCAAGAACATGAAGGAATGTCCTAAAAGTGACAAATGGTTTGTTGGCGAGCGTATTTTGTTACGGCGGTTAGTGAATCGTAGGCAACGCCTCATGGCGACTCTTGTGGAAGAAGATTTCATCACTAATAAAAACCTTTACTCGATAATCAGTAAAGAAGGCGGGCCTAGGCTCAAGTGCATTTTGGCGTTTGTTAATAGCTCTATTATTTCGCGACTTTACATCGATGCCGTTAGCCAGGCGGTTAAGGACGACTTTCCACAAGTTACGATTTCAGACTTTCTTGCGCTGCCGCTGCCTACTGTTATTTTGGCTAAATCTGAAAGTGCCTTGGAGCACTTAGTCGACTGTATTCTCGCCGCCAAAAAAGCTGATCCTGCCGCCGACACCACAAAACTTGAAGATGAAATCGACGAACTGGTCTATGATCTCTACGGGCTTACGCCTGATGAGAAGAAGATCGTGAAAGAGAGCGTGGTGAGGGGAGTAACTCCTGTGGGAGTGGAAGGTAGGGAGGAATCGGATACCGGTGAAGTACCGGAGCCGAAAAAGAAACCCGCGAAAAAGCGTAAGGCCGCGTTGCCTGCGTCGCTGCCAGGGTGGGACTAAGACGTTATAGAATTTAAGACTGAATGATGAATGAAGCGCGTATGATTAATGACCTATTGCAGCAAAAGGAAGGCCAATGCTTTGATCGCAAAAGCATTTTGGTGGAGCCGAAGGCATTAGCTGTTTCCCTTGTGGCGTTTGCCAATGCCGATGGTGGGACTATTCTGGTCGGGGTCAATGACAACGGCCAGATCGAGGGACTTGCCGGCCACGAAGAGCGGGTGAATGAGCTATTGCGGGTACCGTTTGATTTTTGCCGGCCCACGATAAAGGTGGATTTTGAGCAGCCTGCGTGTCTCGACCGCACCGGGCGCCCCAATAAGGTGTTGATGATAACCGTGCATCAGAGCCAGTTCGTACATGCCAATCAAGCGGATGAGGTGTTTTATCGCGTGGGCGACAAGTCAAAAAAGCTGACCTTCGATGAACGCATGCAGTTAATGTACGACAAGGGCGACCGGTTTTATGAGGATACACCGGTTGCCGGGGCGGTGCTCGCCGATTTGGATCTTGAACGGGTGCGTGCTTACGCGAAGCGCATCGGCTACTCGAAGTCGCCCTTACACTATCTCCGTGAAAATCACGGGTTTATCCGGAAGGATAAGGATGTTGAGCGAGTTAGCGCCGCCGCCATTCTGCTGTTTGGCAAGGCACCTCAACAGTATTTCCCCCGGGCGCGGGTGCGATTTATTCGGTACGAAGGAACGGACGAGAAGACCGGCGCCAAAATGAATGTGATCAAGGATGTGTCCTTCGAAGGGACAATCCTGGAAACGGTTGAAAAATCCATAGTCTTCGTTACGACACAGGTCAAGGAGCACACCTATCTTGGTAAAGGCGGGCTGTTTGTCACCGATAACCAGTATCCTGAGTTTGTGCGGCAGGAGATCATTGTTAATGCCGTTGCTCACCGCGACTACAGCATCAAAGGAACGGACATCCAGATTAAGATGTTTGATGACCGGTTGGTGGTTGAAAGCCCCGGCACTTTGCCTGGACTTGTGCGGTTGAACACGATGCGCAAGGTCCATTTTTCTCGCAATCCGAAGATCGCCGCATTTCTCCGGGATTACGGGTTTGTTAAAGAATTTGGCGAAGGGGTAGACCGGATGTGTAAGGAGTTGGCCGAATCCGGCTTGCCGGATCCAGCGTACCAGATTGAGTCATTCATGTTGCGGTGTACTGTCAAGGCGGCCCAAGTCAGTCGCCCAGCAGGGGATGCAAGTATCCCCGGTCATGAACCGGGCGGGGGACAAAGTTCGGGAGAAAGTTCGGGAGAAAGTTCGGGAGAAACGGATAACCGAATTCTTGAAATTTTCGCCAAAAGCCCGGATTTGACCATTCCCGAGGTGGCGAAGTTGCTACAGATGACGTCGCGTGGAATCGAAAAGCGGATTGCCGTACTCAAAAAGAATGGCCGGTTGGTGCGAACCGGGGCCACGAAAAAGGGACAGTGGCATGTAATTGCCGGTGGTAATGATAGGAGGAACGGGTAAACATGCTGATTACGAATATAAGCGAAGACAGTAGCCTGCTGACGCGGCTGGATAACCTGATCGCCGAGAGCGAGGAGATGCGGGTACTGGTGGGCTTCTTCTATTTCTGGGGCATTGCCGCGTTGCATGGTGGCCTGACCAAGAATAAAGACTTTCGGGTAAAGATCCTTGTCGGGCTGGAGGCGGAGGAGCACGCGGGCAAGATTGTTGAATTCGCCGGGGCGCAGGGGGGTGAAGTCACCGATGAAGAGCGCCGGAAGGACTTCCTGAGCAGCCTGCGGTCGGTGATGCGCGGCAAGGAAATCGATACGCAGAAATATTACGAGCGGGTATCGTTGTTCATCGAATTGTTGAAGTCGGGGCAGATCGAAATCAGGAAGACGCGCGAACCGAACCACGCGAAACTTTACCATTTTGCGCTGAACAAGAACCTGGCCAAGATTTTGGACCGGAAGTATTGCTGGATTACGGGGAGCAGTAACATGACGCGCCCCGGTCTCCTGGAACAGAATGAATTGAATGTTCAACTGCTTGATTTTGGCGGGGACGAGTCAAAAAAGTATTTTGACACGTTGTGGGATACGGCCGTTCCGCTGACCGATGACCCCGTTACCAAGGCGCGTATCCTGGAATTGGTCGGGGGCGACGAGTCCCTGATGGCCAATGTCACGCCATTTGAGGCTTATGCGCTGGTGCTGAAAAGCTATCTTGAACACCGTGAGGTGGTAGATAAAACCGATTCCATCCTGCGCATTCTTGCCGAACCGAAAGATGAGGATGGCAACGAGAAATACCGGCCGCTGAGTTTTCAGGTTGATGCGGTCAATCAGGCGCTTTCGATCCTGCGGGAATATAACGGTGTCATTGTGGCCGACGTTGTGGGATTGGGTAAGTCGGTCATCGGCGGCGTGCTTGGCCGGGTGAATGGCCGGAGGGGGATCGTCATCGCGCCGCCGGGGCTTGTGGGCGATGCTATGGCAAATACCGGTTGGTGGGGTTATCTGCAGGACTTCGGCCTGAACGACTGGACTGTGGTCTCGAGAGGCAAGCTGGATGAGGTGTTGGATTTGGTCAACCGGCAGCGTGATTTCGAGTTGGTGGTGGTGGATGAGGCCCATTATTTCCGTAATCAGGACAGCGAGGACTATCACTATCTTTCCCAGATTTGTCGGGGCAAGCAGGTGTTAATGCTGACGGCGACCCCCTACAGTAATCGCCCTAACGATATGTTTGCGCTTCTCAAACTCTTTTCTCCGGCGCGGCAATCGTTGCTGACTCCCGATGGTAATCTGGAGGCGCTTTTTCACGTCTATCAGATCCAATACAGTCGGATGGACTACGTGCTCAAGCATCTCGAAAATGCGAAACGCGCCGCCATGGTTGAAAAGCGGTTGCTGCAGTTGGGCATCTCTCTTGAGTTGAAGCAGGGAAATTATCAGAAAATCCGGCACGAAGTGAAATCGCTGTGCAAGCGGCTGGCGAATGAGATCCGGCTGGTGGTTGAACCGGTGATGATCCGCCGTAACCGTCTGGATTTGAAAGGCGACCCGTGTTACTCCAAGGAAGTTGGCCAACATCTGCCAACCCTGCACGATCCATTGGAAAAATTCTACAAACTGTCATCAAACCAAAGTAAGTTTTACGATCTGGTTATAAAAGATTATTTTGGCGAGGAGAGTGCGTTTTCTGGTGCCATTTATCAGCCCGGTGCGTATATGCCCGTTACGCCTGAAGACGACGATGATGATGAGGATGGCGAGAAATCGCTGCTCAGTACGCAACAGCGCAACATGTATAAATTTATCCGGCGGTTGCTGGTGCGCCGTTTCGAGAGTTCCTTTGGCGCCTTTGCCAAGACCTTGGACAATTTCATCCGCGTGCATAAGAACGTGAATCGGTTGGCAACGCCCAAGCCACTTGGCCGCGGCATTGTTGTGTTGGATCGCACCTTGATGGATAAGCTTCTCAGTCTGGAGGATGCATCAGAAGAAGAAGCCGACGCCTTGCTGCGGCAATATGAGGACGATTTGAATCTAGCCGGGGATAACACAACCCGCAAAAACATGCAGGTCTTCCGGGTTTCCGAGGATTTTGATGACGAAGGACGAAATCAATTCTTTAAGGATTTGAGAGACGATATCAACCTACTCGAGAAGGTGAAAGCAGAGGTTGAGGAACTCGACTTGGTTGCCAACGATCCGAAGGCGAAGCAACTTATCGCTGAGATCCAGAAGGTGCTTTCAGGTGAACATCCTGAATTGGTCAGCCGGAAGGATGAACCGCAGAGGAAAATGCTCATTTTTACCGAGTTTGGCGACACGGTGGACCACCTGAGAGGCTATCTTGATAAGGCTTTCCCGGGTCAGGTGCTTACCATCCGAACCTTGAGCAAGGATGCCGCGAAGACGGTGCGTAGGAACTTTGACGGTTCGTGTCCGGCTGGATTACAGCAGAACTATTTCAACATTCTTCTGGCGACCGACAAGATGTCAGAAGGGTTCAACCTCAACCGGGCTGGTTTGGTCATCAACTATGATATTCCCTGGAACCCGACGCGGGTGATCCAGCGCGTGGGGCGTATCAACCGGATAGGCGTTAAGGTGTTTGAAGACCTTTATCTATTCAATTTCTTCCCGACTGAGCAAGGTGCGGAAGAACATAATGTCAGGCAGATTGCCTCCAACAAAATGTTCATGATCCACACCTCGATAGGGGAAGATTCAAAAATATTCGATGTTGATGAGGAGCCGACTCCCGCCGGCTTGTTTGAGAAATTCAGTCGGAATCCCGATGAACTCGAAGAGGAGAGTTTCCTGACTCAAGCAAAACGCGAATGGGCGGAAATTTTAGCCAAATACCCAGCGGTGGTTGAAAAGCTCAACAAACTGCCTAAACGGGTAAAAACCACCCGGCACAATTACCCGTCCGGAACCTATCTGTTTGCCCGTAAGGGGATGACGCTCTTTGCACTGCGGCGGCGCAGCGATGGCGAAACAGAGGATGGCATTGTCCACCTGACAATTCGGGAAGCGATTGGTGAAATCAAGTGTCAGTTTGCTGCAAAACGTAGTGAGGACTTTTCTGGCAACTTCTGGCCGGACTATGAAGCGCTCCAGCAATCATTGTCTGACCGTCGGCATGGATCCGTTCCCGGCGCGACATCCCTCATCACGAAAGCGCGCAACGTTCTTATCAGCAAGATAGCCAATAACGTTGGAGGGGAATTCGCAAAGGTGCTGTTGAATGACTTACAGAACCACGGCACGCTTTCTGATCGTACGCTACGCAAGATCATTGATGCCAACCGAACCGATTCTGAATTTGAGAAAGTAATCAGCCGACTCAAAAATGAAATGGGGGCCGATTATCTGAAAGCCATTAAGGAAAAACTCCCCCTTAATGAAATTGTCATCGCCATAGAGCATCAGGGAGGCGATAGATGAGCTCCAGCGCCGACGGATGGATTAGTCCAGTCGTTTCCGGAATTTGAGCGAGGCCAGGCCCAGAATCGCGATGCCCCAGAGCAGGAGTATGAGGGCGGGGCGCCACAGTTCAGTCCAACCGATTCCCTTCAGAAACAGGCCGCGCACGATTTCCAGATAATATTGAAGCGGAATGAAGTGGGCCAATCCCTGAATCACGGGCGGCATGTTCTCCACGGGAAAAATGAATCCCGACAGCAGCACAAAGGGCATCATCACAAAAAATGCCGCCACCAACATGGCCTGCTGCTGGGTTTTGACCAGCGTCGAGACAAACAAACCCAGGCCCAGCGTGGTGAGCAGGAACAGGCCGGAGAAGGCATAAAGGAGGAGGAGGCTTCCCCGTAACGGCACCTCGAATACCCCGAGAATCACCCCCAGCGCCAGGGTGATCTCAATGAATCCGATCACCACAAAGGGAAGCAGTTTCCCGATCATGAGTTCCGTCGGCCGCAACGGAGTCACAATGAGTTGCTCCATCGTGCCGTCCTCACGCTCTTTGACCAGCGCCATACTGGTCACGATCATGGTCGTGACCAGAAGTAAAACACCCATCAGGGCCGGCACCATGTGGTAACGGGACAGGAGGCGGGGGTTGTACCAGGCGCGCGACTCGACGGTCACGGAAGGCGTCCGGATGCCCCGCCGCGCCAGGGCCTGGGTTTCAATCGTGACCAGCCGGCTGGAATGGAGTCGCGTGGCCTTGAGGAGATAGTTCAGGCCGTTGACTCCGAAGTTGCTGTCCGATCCATCCACCAGAACCTGCACCGGGGCGGGTTGCCGGTTCAGGAGATGTTTGGCGAATCCGGCCGGGATCACCAGAACCAGCCCGGCCTTGCCGGATACCAGCGTGCTTCCGTCGCCGGTTTCCGGGCCTGTGGCCGTGACGATCTGAAAGTATCCCGACGCGGCGAGCGCCCGGCCATATTCACGGCTCTGCGTGGAGTGATCGTTGTCCCGCACCGTGACGACGATGTCCCG
>Ga0194063_10001412_pt1 | contig 15649 bp, 5 predicted proteins | sample SepL3720m_MetaG_FD_155459 | JGI IMG/M metagenome (GOLD analysis project Ga0194063, IMG submission 155459) | Anoxic zone freshwater microbial communities from boreal shield lake in IISD Experimental Lakes Area, Ontario, Canada - Sep2016-L373-20m | ecosystem: Environmental > Aquatic > Freshwater >... | reverse complement strand
CCATTACACTATAAGGCTGTTTGCCTGCGGCGGGCGGAAACTAAACCCGCCACCACGGTTTTGGCAACAGAGAAAATGAATCAAAATGACGAGACCGTGATGACACGGCGGATTTCCCCGGCCGAACACGCTGTTGAGCTTGGCAAAATGCCAGTCGTTAGACAGTATCGGGGCATGTTTGATCCCGCGCGTTATGATGGTCGCATGCCTTATCGGCGCTGCAGCGATTCTGGCACAACTTCGGCACGGGCGATCGATGCGATTTCCCCGTTAGAAAAACAAAAACCCGCAGAAGGCTGATCTTCTGCCATATTCAATTACTCCAATGACCTGGAACGACACCTTTCTCGCCCTGTTCGACCGCTGCGTTACCGCTTATCAATCCGGCGACCACGATTTCGAAAATTACTACACACCCGAAGACTCCGCGTTTCTTGCCAGCATCGGCTGCCAACCGCGCGAGTTCTTCGATTTTGTCGAAGACTTCTGCGGCGAGGGCGAACCCTCTATCTCCACCGCCTTGCTCATCGCCTCAGTCCGCCGCGACTACTTCCTCGTCGCTCAAAAAGGCGTTCCCAGCAAGAAAGTCCTGGCCCGCGACGAACTGCCGGGCTTTGGCGAAGAGCTCAACGGTATGACGTATCTGCCACGGATCATTGCCAAAGGCCGCGCCAAACTGCGTGGCGAACTCGATCCCGACATGATGTTCGGCTGCGGCGGCGACCGCCATTTCCTCAAAAAACACGGCGACATCCACCCCGCCGACTTCCTGCGGCACCTCTGGGCTGCCGAAGCAGACGACTCGAAAACCGCCATCTGGATCGAACAACAACTCGCCTAAAACTGCGTTTCATCATCCGCTAAACGCCCCTACCCTCTCCCAACCACCAACTCCGGGCTTGCTTCACCGCAGCGTCCGCCCTATCCACCCCACACAAATCATGGCAAGCACACCCATCATCAACCTCCGCAAAGGACACGCCGTCCGCCACAACAACGAAGTCTGCCTCGTGATTGATCACGAGCTTAAAACTCCACCACGGATGGCGTCCTACGTCCAAATGTCGATCCGCAGCGTGGCGACCAAAAAGGTTTTCAACCTCCGCATGACCTCCAACGACAGCGTCGAAGGCGTCGTTCTCGAGCGCACCCCGCACGAATACTCCTACAAGGACAGCAGCGGCTACCACTTCCTCGACCCTAGCACCTACGAAGATGCCGTCGTTTATGAAGACCTCATCGAAGGCGTCAAAAACTACCTCATCGAAGGCCAACTCTACAACCTGCTGGTAGCCGATGGCATCGTCGTCGCGGTCGATCTTCCGCTCTCGATGGTCATGACCGTGGCGGAATCTTCGGAAGGCGTCAAAGGCGACTCCGCCAACAACGTTTACAAGCCAGCCGTCATGCAAACCGGACTCATCGTTCAAGTCCCGCTGTTCATCAACGTCGGCGAAAAAATCAACGTCAAAACCGAGGATAACTCCTACACCGGTCGCGCCAACTAACGGCGAAACCATCTTCAAAACGGGTGATTCTTCGGAGTCGCCCGTTTTTTGTTGCTGTCAAATCACCGAGAATCGCGATTAAAAATCTGGATCGAACCGTTCGTCGATGATGAACTGTCGGCTTCCAACTCACCCCTTCCTATGAATATCGCCAAACTGATGAAACAAGCCCAGCAAATGCAAGCCGGGCTAGCCGCTAAACAAGAAGAGCTCTCCATTCAGACCGTCGAAGCCTCGGTCGGCGGCGGCAAGGTGAACGTCATCGCCACCTGTGCAGGCGACGTGCTTTCTATCAAAATCGATCCTTCGGTCATCGATCCAAGCGATGCCGAGTTCCTCGAAGATCTCGTGCTCAAGGGCGTCCAGGAGGCCATCGCCAAGGGCAAGGAAAAGTCGGCCACAGAAATGAAGAAACTCACCGGCGGACTCAATATCCCTGGCCTATAAGGTCATCGCCACGCATCCAAGCGACCACAGGATGGCTACCATCGACCCGCGAGAATCTGGCCAAAGTCCTCGAAGAAATCCCTCGCTGCTTGATCTGAAAGGCGAGAATCCGTTGAAGGTCTATACCCAAAAAGGGTACTGCAAACCTTAGGATGCTCAGTCGGATACCTTGAGTCGCAGGAACCTGCGTGGTGCGCTTGCGGAAGATTCGTCGGTAACGGTAACACTCCCTCCAATAGATCCCGGATTGACCACCAGCACACTCCACGACTTCAGGTCGTTGGAGCCTTCCACTGTATAGGTCAATTCGGTGCGCGCGCGCGTAAATGTAAGGGTGAAGCGACGATCCGCGTTCATTTGAGTATTCAGAGAATCTCCGACGTTCCTTGATGTTACGCTCAGACCGAGTGCGTATTTCATGAGGTTTGGCATTCCGTCGCCGCTTGGGCTGGCGTTGTCGGCGGCGTTGCCAGAACCACTGATGGCACCAAAGTTGGTGAATCTCCATTCCTCGCGGCTAGTCCAGGTGGTTATGGTGGTCGTCACCACGCTTGAGCTGTCGCCCCCGTTGAGCGAGGCGATACGGAAGTCGTAAACCGTGCCGGGCAAAAGGTTGCTCACGCTGTATGTCGAAACATTTGAGGCGACGGTATTTTCCGTCCATGTGTCGGATGCGCTTGGCTTGTGCGAAATTTTGAATCCGGTGCAGGCCGCGTTGCCCGAGGTGTTGGGGGTCCAACTAAGATCGGCCGTACGATTGGTCGTTTGCGCCGCAAGGAAATTCGTCGGAGCGATTGGGACTGGGCTAATGACCAGATCCGCTCCCGTATAGCTGATTTCATAATTGGCTCCAGCCGTCATCGTCCCCCGAAGAATCGCGTAGGTGCCGACATTTTCACCGCTGCTGCGAACCAGATTTCCGGTAATTGCATCTTCTCCGACCAATCCGGAACTTTGATAGGTCAAGGCCGGATCCACCGATCCATAGCGCTTTGTTTTCGCATCGGCCGTGATCGTGAGGCTCTTGGGTGCAATGGCGAAGGATGCGCTGCTTGATCCCAGTGTCGAGCGGGCCGTGACAACGTAGTTTCCAGCGTCCCTCGGGGCCTCGGTGCTGGGGCCATAGGAAGTGATGCCTGTTCCCATGTAAGTATTGGCGAATGTGCATGGCACGGTCGAAGAGGCGGAGAAGGCCTTGCGGTCTCCATCGTAAATCATGCTTTGCGGCGCAGTGAAATCGATGCCATCGTCGGGGGTGAAGATGAGCAATCGATCGGCTTGGTAGTCGCCTGCAATGAGCTGGCCCGTGCGATGGTTGCGTGTGAGCCAGGTCGGATTCACGATGATTGTTCCCGAGGCGTCCGTGTGCAGATCCCAGCCCGCTCCGTCGTAGACGACATTGCCCGTTGCCAGATCGTAGACCTTACATCCCTCCAGCTTCGACATCCGGTAAAAAAACGTGCCGTCGCAGGCCATCCCGTGCTCATCGGTGGACCAGGTGTCGTTGATGACTTGATCCTTCTCCCAAGTCAGCGTGAGGCCGTCACTCGATACCTGATAGAACCTGACCGTGAATTGACCATTATCGGTTGGGCCCATTGTGCCGATCCTACCGTCCGGCGTATCGAAAAGACTGCCATGCATCCACCAAGCACAGGAAAGCAGCGGGTGGGAATCATTGATCGCGACCGGAGTATTCGACCAATCCGTCGTCGATATCCGGTAGAGCGTGTCGTCGTTCCGAGCAAAGAGATAGCCTCCGGCGAATGCCATCTGATTGTTTCCCAAGGGGGGAAGGTTCTCAACGGCATGGCTCTCAAGCAATGCGCCATCCAAGTCGTAAACGCGTATTTCCGACGAGGAGGAGTTCACATAGATCCGCTCTCCGTCACAGGCGATTCCCTGGATTATCGGATCACCGGGCAGCGTGATCACGGACGATTTCGTCCGGCCGAGCGGATCACCACCGATTCCGAACAAGCGGCCTGGCGCGATGGTCAGAAGTTCGCTCTTGGTGCCGGTGTAATTCGTATCGTTAATCGTGGCGACCACTTCATAGGTGCCGGCGTTGGTCGGTGCCGTGACCTCTCCATTGTAGCTAAGGATCACGGCCAGGCCTTCCGGAGTGGTCGCGACTGAGGCGGCCTTCGCAGTTGCGTCATAGGTGGCAGTCAAGTTGCCGAGCGTCACGGTGGCGACTGCCTGGTTGACCGTTACACTTACCAAGCCGGTAGTGGATTGGTAGTTCGTTGTGTCGTCCGGCGTGAAGGTGAATGCGTACGATACAGTGCCGGCGTTTGGTTCGGTGGCGGGATTGGCCCAGGCGAATTTACCCGCCACCGACGCTACGCCGCCGTCCAGTATCGAGGCGGCGAGCGACTGGCCAAAGGTGATGTCCGAAGCTATCGGCGGAGTTATCACGGTGGGCGTGGCCTTATCGACACTGACGCTCACTGTACCGGTGCTAGTGGTATAATTTACCGTATCGTTCGGAGTGAAAACAAAGCTTTGTGAGGTCGTGCCGGTGTCGGGAGCGGTGTTGGGGTTTTCCCAAGTGAAAGAACCCCCTACCGAGGCCTCGCCACCGCTGAGTGTGGACGAGCTGAGCGTTTGGCCTGCTGCAATGGGCGTGGCTGTCGGGTTGGTGAGGATGCTTGGCGTGGCTGGTGCGACAGTGACATCCAACTCAGTCGTGACGGCATTGTAGTTCGTCGCGTCGTTCGGGGTGAAGGTGACCGTTTGTTTGGTGGTGCCTGCGGAAACGGTAGCGACCGAGTTGAAGGTGAAGGTTCCCGACACGCTGGCGAGGCCATTGGCGAGGGTTAATTCGGCGAGTGCTTGGCCGTGGGTGGCTGTCGTCGCCGTGGGCAGTGCGACAAGTGAAGGGGTGGCTTTGCTCACCCGGACTTCCATCGCGACGGTGACTGGTTCGTAGTGAACGGTGTCGGCAGGTGTGAAAACCAAGTTGTGCATGCTATCACCCGCATTCGGAATGGTGCTTGGATTTTCGAATGCAAAAGTCCCGGGCACGCTGGCGGTTCCTTCGAGGAGGGGGGAGGAAGCAAGCGTTTCACCGTAGGAGATTCCAGATGGGAAGGGGGTGCTCAAAATGATCGGCCTGCCTTTCGTGATGGAGAAGTCGATCATCTTCGTGGCGGCGAAATCGGGATCCGTGCCGGTGACCTTGACTGAGTAATTGCCCGGATTCGTCGGAGGCGTTGAGCTAGAAGTGTAGGTCGTGCCCTCGCGGCCGGTGTAAGTCGCGGAGAACGCGAAGCCGGCAGATGAGGCGGTGAGGATTGATTTGAGCTCAGGCACTGAAACTCCGTAGCCTTCCGGCGTGCGATAGACCTCGCCATTGACTCGGTGGGCTCCGGTGCCACTGCCATTCCCCCACCACACCACCGAGCCATCCGTCTTGATGGCATAGGTTCTGTCGTCGCCTGCGGCGATCGCCGCGACGTCTGAAACGTTCCAAGGCACGAGGTTCGAATTCGAGCCGGTCGGAGTGAAGGTAGTGCCGCTACCCCAGGCCACCACCGTGCCGTCGGATTTAAGCGCCACTCGGTGATTCCGGCCCGCTGCCACGGCCACGACATCACTGAGTCCAGAAGGAGGGGCTTCAAAACCTAGGGCGACCAACGTGCCGTCAGACTTGAGCGCGACCATCCCCCCATCCGAGCTTGCATGGATCGCGATCACCCCGCTCAAGCCATCGGGAATCGTCGGTTGCGCTCCCCACGCGACCACGGTGCCATCCGACTTCAGGGCATACGATGTGTCATTGCTTCCCGTGATTCCCACCACATTCAAGAGACCGGCGGGCACATTGCACTGGCCTGCAGAATTGTCGCCCCAGGCAACGACAGTGCCGTTGGACTTCAATGCCAGCGCATGGTCGGTCCCGCGGGCGATGGCCACCACGCCAGTCAGACCAACCGGGGCGCTGCCGGTTCCCAAGTTCCCCCATTCGACAACGGTTCCATCGGATTTCAGCGCCATCGATGAACTCGATCCGGTTGCCACAGCGACGACTCCCGTGAGCCCGGCAGGCACATTGGTTTGGCCTGCGGAATTGTCGCCGGTGGCCGAGACCGCGCCATCGGATTTGACGACTAGGACATGGCCCCACCTGCCTGCCGAGACCAGGGAGCTTCGTGACACGCGAAATGGTTTCGGCAGTCCGTCGTAGGCGAGGCTTGCTGGTGGAACGAGTGCGATATTCAGCGGGCTGACGATGCCATCGTAAACGGTCACCGGCACCGAGAAGGTCACCGCCTTATAATTGGCGATGTCGGTGGGAATGAAGGTCACGCTCTGGCTGGCGGGTCCGGGGTTTGGGCTGGCGAATTGAGAGGAGAACACGAAGGTGCCTGGCACGCTGGCACCGCCACCGCTGAGGGTCGAAGAGCCGAGTTGTTGACCGAAGGTGATCGCGGATGCGGATGGCAGTAAGGTGATCGTGGGGGTCGCTGCATTCGCGCCTTGTACATACACCGTGATGCTGGTGGTGACGGTGTTGTAGTTCACCAAATCGGTGGGCGTGAAGGTGAGGCTTTGTGTGCTGGCGCCTGCCTCGGGAACATACGAGGGGGAGCTGAAAGCGAAGGTTCCGTTCACACTGGAACTGCCACCGCTCCTTGTTGCCGCCGAGAGGGCCTGCCCTTCCGTGATGATCGCAGCGACGGGCAGCGAAGTCAGTGTAGGAGTCGACTTGGCGATGGTGAAATCGATCGACTTGCTGGCGGAATAATTCGGATCGGTGGATGTCACCGTGAGCGTGTAGTTTCCTGCGTTCGTCGGAGCGGAGGAACTCGCGGCATAAGTCGTGCCCGCGCGTCCGCCATAGCTGTAGGAGAAGTTAAAATTCCCCACGCCGCTCAGCGGGCTTGGCATGAGGGCGGGTGAGGAATTCAGGTCACTGCCGTCGTTGTTTGACATCTGGCCCCATGCCACCACCATGCCATCGGTTTTGATCGCGAAGGCGTGCTGCTCTCCTGCAGCGAGCGCTGCCACTCCTGTGACGGCAGTCGGCACTGCCTTGTAGTATGGATATCCCCAGCCGACGACGGTGCCATCGGCCTTGATCGCGTACGACGTATTGAAACCGGCCGTGATCGCCACGACGCCGCTGAGGTCTGTGGGTACCGTGCATTGTCCTTGCCCGTTGTTGCCCCATGCCACGACCGTGCCGTCGGACTTCAGGGCCAGGGTGTGCGTAAAGCCGGCAGTGATCGCCATGACACCGCCGAGACCGGCGGGTACGGTAGCCTGGCCGTAGTCTTGGGAGGGGTAGCTACCCCAGGCCACGACCGCACCATCGGCCTTGAGCGCCACTGCATGGTGTTCCCCCGCGGCGACGGCCGTGACATTCGTCAGTCCTGCCGGCACGTTCAACGTGTTAGTGTATATGCTGCTGCCTAGGACGGTCACCGTGCCGTTGGCTCGTAGGACAACCGTCATCCTGCCGCCGGCGGCAGCAGCCTTGGCATTGGTGATGAGATCGCGCGGATAGATGATAGCCTCGCCGGGCCATTTATCAAGATTCACCGGGTAGCCCGTGTACTGCTGATAGCTGTTGTTTCCCCAGCCGACAATTGTGCCATTCGACTTGACCGCCACCGAGTGGTTGTAGCCCGCCGATACCTGCACCACGCCGCTGAGCCCGGCGGGCACGGTGGACTGTCCATGGTTGTTACGGCCCCAAGCCACGACCGTGCCATCGGCCTTCAGTACGAGCGCGTGGTTGGAGCCAGCCGAGAGATAGGCGTTTTGGGAGACGATGTATGACTTCGCTGATCCGTCGTAGGTAAGATTGGGTGGTGCAAGGAGCGGGATCTGCAGTGATGTGGTGGTGACTTGAAGTGAAACGCTGGCAGTGGGTGTGTTGTAGTTGGCCGTGTCGGTGGGCGTGAACACCGCTTGCAGTGTGCGGGCGCCGGCGCTCAGCACCGTTCCGGTGGCGGGCGTGTAGGCGAAGTTGCCCGCCACGCTCGTCGAGGCATTGTGTTGGGTCGCGCTGAGTCCCGTGCCGTAGGCGATGCTGGCGGGCGCAGCCCAAGTGATCGCGGGCGTGGCCTTGGTGATTGTGAAGGTCTGCGTGGCGCTGCCGGTATAGTTCGCATTGGTCACCGTCGCCGTGACCGCGTAGTTGCCAGCGTTGATCGGTGGTGTCGATGTCGGGCCATAGCTTGTGCCACTGACGCTGCTATAGCTATAGGTGAAGCCGGTGGAGATGCTTGATGCGCTGGCGGTGAATGTTTTTGCAGTACCGCTATAAACAAGGCTAACAGGAACGGTAAAAGCGATGTTGCTCGAGTTGAGCGCCACCGTGTTGGTCGTGATACTTACCGTGGAGGAAACCGGATTGTAGTTTGCTGTATCGGTGGGCGTGAAAGTGACCGAGTGATTCGAGCTGCCGGCACTTGGAGTCGTGCTCGGGGTGTTGAACGCAAAAACGCCCGGCACGCTCGCCGTGCCGCTGGTCAAGCTGGAGGAAGTCAGCGACTGGCCGTAGGAGATTGCCGAGGCGGTCGGGATGCTGGTGATCGTCGGCGTCGCCTTGGCGATGGCGAAATCGAGGCTCTTTGTGCCCGAGTAATTCGCATCATTGATGGTGGCGGTGACAGTGTAGCTGCCCGCATAGGTTGGGGCCACAGTGCTCGGGCCGTAGCTCGTCCCCGGGCGGCCCGTGTAGGTGTAGGTGAAACCCGAGACACCCGCAGCCGTGGCAGCATGGATCTTTGAAAGTCCGTTGAATGTGAGATCCGTGAGAGAGGGAAGCGCGATGTTTTCCGCAGAGACTGCGGCTTTGGTGACAATGATCGTGCCGGTGGCGACCGCCGGATTGAAGTTGACCGAATCGGTCGGGAGGAAAGACACACTGAGCGGGTGGGTGCCGACTGGCAGGATCGCTCCGATGGCTGGGGAATAAACTTTGGAGCCTGGAATGTCCGAGCTACTGAGTTGTAATACAATTGAATCAACATGGTTACTGTTGAGCGCGGTGCCGTAGGTGATGGAGTTCACGCGATTGATGTAGCCGACCGATGGCGTCACCTTGTTGATCGTAAAGTTCTGCGTGATCGTCGCGCCATTGCCGACAGCGGTGACCGTGTAGTCGCCGGCGCTTGTCGGTGCAGTGGTGGAGGCGACGTAGGTCGTTACTCCGCGGCCTTGGTAGCTGTAGGTGTATGCGGCGTTGAAGGTGTAGCTGCGACCGGCAAGGCCAACGGAGGGAAATTGCTCAGAGGCCGGCGGGCTATTTTGCCCGTAGCGGAACCAACCAAAGCTCACCACCGTGCCATCAGCCTTGAGGGTGATGGTGTGCTCGGAGCCCGCGTCGATCGCAACGACCTCCGCGAGACCGGCAGGAATACTCGTGATGCCGTAGTTGTCGCGATCACCCCAGGCGACAACCGTGCCGTCGGACTTCACCGCGACCGAGTGAGTGGTTCCCGCTGAAATGGCCACCACGCCCTTGAGGCCAGCCGGAACCTTCGTCTGGGACGAACCGTTGTTGCCCCATGCGACCACGGTGCCATCCGACTTGAGGGCGAGGCTGTGCCATTCACCCGCGGAGATGGCCACCACATCGGTGAGGTCGGCAGGTGGCGTGGCGTAGTTGTACCAGCCCACTCCCCAAGCGACGACTGTGCCATCGGACTTGAGCGCCATGCTGTGGCTGGCGCCTGCCGAGATAGCCACGATGCCGGTGAGACCGGCTGGCACAGTGGTCTGCCCCCCCGAATTTGATCCCCAGGCGACGACTGTGCCATTCGACTTGAGCGCGAGGTTGTGAACTTTTCCTGCCGAAATCGCCACGACACCGCTCAAGTCGGAGGGGATGTTCGACTGACCTTGATAGTTACTTCCCCAGGCGACGACGGTGCCGTCGGACTTGAGGGCCAGCGTGTGATACCCGCCGGCCGACACCGCGACGACATTATTGAGACCTGCTGGCACATTGGTTTGGACAGCGTTATTGGTGCCGAATGCCGATACCGTGCCATCCGACTTCAGGACGACGGAATGCAGAACGCCGGCCGAAACGAAAGGCTCATTGCGAGCCGCGATGCCACTTTGGAAACTTTTCGGTGATCCATCGTAAGTGAGGCTGCTCGGCGGGTAGAGCGTGGCGGAAGGCGCGGCCTCGCGATTGGCCAGGCCGTAGAGGTTGAAGCTGCCGCTGGCGGGAGTGATGGTGATCGTGGCTGATCCGCTGGAGTCCGCCAGGTATTTATAGTCGATGCGAATCCCGTTGTTGTTTCCATACGCGTTTTGATTCACGGCGACCTGCCCCATCGCGCCTTGCAAGGTGAAGTCGCGGCTCGTGGAATCCGCTCCGACCGTAAATAGCGATAAGACATAGCGCGTGCCGGGGATCAGGCCGCGCAGCGTCACCGTCTGGATGGCGCTGCTGCCATAAACAAAATCATTGGCGAGGCTGCGGCTGGCATCGCTGAGATTGTTGTCATCGTTGGCCGTGAAACTGCCGAAGTTTGTCGTGGAGAGGCGGCCATCGACCGATGGGTTTCCGCCAGCGATGCCGGTGAAAGAGATGCCGCCGATGGCAAATGAACCGGATGCCCCAAACGAGTAGGCGTGGGTGTAGCGATACTTGGGATCAAAACCACTCGTCGCGACCGCAGTCCATGGCACGATCGTCCAACGAGCAGCATCTATCTTCAGTTGGATCCCTGTCGCCGAGGCGAACTGGCCATCCCAGGCTTTGATCGTAAGTGCATTCTGCAGGCCGGTGGTGCCGACCGCCGGCGTCCACAGCACCTTGTCGCCGACAGCGATCAAAGTAGTCCCGGGCACGACCGCCCCCCAAGCCGAACCACTCCATTTTTGCAGTGACCCGGAGCTGATCGCCTCGACTCGAAACGAGATCACATCTCCGTCGACATCCGCCTCATCAGCTGCGGCGGCGATCGAGGTGTAGGTGATTTCCATAGGTTCACCCTCGGTCTGACCGGAAATAATATCGATTGTGCTGAGCGTCGGCGCATCGGTGACTGATGAAACCGCCACCACCATCTGCACGGGAGTGGCGGACTCCAGCGGACCATCATCGCGCGCCACCAGTTTCAATGCGGATTGCGGCCCGTTGACATTGGGATCAGGAGTCCAATAACCAATGAAACTCGCGGTGATGACTTTGTTGGTGGATGCATCCCACGGCGTGGCAGTGCCCTCAGTGGCGCCGATTTTCAAGCTGCCGGTCGTGACTTCCTTCACCACGAAGCCGGTGACCGCGCTGTCGATATCGGCCTCGTCGCCTTTTGCCACCAGATCTGCAAAGGTGATCGGAATCGAGGAGTCTTCGGTGCCTGCGGTGACGGGACCCGAAAAACTCGTGAGCGTCGGCGCATCGTTGATCGCTCCGATGGACACCTTCACCGTCTTGGTCGCTGCGGAATAAAGCGCGCCGTCGTAAGCCTTGATCGTGAAAGCGTCGCGCACGCCATTGACCGAGGCAGGTGGCGTCCAGACGAGGCTTTCGCCTGCGGCGATCGATGTTGTTCCGGCGGTGATCGGCGTGCCATTTTTCGTGAGCGTGCCACCGAGAATTGATTCGATACGGAATGAGATCGGATCGATTGCCCAGCCACTATAAATAGCGGTACTCGTATTGTTCGGATCCGTGGCTCCCACTGCGGCGGCAAGCGTTGCGTAGGAGATGGTGAGCGGCGTGTTCTCGACGCCGCCTGAAATCGTCGCTGCTGATGTGCTGGCAAAATCCGGGGCCTGATTGGTGATCGTGAAGGTCACCGGTAGTCTGCTGCTTCCAAAACCATTGGACACGGTAATGTTTGCCACATGCACGCCGGCAGTGCCGCTACGCGGGTAACCGGAGATGACGCCGATTGAATTGATCGTCAACCCCGCCGGCAATCCGGTGGCGGTAGATGTCTGCGGATCCGTGCCGCCGGCATAGTAGTAGTATTGGAAAAAGTTGCCGACAGCCACCGTGTGTGCCCTCGCTGCCGCCGGAGCGCCATAGAAATACGGAGCCTCGATCACCAAACTTACAGGGTAATCTCCCCATGATGTTGTGAAGCCATCTCGCGGACTCACCGAAATCTTGTTGTTGCCCACCGGCACGGCAAAGGTAGCTGTGAAAGTGACGCGATACTTTTTCGCGGGATCGCGAGTGGCGTTAATGTATTTCCTCGCAACTTCTTTGTTGTTGAGATACATGTAGACATCTCCGGCGGTTGAATAAACACCACCAGCGTAGTAGTAGCGTCCGCGAAGATTGAACTCCATCGTCGCCGTGACCGTTCCATTTTGGTTGCTCGTCCAGCTCGTGAGTGTGGAGTCCGAGGTTTCAAGTTGGAGCGAGACACCTGCCCGTTCGTAATCCGCGAGATCGGCCAATAGTCCCGATCGGATTTCTCCCACCCCGTATTCAAGAACCGTGTCACCGCCGGTCCCAGTCGTGTTGGTGCTTGCGGCGACATTGGCATGGGTCAATGACGCCAGCCGATCGACAAGCAACTTTCCTTGATTCGTGCCAGCCACGCTGCATCCGTAGATGAGAATCTGAGCATTGGCGGACAGGGAGTTTTTCCAGTCGGAAATCTCTCTGGACCGCGCATCAAGCATAGCTGCGTCGATCTTTTGGGCACCAAAGCACAGCGCACCATGCTCGCCGTGTGAGAGAACCCGGACGACATCGATATCGGTCTGCCCATCGAGTGCCGCCGTGATCTGCTCGATCACATCGCGGTTGCCGTCGATCGGAATGACTCGCGAGCCGACGAACTCCTCCCGGGGAATGCTAGCCAGCAAAGCCGAATCAACGAGCGCCACGCTGCGAACGGTGGCCGCATCGTGGTTCGGCTCTGCCGCAATCAGTGGCTGAACCCCGACCATTAGCAGGCCGATCGCCAAAATCAGGAAACGGAAGGCGATGGCATTGATCAATCTAGGCAGATTGGAGCTGAACACGTTTATTTTCATGGAATGTCAATGTAATGCTATGGAGCCCAAATAATCGCTCAACCAAGAATTTCAACTTTCAACAAACCCCATGACAAGCTGAATTTTAGGATTTTGATATAAAGAGAGTCAGCTGCTAACAAACGAAAGTCAGATCAAGAGTAGTCTTGAGGAGTACGCAAGATCGACGGGCTTATTGATTCATTGATAGTTCGAGGTTGCCCCCGCCTTTTGAAATTACCTTTTCATTCCCCGTCGTGCCTTTCATGTTTACTCGATGACCCGCGAGAATCTAGCCGAAGTCCTTGAAGAAATCGCCACCCTGCTGGAGCTGAAAGGCGAAAACCCCTTCAAGGTCCGCGCCTACCGCCATGGCGCGCAGGCGGTGCGAAATTACGACGGCGACATCGTCGAGCTCGCCCGCGACAACCAGCTCGTGGGCATCGAAGGCATCGGCGAGGCGCTGCGCGAAAAACTCCACGAACTCGCCAGCACCGGCAAACTCGTCTTCCACGAAAAGCTCCGCGCCGAGTTTCCTGCCGGCCTTTTCGAGCTGTTCGACGTCCAGGGCCTCGGCCCGAAAAAGATCAAAGCACTCTACGACACCCTCGGCGTGTCCTCCGTGGCCGATCTGCAAGCGGCCTGTGACACGGGAAAAGTCGCCGGGCTGCCCGGCTTCGGTGCCAAGACCCAGACCAAAATCCTCGAAGCCATCGCCCACCGCGCAGCCTTCGCCGACACATTCCTGCTCGGCACCATCACCCCGCTGGCCAACGAAATCCTCGATACCCTGCGCACCCACCCGGAAATCACGCGTGTCGCCATCTGCGGCTCATTCCGCCGCGCCAAGGAAACCGTGCACGACCTCGATTTCCTAGTCGCCACCAAGGAGCCCGCCCTCGTCTGCGAGGATTTCACCACCCTCCCCCAAGTCGCCTCCATCATCGTCTGCGGCGAAACCAAGTCCGCCGTCCGCTTGAAAAACGGCCTCCAGTGCGATCTCCGCGCCGTCTCGAACGCCCAGTTCCCCTTCGCCCTCCAATACTTCAGTGGCTCCAAGGAACACAACGTCGTCATCCGTTCGCTCGCCCTCAAACAGGGCCTCTCGCTCAACGAATACGGCTTCACCGCCACCGACGCCGCCAATCCCGCACCGCTGCCCGAAGTCCACGAGGAAGCCGACATCTACCGCGCCCTCGGCCTCGACTTCATCCCACCCGAGCTGCGCGAAAACACCGGCGAAATCGAAGCCGCCGCCCACCACAGCCTGCCGCGCCTCGTCGAACTGGGCCAACTCCGCGGCACCTTTCACAACCACACCGCCGCCTCCGATGGCCGCGCCACCCTCTCCGAAATGGCCGACGAGGCCATCGACCTCGGCCTCCAATACCTAGGCATCGCCGACCACTCAAAGGCCTCGTTCCAAGCCAACGGCCTCGACGAAGCGCGCCTCTTCGAACAGCTCGAACAAATCGCCCACCTCAACGCTGGCTACGAACACTTCCGCATTTTTGCTGGCTCCGAAGTCGACATCCTCAGAGACGGCAGCCTCGACTTCGACGATGCCACCCTCGCCAAACTCGACTACTGCGTCGCCTCCGTCCACGCCTCATTCACCCTCAGCGAGGACGACATGACGCGCCGCCTCTGCCGCGCCATGGAAAACGAACACGTCACCATGCTCGGCCACCTCACCGGCCGTCTCCTCCTCAAGCGCGACTCCTACGCCGTCAACCACGCCAAAATCATCGACTGCGCCGCCGAGACCCGCACCATCATCGAGCTCAACTGCAACCCGCAGCGACTCGACATGGACTGGCGCTGGTGGAAACGCGCCCGCGACAAAGGCGTACTCTGCTCCATCAACCCCGACGCCCACAGCCCCGAAGGCCTCCACCACATCGGTCTCGGCGTCCGCCTCGCCCGCAAAGGCTGGCTGCGCCGCCAAGACGTCTTCAATGCCCGTTCCCTCAAAGAGGTCGAAGCCTTCTTCAAGACCCCCAAGGCCAAGCGCTGAAATCTAGGGCGATTGGGCCAACTCACTCCGCTGGCAAGCCAGCTCACTCCTCTGATTAGCTAACTTACTCCGCACTCGAGCCCTGCGATGACTCGTCTCACTCGTGAGACGGCGCTGTCCGACACCCCGGGCAAGTGGGATCAAAGCCACGCTTTCCCAGCGTTGCGAGATGGCCTCAGCGCTGCTTGAAGCGCCGCTCGTACTCACAGTGCAAGCCTTGATGCATCGCGGCCAACTCAGCGACGCTGAGCGGATCGAGCACCTCGCTTGAACTTGGGTCCATCCCAAGAAAATCCTCCAAGGTCTGGATCTTGCCAATCCATAACCCCTCCACGCGGCCTTCCACGCGGCCCTCCACGCGGCCTTTTTGAAGTCCCTTTTCGAGGCCTTTTTGAAGTCCCTTCTCCAGACCTTTCTCAAGACCCTTTTCCATGCCTTCAGCAATCAGTTTTTCGGCGACGGACATGGCGTTATTCTTCAGTACGGGGTTTGGTGACAGCTTATGGTAGATTTTCTCCACGTCAAGGTCGCTGTCGGTGTGCAGGGCGTAGAGCAGGATCGTCTTCAAAAGGCCTTCGGGCAATGATTCGGCGGCCGTTCCGACCAGCCAATCGAAGTACCGCGACAGTTGCCGTTCGCGCGCCAGCTTCATCAACTGCATGACGCAGCGCAATTGCGACTCGTCCTTGTCCTGCTCGGGGTCGTATCGGGTCAGATCGAGCAGTGC
>Ga0194063_10001411_pt1 | contig 15651 bp, 12 predicted proteins | sample SepL3720m_MetaG_FD_155459 | JGI IMG/M metagenome (GOLD analysis project Ga0194063, IMG submission 155459) | Anoxic zone freshwater microbial communities from boreal shield lake in IISD Experimental Lakes Area, Ontario, Canada - Sep2016-L373-20m | ecosystem: Environmental > Aquatic > Freshwater... | reverse complement strand
GGCATTGTGGCTGTGGATACAACTTCAATCGCTGTCACATCCATGACGGTTGATGGTAATACCATCGTCCTGGCTTTCAGTGAGTCGCTCAAGGGGGTGAATCTGGTTGCCTCAAATTTCAGTCGTCAGATTGGTGCTGCCGCAGCCGTGGCAGCGACGGCCATCAGTCTCGATATCTTAAATAATAAGGTTACTCTCACGTTCGGCACTGTTTCCGTTGCGAATCCTGTCCCGACCAGCACCTCCGCGGTCAAGCTCAGCTATGTCGCGACAACCGGCACCGCCGCCTCGGGATTGATCACTGATCTGGCTGGCAATCCCCTCACCCCGTTCAGCAGCCAAGTCGTTGCTACCTATCAATCCGCTGCCACCGTCTCCACCTTGGGCAATGGAGGCACCACAACGCCGGCGAGCTCCTATAGCAATCTTGTACTCACAGGGGCTTTGGCAATCAACGGCAATGGCAATGCGTTGGCTAATTCTATTGCAGGCAATAATGCTAGTAATGTTCTAGATGGCAAAGGTGGAGTTGATCAAATCGACGGCCTTGATTCTGGAGACATTTATATGGTAGCCCTGTCCTCCGACCATCCTTCGGCTGAATTTCAGGATTCGGGCGTGTCCGGTGTTGATGAGGTTCGTTTCAGCTCCGCCACTGCAGGTCAGACCCTGATCCTCTTCGCCGGTGATACGGGGCTGGAGTCGGCGGTGATTGGGACCAGAACAGCAGCTTCAGCCGTCACCACCGATACCACGGCGCTGAACATCGATGCCTCCGCTGTGCTCAACGGCCTCTCCATCACTGGCAATGCCGGCAATAATTCACTCAAAGGCACGGCCTTTGCCGACAGCTTCGTTGGCAATGCCGGTATCGATATCATCACCGCTCAGGCGGGGGCTGATGTCATCACGGGGGGGACTGGACTGGATCAACTCAGCGGTGGCGCTGATGCTGACACTTTTACATACGTCACCCTGGCTGATGCTGTTGTCGGTGGTACCACCACGGCTCGCACGTTCGAAAAAATCACCGATTTCCAGATTGGCCTCGATAAAATTGATCTTCTCGGCACAACAGCGCCGCGCCCTGTCAAGGTGCTTGGCAGTGTCACGGCTCTGAGCGATGCCGCCATTGGGGCCCTGCTCAACGTCACGTCCCCCGCCGCCAATTTTGCGGCCAACACCGCCTCCACCTTCACCTTCGGCACGAGCACCTATCTGGCGATCAACGACGCCACGGCCGGGTATGCCTCCGCCACTGATGCGATCATTGACATCACTGGTTATAGCTTTGCCGCTGGATTCATTAGCCTGACCAGTATCGCCATCGCCTGATTCAGGCGATGGCGGATTGCATCAGCTCCAGGCCATGCAGACCTTCATAGAGGAGGTAGGCGGCAAACAGGATCGCCAGCACACCGACCAGCGCTTCGGCCCGGTGCTGCAGCCAGTCGTTCAACTTCTCGATCGGTTCTCGGATCGTGCCGGACGTGGCGATCCACACCAGGGGCGGTAGCAGCAGCAGGGAGCCGGCCATCAACGTGAAGACACCGCTCACCTCCAGGTCGGCCGACAGGCCCGGGTGGTTGATCAGCAGCAGCCGCGCCTCCTTGAGATAGAAGACCAGATTCTCCGGGGTGAGCAGGGCACCGGCGGCGCCGATCGCCACCAGCAGCCAGGTGTCCAGCTCCGGCAGCTTGTTCATCAGTCGCAGCGCCATGCCCTCCTCGCCGATCGCGGCCTGGGGGGTGAGCTGGTAGAGGCCGAGGGCCAGCAGACCACCGGCGCCGACCAGGTCGATCAGCACCTGATCGCGCTCGCCATGGGCGAGGCTGATCGGAAAGGAGCTGCCCAGCGCCATCAGCAAGGCCACGGCCAGCAGATTGGCCAGGCTCCAGCCGAGCACGTAGGCAAAGGAGCGGCGCAGCGGTGCCCGGCCCAGCAGCAGCAGGGTGACCACGCCGATGTGCAGCGGGCTGAAGGCGATACCGATGCCAAACAACGACGACTGGGTGAACAGGCTTGGGTTCATCGAAATCTTCAGATTGATCCAGTCTTGCCCGCCACCCTAGTGAGGGCTGCCTTGGCAGCGGGATGCTTGTCGGCGCCAGCTTTCTCAGGGCCAAGGCAGGCAGCGGTAGCTGGTTTCAGCCGATTGCTCTCCCTTGGTTTCTGGTGTGGGGGCGGCTTGCGATCGGGATGATCATCGAGTCAACTCTGGGATATGCCTGTGGAGATAGTGTTGCTCCTCTCATTTCTTTGTCTCCTGCGAACTTTCCTCCTCAGCAGATCTATGGATTTGGTAATGTTGCCAGGCTCTATAGCTTATCTTTGACGGGTGACTCGCGTCCGTCATCCTATATGCCTGCGCTAAAAGTTGGTAAGTTAAATTCTTGTGATGATTTTGCTTCCAACTACTTTTGTTGTAGTTGTATGAGCCTTGCCTTTTGCGGCCAGGTTGATGGTCCATTGTTTTCTTCTAGGGCTCCATTCGCGCCGGTCAATAATTATGGGGCAGTGGCAAGCTGGACAGCAAAAAATTAACTGTTGGTCAAATATGGCATCTATCAGTTGAATACTGATTCTTGGAATCCAGGCTACCATGGCCTTGACTTTTCGTTTGGATCTCCTTATTCACGGGGCGCCCAACAATATTTTCAAATCGACTATGTATTTAATAAACGTGCCCTGACGCCGCTCAATTCAGATCGCGCGAAAAGAAAACTTGGATATTCCATGGAAGATAGGATACTGCTTGATAATAATTTGCCAGACTCCAAAATTCAGATTGGTGGCTGGTGCGGAGGTGGTCGTGCAGCTGCTTTGCTTTATTCTAGCGATGGTTGCACAAGTTGTCAGCATGCGTATTGTAAATTATCAAATAAGGTTCAGTCTCTTGCTGGCGCAGCTGGAATTTATGCCATGGTGAATTCAGGCTTTTCTTTTTTTAATCTGTTTCGCGATGGGGTGGTTTGGGCTAATGTGGGTTTTCCCCTTCACTCTTATGTCTAATCATCTGGCGGTTCGACTGATGGCGGGCCCTCAAGTTTTGCATTCGGATTTATTGGGAATAGCTTGTTCAGGGAGAGACCCTTTGACGAATTCGTTGTCGGTTATTCTCGGGCATTTTGGCCTCAACTTTGCGCTGGATCGTATTCTCAGGCTAATCAAAATGTGATTGAACTTGGCTATAGATTTATGATTGGAAAGGGTCTTGTGGTTCAGCCGGGTATGCAGTATATCGTTCAGCATTCAGCCTTTCTGGATTCTGCTGGGCTTTCTTCCAGTGGCTATGGAAATACACCGGCATGGCTTGCATCTTTGCAAGTAGAGTATAAATTTTAGTTGCGTTGATTCCTGCCAGGGTTGTCGATGCTTCTTGTTGGGCTCCCTTGGTTATTGCTGGCAGTTTCTGGTGTAAAGCCGCATTAGGAAGCCAGGTGGGGTGCAGCCCAGTGGTTGCGACCATTTTTGTTGCCCTAGGCTGTGGACAAATAGGCCGTATTCAGCAGTAATGGTTGGTGAAATTTCCACCCCTACCTTGGCAGGGACGGCAACCAGCTGTCGATTGAGACTGTCTTCCCGACCCCTTATTGGCTGGCTAGCTTTTGAGAAACAACCGAAGGATCAAGCTGTCCGATCTGATTTCCTGGGACGAGCTGGAACATCACGAGCTGTCCCTGTTGTCGAAAGGTTTTTGGTGTGTCGGCTCAGCCATTTCGCCTCGCCCTGGGTGTCTTGATCATCAAGGAGCGGTGCTCAGGTCATGGATGCCGATCTTCCTGGGGCCGGCCGGCATCACGAGCCCATCATGGCGTGGGTGCAGGGCAGACTTTGGCCACCTCGCCCCGCCAGGCAGCGAACGGGGTAATCAACAGCCAGGATGATCAGTTCAGGTGATCTTTCCAGCAGGCTCCAGCGTTGACCGTACGACTCTGTTCACTCTGGCCCCGGCAGATCGGCAACCAGTGCCTGCTGCTGCTGGTGACTGGCGTGCTGGTGGGTCTGCTGGCTCCGACGGCGGCGCTGGCTCTCAAACCGCTGGGCCTGGCCTTCCTGCAGGCCTCCCAGATCGTGGTGATGCCGTTCCTGATCTGCGAGCTGATCGTCGGTTTCGGCGGCCTGGGCAGCGGTTCGCTGCAGCGCCTGCTGCGCGGTGGCGTCGTGGTGCTGCTGGGCCTGTGGCTGCTGGGTGGGCTGCTGGTGGTGCTGCTGCCCCAGCTGCTGCCGCCGCTCACCTATTCAGGCTTCTTCCATGCCGGCCTGTTCCAGCAGCCCCAGGGCACGGATCTGCTGCGCACCTATTTGCCCGACAACATCTTCGGCGCCCTGGCCGCCGACAACTTCCCGGCCGTGGTGCTGTTCAGCGCTGTCCTCGGCATCCTGCTGCAGGGCATGGAGAACCGCCAGGAGCTGCTGCGGGTGCTGGAGGTGGTCCGCCAGCTGTTCGGCCGGCTCAATGGCCTGATGGCCAGGGCCGTGCCGTACGGCATCTTTGCCCTCTGTGCGGTCACCTTCGCCACGCTCGACTGGGCCCAGCTGGTCAAGATCCAGGCCTTTCTGTTCTTATGTCTGATCGCCTTCGTGGTGCTGAGCGTGCTGCTCAGCGGCCTGGTGCTGGCGCTCACACCCCTGTCGGCCGCTGCGCTCTGGCGGATCGTGCGGGGGCCTCTGGCCCTCACCGCCAGCAGCGCCAATCTGCTGATTGCCCTGCCGCTGCTGGTCCAGAGCCTGCGCCAGGAGCTGTTGCTCGTTCCCGGCCAGGCCGATCGCGCCGATGATCTCGCCGCCGAGCTCGCTCCCTTGATATCCCTGGGCTACTCCCTGCCCACCCTCGGCCAGGTGGCGACCCTGATCTTTCTGCCCTTCGCCGCCTGGTACGTCGATCGGCCGATGGGGATGGGGGCGACGGCCCAGATGCTGCTGACGGCTATTCCGGCCTCGGTGGCCGGCGTCAAGTCGGTGGTGCGCCAGGAGTTGTTGCGTCAGGAGCTGCCGCTGCAGCTGCTCAAGCTGATCTATCTCAATGGCGACTGGCTCTATCGCTTCGAGAAGGTGCTGTCGCTGGAGGGGCTGGTGCTGCTGGCCCTGCTCGTCTGCTTCGGCTCGGCCGGGAGCCTGCGGCTGCGGCCCCTGCGCCTGATCGGGGCCTCCCTGCTGGCGCTTGCCCTGGCCCTGGGTCTGGGCACGGCGGCCCGGATCAGCCTCAGCACCAACCTCAAGGACAGTTATCGCAACGATCGCCGCCTGCTGGCGCTGCAGCCCTTGCGGCCCGGCCCTGCCCCCCAGCCGCTGCTGACCCTGCGCAGCGAGCCGGTGACTCTGGCGGCGATCCGCCGCCGCGGCGTGTTGCGGCTGGGGGTGCGTCGTGATGGCATGCCCTGGGCCTTCCGCAATGGCGCTGGCCGGCTGGTGGGTTTTGACATCGACCTGGCTGAAGGGCTCGCCCGCAGCCTGGGAGTGCACCTGCAGATCGTCGAGCGGCCGCTCTCCGAGCTCAATGGCCTGCTGGATCGCCGCTGCATCGACATTGCCCTGGGCGGTATCCAGTCGTCGCCGCAACGGGCGGTCCACTATCAGGTCAGCGAGGGCTATCAGTTCGTGCATCTGGCTCTGGTGGTTCCCGACGGCAAGGTGGGCCTGATCCAGAACCTGGCCTCCCAGCCCCTGAGCCGGCCACTGCGCATCGCCGTCGCCGATCCCCAGCTGATCACCGCCAGCCTCAGCGAGAGGATTGCGGCCGAGCTGGCCAGTCGTCACGGCCGACTGCAGCTGCAGTTGGTGCCGATCGGCGGCAAGCAGATGTTCTTCAGCCCCAACGGCCAGCGCAGTTTTGACGCCCTGTTGTCCACGGCGGAAGGCGGCTCGGCCTGGTCGGTGCTGTACCCCCGCACCACCCTGCTGGCCAGCTTCGGCGATCGGCTCACCGGTGAGTTGGTGATGCTGGTGGCGGGGGATGACCCCGATCTCAATGCCTATCTCGATGCCTGGATCAGCCAGGAGCAGGGGCGCGGCCTGATGGGCTCCCTGTTCGAGCACTGGATCGATCTCGATGCCGATCCCAGTCAACGGGACGGGGTGTACAATCAGCCGTCCACTCCGTAAAGCCAGCCCCTGCCCCAGCGCCGTTGTCAGCGCTGGGGCAGGGTCGCCCAGTCGGCCGCATTCAGTTCTGGGAAGAGTCCATCCTCACGGCGCACCGCCGCCAGCCAGTCCTCGGACAGGGGCGTGCCGTTCTCGATGGCATCGATCAGGCGCCAGAAGCGATCGAGATGGCGATGGATGCGCTCGCGGGCCAGCTCGGTGGTGGTGCCGGCCCGCAGGATGAAGCTCCAGTCGGAGCTCTGGGCCAGCAGCAGTTCACGGCCCGCCTGGGTGAGCCAGTCCCGTTGCTCGCTGCTGCCCACACCCCGGTTCACCCGCCGCACCATCGCCCGGGAGGCCCGCTGCCATTCGGCCACCACCCAGGAGTTGGTGTCGTTGAGCCAGTAGTCGTGGTAGCCGCCCTGGCCCCAGCTGGAGGGGGAGGGACGGCAGACCTGCAGGGTCTGGCCCACCGACAACACATCGCGCAGATGGGTGAAGTTCACCCCCGACTGGGGTCCCAGCCGGAACAGCTCGCCCAGAAACTGGGGCCCTTCAAACCACCAGTGGCCGAACAGCTCGGCATCAAAGGGCGCCACCAGCATGGGCGGCCGATCGATCGTCTTGCCCAGGGCCTCCAGCTGGCGATGGCGGCCTTTGAGGTAGTCGGCGGCGTGCTGAGCCAGCCGCTCCCGGGCCCGCTCCGGTTCGTAGGCCTGTTTGGCCTCCAGCGAGCAGCCCTGGGCGGTGACGCGGTGCAGCTTCAGGCCCAGGGGACGGCGACTGCGAATGCCGAGCTCGCTGAGGCGCTCTTCGCTCAGATCCCAGCCCAGATCGCGGTGGAATTCCCGGTAGGCGCCATCGCCCGGATAGCCCTGGCTGGCACTCCAGACCGGCAGGGTGGATTCGCTGTCGCGGCCGAAGAAGGCCACCCCGGCCGGGGAGCAGATCGGTGCATAGACGCCGTAGCGGGGGCGTGGCATGCCATGCAGCAGGCCATGGCCATCGAGCAGGGTGTAGCGCAGGCCGCAGTTGGCCAGCTCCTTGTCGAGGTCCTCGTAGTAGGCGCACTCCGGCAGCCAGATGCCGAGCGGCCGCTCCCCCAGCAGGCGCTGGTGTTCGCGTACGGCGGTGAGCAGCTGGGCCCGCACCGACTCAGGCGAATCGCGCAGCAGCGGCAGGTAGCCGTGGGTGGCGCCGCAGGTGATCAGATCGAGGACGCCGTCCTGCTGCAGGCGGCGGAAGCGGCTCAGCAGCCGGCCACCGCAGTTGAGAAACTGCCGGCGGATCTCCACCAGGCGCATCTCCAGTTCGAGGGCGGCAACGGCCAGCTCGGCCGGGGCGTCCGCGATCAGCGCCAGCCGCTGCTCGAGCCAGGACACAAAGCGCGCATTCAGGCCCCGATCGCTCAGCAGCGACAACAGGGTGGGCGAGAGGCCCATGGTCAGGCGGGGCCGCTGGCGCGGGTCGGCGGCAGCCGCCTCGAGCATCTCCAGCAGCGGCAGGTAGCACTCCTGCAGGGCCTGAAAGTACCAGTCCTCCTCGAGGGAGCCCGCTTCCCCGGATCGCACATAGGGAAGGTGGGCATGGAGTACGAGGGCCAGATCGCCTGCCGCCATTCGCTTCCCTCGGAGATCGCACTGTAGAGGCAGCTTCTAGGCTGCCCGTGGAACTGGACTCGGTGATACGGCCATGCGGCGGGTTCTGGCGGTCGACGGCCACAGCATGTTCTATGCCCAGCAGAAGCTGGGCTGGTTCTTCGACCCCCGCCATCTGCTGGAGCTGGCCGGCGAAGGCCCGCAGCTGGAGCTCTCCAGTGCCTTCTGGTATGCGGGTCTCAAGGATCCCTCCGACCAGCGCCCGTTCCGCGATGCCCTCACCAGCCTGGGCTACACCGTGCGCACCCGGCCGCTGCGGGAGCTGGGGGGCGGCTCCGGCGGCGGTGGCGGCGATGGCGAGCAGCGCCAGTACACCCGCGCCAATCTGGATGTCGAGATCGCCATCGACCTGCTGACGGTGGCGCCGCGCACCGATCAGGTGTGGCTGCTCAGCGGCAGCCGCGATCTCGATCGCCTGGTAGAGGTGCTGCGGGCCCGGGGGCTGCAGATCGTGCTGATCAGCACCGAAGGCATGGTGGCGCGGGAGCTGCGCAACGCCGCCGATCGCTTCATTGATCTGGCCAGCCTCAGGCCCCGGCTGGAGAAGGGCGAGGCCCAGCAGCAGCCGGTGTTCAGCCGCGCATAGGACCCTTCTGAACCACGACCACCCAACGTTTCGCCGCATTCCTGCAGGCTGTTCACCGCCAGGCTCAAGGTTCGCAGCACGCCTGGCCACGGCCAGGGATCACCAGGCCAGGCCGCCACACCATGGACATCGATTGCCGATCAAGGCAACGCTGACTCCCGTCGTTGTTCAGCTGACGCGCTGGGATTTGACATGCTGGCTTGAGCTTCCGCCAACGCCCTCAGCCTGGAGCAACACCTTCGCAAGCGGAGGCCAGCAGGAGTTCCAAGCCTTGGATTTGGATGCTGAATGGATGACGAAGAGTTCGTATTTCCGTATCCCGAATCTCCTTGGTTCAAGCGCACTGTCCAGCCAGGCCATCGGCACCGCCAGCCGCTCCAGCAACCGCAGGACAGCGTGCAGAAGCTGTTCGGCGCCAACGCGTCCCGCTCACCAAAGGGATGGAGACGATCCCTGCTTGAGCTGCGCACCAGGCTGTTGGCCCAGGCCGAGCAGGCCGCCAGCCAGCTGAGCCGGAAGACGGAGCCGCAGGCCACCAGGAACCCCATCGGCTGGTGATCGAATGCCTGCCGATCGCCACCTCTGCCCTGGCCTGGGCCATCAGCTTCGCCATTCCCGCCGGGTTGCTGCCCCGCCGCATTCAGGCGCCGGGCAGGCGCCAGTCAGGCGCCAGAAGCCGGAGGATGGTGATTGTTTCGACCAGTTGATCCGCTGATCAGGCCTCAGCCGCTGCCGCTTCGCACCGGATCGGCCCTTGCCGCTGCTGGTCGAGCCAGGGGGCCCAGGCGGCAGGCCAAGCCCTAGAATGCACCCAACTCATACTCATTCCGCTTAACCCCCCTGTCTTCTGTCATGGCGCGCGATCCCGGCCGGGTTCTGATCTTCGACACCACGCTCCGCGACGGCGAGCAGTCGCCCGGCGCCAGCCTCAACCTGGAGGAGAAGCTCGCCATCGCCCAGCAGCTGGCCCGCCTGGGGGTGGACATCATCGAAGCGGGCTTCCCCTTCGCCAGCATCGGCGACTTCAACGCCGTGCAGCGCATCGCCGCCACGGTCGGCACTGCTGACGGCCCAGTGATCTGTGGCCTGGCCCGGGCCGCCGCCGGCGACATCAAGGCCTGCGCCGAGGCGGTGGCTCCGGCCGCCCGTCGCCGCATCCACACCTTCATCGCCACCAGCGACATCCATCTCGAGCACAAGCTGCGCAAATCCCGCGCCGAAGTGCTGGAGATCACCCGCGAGATGGTGGCCTATGCCCGCTCCCTCGTCGAGGATGTCGAGTTCTCCTGCGAGGACGCCGGTCGCAGTGATCCGGAGTACATGCACCAGGTGATCGAGGCCGCCATCGAGGCCGGCGCCACCACGATCAACATCCCCGACACGGTGGGCTATGCCACCCCCACGGAGTTCGGTGAACTGATCGCCGGCATCAACCGCTGCGTGCCCAACATCGATCGGGCCGTGATTTCGGTGCACGGCCATAACGATCTCGGCCTGGCGGTGGCCAACTTCCTCGAGGCGGTCAAAAATGGTGCCCGTCAGCTCGAATGCACGATCAACGGCATCGGCGAGCGGGCCGGTAATGCCTCGCTCGAAGAGCTGGTGATGGCGTTGCATGTGCGCCGCAGTTACTACAACCCTTTCCTGGGCCGGCCGGCGGACAGCACCACGCCGCTCACCGGTGTGCGCACCGAGGAGATCACCAAGACCTCCCGGCTGGTCAGCAATCTCACCGGCATGGCGGTGCAGCCCAACAAGGCGATCGTCGGCGCCAATGCCTTCGCCCATGAATCGGGCATTCACCAGGACGGCGTGCTCAAGCACCGCCTCACCTACGAGATCATCGATGCCCGCACCGTCGGTCTGGCCGACAACCGCATCTCGCTCGGCAAGCTGAGCGGTCGCAGCGCCTTCCGTGCCCGGCTTGAAGAACTCGGCTACACCCTGGAGCGCCACGATCTCGACGACGCCTTCACCCGCTTCAAGGAGTTGGCGGATCGCAAACGGGAGATCACCGATCGCGATCTCGAGGCGATCGTCTCCGAACAGGTGCAGCAACAGGCTGAATGCCGCTTCATCCTCAAGCGGGTGCAGGTGAGCTGCGGCACCGGCCTGCTGCCCACGGCCACCGTCAGCCTCGAAACCGCCGATGGTGCCGAACTGAGCGAGGTCGCCATCGGCACCGGTCCGGTCGATGCGGTCTGTCAGGCGCTCAACCGGTTGGCCGGCGTACCCAACGAGCTGGTCGAGTTCAGCATCAAATCGGTCACCGAAGGCATTGATGCCATGGGAGAGGTGACGATCCGCCTGCGCCATGACGGCGTGCTCTATTCCGGCCACTCCGCCGACACCGACATCGTCGTGGCGGCGGCCCACGCCTTCGTCAATGCCCTCAACCGTCTGGTGGCGGGCGGTCAGCGGGTGCCCCTCCATCCCCAGAAGGCGCCGCTGCCGGCGGCGGAGCTGCCGCGGCTGTAGCCCTATGAGCCGTTCCTTGCTGCGGCTGCAACGCTGGAGTTACGGCGTGCTGCGGCTGCTGTTCTGGGGGGTGGCGCTGGCCTACCTGCTACTGGAGGCCCGCGAGGTGGCGGCCCAGAGACAGCTCACCCAGATCACGGTCTTCGCGGTGCTGTTCTTGGTGGCCAGCTTCCAGATGAGTGTGGCCCGCTTCCTGTCGGCCACATCCGATCCGACTCAGGCCCGGATCGTGCTGCAGAGCTCGCTGGCGATGTTCGCGGCCTCGCTGTTCTCCGTCCTCGACGGCGCTCTCGATCACCTGTTCACCTCCGTGCCGGGCAGTGTGAACGGCCTGGCCCTGCCGGCCCTCTATCTGCTGGGCTGGCTGGTGAATCTGCTCTGCGTCGTTCTCGCCCTGGGCTCGATGGAGCTGTTTCTGCCGGCGCTGCGCCGCCTGATCGCCGAGCCCTGAGACGGCTGTGCGTGGAGTTCACCAGAGGCCGAAGAACGGCCAGTCGTCATCGTCGTCCATGTCGAACTGCCAGTGCACGTTGTCACCGCCGCCGGCCTTGGGCGGTCTGGGGGGGCCGCTGAGGGTTTCCGGCGTCAGGCCGGGACTGGGCAGGACCTGGCAGGGGCAGCGGCAGGCGCCATCCGGGCCCAGATAGCCGACGCTGGGCTGGCTGCAGCCGCATTCGCAGGCCTGGGCCAGGGCGGGACTGGGCCGAGCCGTCAGGCTCAGGGCTGCCAGGGCGGCCCCCAGGGCAATGCTGATCGCGGAACAGTTGATCCAGCAGGAGCTGATCGCAAACCGACGGGGACCCATGACTCGATGCCGCAGGTTTCCAGTGTGGCCTGTCTTGAGGCCGCAGCCACAGGCCATGGCCGTGACGCGCTCCTGCCGTTGTCGAGTCCTTCCGATCAACGGCCACCCCCCCAAGGGCGTTGCGGCGGCTGCAAGACCCTGCAGACTGGCCTGGCAGGCGACGGAAGTCGTGGATCATTGCAGCAGCGGGATGGGGCCTTTGCCCTCGCCTGAACAGGAACCAATCTCATCCATTTTGCCAGCGACCGATGTCCAAGCAGTTCATCGTGACCAGAGCGCCGCTTCTGTTCTGGCTGCTGACAGGAGTGATCATATCGTTGATTTTATGGGCTGGATATTTGGCTGCGACGCCATGGGCGGATGACTGGATCTTCATCGGGCGATCAGCAAGCTTGGCTGATGCGATTGGATCAACGCTGACAAGACTGATCAACTGGAGTCCGCGCCCAGCATCAGAACCGACCATCTTTGGCTCGCTGTATCTGGCCAGAAAACTCGGGCTTGCGCCGGAGAGTTTCATCGCACCGCTGTTATTCGCCAGCTACCTTCAGTCGCTCTCGTTGTTGCTATGGCCGGCGCTGTTGAAGCGCTGCCGCCAGCTCGGTTATCTGTCACTGGCACTCTCGATCGCCTGTGTGTTCATGGCGGTAGCCCTGACGCATCATCTTCAAACCAGGGAGGTGCTGTTCTGGGGAGCAGGTTCGGCTGCTTATCTGCCAACGCTCGCAGCCTGGATTAGTACCCTATGCATCTTGTATCTTTGGGTCGTTACCCGAGAGCGTCTTTGCTTTTCGGTCGCTGTACTGCAGTCTTTCTTTGGCGGTCTGTTCTGGGAAGTTGGCATATTCGGAGTCATCTTGATGCCGGGCACCACCCTACTTCTGGTTTATCTGTTCGATCAAAAGTCTCCTGGAGCCTCGGTACCACGAAACTATTTTCCGCTTTTGGCTTCGGTCCTGCTGCCATTTGCTGGCTTGGTTCTGGTCTCGCTGCCCGCTTTGCTGAAGCGACATCAGCAGGATGCGGCCAGCGGTAATCCGCTGCTGTTTGGCAAGCTTCTCCTCGCCCTTCAGTGGCCATGGGTGCGCGCGGCGAACTTATTCGCTCATCACGTTCTGTTCGTAGCACCCATTGTTCTGCTGTTGGCTTTGCTGCTGCTTTCCCAGCTCAGGTTCTCGAATTCAGCGTTGCCGGGATCTCGCCTGCAGCGGCAGGCTTTGCTCTGTTGTGGCCTATCGGCCCTGTTGGTAGCGGTGGCGATCCGCTTTTGCCTGGCCTCTGCTTTTGGTATGCAAATGGTCCACCACCAACGCCATGAGGTCGCCCCCACGGTGCTGTTGTTGCTGGGCCTGTCTTTTCTGCTGGCTGCTGCTCTGCCGAGCAACATCATGGCTTGGCTGGCCGGACAGAGTCTCTGGATTGCCTTTGCTTCCATGGCTGTGATTGTTGCCGCTCTTGTCTCGTCCGCATCGGTTCACGACATTCTGGGCGAGGCGATGGTGACGGCGACAGGACGGCGGCCGCTGCCGATTGTGATTTCAGCCGCTGCCCATGATGGCAGCTATGACTTGGCCTGCAGGCGCAATGCCTATGCCCTCAGCTTGCCCGCCGGGGAATGGACGGCAGCCAGAATTCAGGCAGCCAGAATTCAGGCAGCTATTCAGGCAGGATCTTCAGCCCAGGACGTTTATCAATTGAAGATTATGCATGGCATCCTTTCTGGTTATGGCCTTGATCGATTGACGACGACATGGCAGTCATCGGCAGGATGCTCCTGAGTTCCGGGCCCAGTCCTGCGTGCGTTGGCCAGCAAGGCCCCCCTGGCATGGTTGTGATCGAAGGTCTCGCCCTGTGGCTGCAGTCCCTGGGCTTGGTTCAGGCTTTCGATGGCCTGGCTCAACGATAAGAAATCAGCTCTGATGCCGGGTAGCGCACCTTGGCCAACGAGGCATAGTTGTCGTCAGCGCTGCGATAACCGAGGGCGCAGACAACGCAGGCGCGATAGTCGCCGGTTTCGAGTTGCAGAATCCGGTCGTAGTCCGGCGGGGAGAAGCCTTCAATCGCGCAGGTGTCGATCGAGAGCAGGGCCGCAGCGCTCATCAAATTGCCAAGGGCGATATAAACCTGGTTGGAGGACCAGCGCTCGATGATCTGGCGGCGTGGTCCATCAATCAGGTCGATCTGGATCATCTTGCGATAACCGTCCAGGCTGCTGGCTTCCACGGCTCTCGCTGCGGCGGTGGCCTCAATCAGTCGGTCGGCGTCGGCGGCTTCGATGCTGCGCTGGCTCAGCAACACGACCAGATGGGAGCAATCGGTGATCTGGGACTGATTCCAGGAGTGGGGACGCAGTTCCTGGCGCAGGGCCGGATCCTGGACCACCAGGAACTTCCAGGGTTGCAGCCCGTAGGAGGATGGTGTCAGCACCAGGGCCTGCTCCAGCGTCGACCAGAGCTGGGCGGGGATGGTCTGTTCGGGGTCAAACTGCTTGGTGGCGTAGCGCCACTGCAAGGCTTCCAGCAGGGTTTCCGGCGCGATGGCCATCGGGTATGTCAATCGAATTGTGGTGACTCCCACCCTCTCACGCCGTCGTGGGCTCGCCATGCCAGGGGATTGAGCCGGGACATGGCGGCGCTGAACCGGCCGGTGGGGCTGCACAGCTAGCCTTCGGATCGCTTCGGGGAGCCGATCCAGCGCGCCATGTCCCTCCCCGCCAGCGGTCCCCAGCGCTCCCTTGCCGCCACGGCCCTGCAGTTGGTGGCCCTGTTGCTGACGGCTCTGTTGATGCTGCTGCCGTTGCTGTGGCTGGTGAGCACCTCGCTGAAGGGCCCTGGCGAGAACATCTTCACCAGTCCGCCGGCCCTGCTGCCAGCCCAGCCCAGCCTGGCGGCCTACCGCCAGCTGTTCGCGGCCAATCCGATGGCCACCTACCTGCTCAACAGCACCATCGTCAGCACCCTGGCGGTGCTCGCCAACCTGCTGTTCTGCTCCCTGGCGGCCTATCCGTTGGCGCGGCTGCGGTTTCGGGGACGGGGCCTGGTGCTGGCCCTGGTGGTGGCGACGATCCTGATTCCCTTTCAGGTGGTGATGATTCCGCTCTATCTGCTGATGGTGCAGCTGGGTCTGCGCAACACACTCTGGGCATTGATCCTGCCCCAGGCGGCCACTGCCTTCGGCATCTTTCTGCTGCGCCAGAGCTTTCTCGGCGTGCCGGTGGAACTGGAGGAGGCGGCTCGCATCGATGGCTGCACGCCGATCGGCGCTTGGTGGAACGTGATGATTCCTGCCGCCCGGGCTGATCTGATCACCCTGGCAATGTTCGTGTTCATCGGCACCTGGAGTGATTTCCTCTGGCCCCTGATCATTCTTGACGATCCATCGCTGTACACCTTGCCGCTGGGTCTACAGCAACTGTCCAGCAGTTTTTCCCTGGACTGGCGTCTGGTGGCGGCGGGATCGGTGGTCTCGATTCTGCCGGTGTTGGTGTTGTTCGTGCTGCTGCAGCGTTACATCCTGCCCAGTGCCACAGGGGATGCGGTCAAGGGGTAGCCCCTGCTGGCTTTGCCAGGATCCGGTCCGCCGGATCCGATCGGCGATGGTCAGAAATTGCCCGTTGGCGGGCGCAGCAGGGTGGCGCTCGGTCTCGGTGATCCCGGCAGGGTGGAGGGGCGAGAGGGGTTGGGAGCCAGGGGTGTCGGCATTGGACTGGGCGACTCGCCGGGGGCTTCAAACGTGGGCCTCGGGATGCTGCGCAGTTGCTGAAGATCTTGTTTGAGGGCCTGCTGCTGACGATCGACATTGCGCAGTTGATCGCTGAGCTTTTCGACCGATTGCAACCGCTGGATCATCGACTCCAGCTGTTGTTCCATCGCTGTGGTGCGGTCCTGGGAGCGCGAATTCTCGATCGTGCTGAGCTTCTGCTCCAGCTCGCCGATGCTGGTGGCCTGCTCCCGCACCTTGCTGAGCACCACCAGAAACAGCACCACCAGCATGGTGCTGATGCTGAGCTGCACCCAGGCCAGCCACTGGGGCTGGCCTGG
>Ga0194063_10001410_pt1 | contig 15651 bp, 14 predicted proteins | sample SepL3720m_MetaG_FD_155459 | JGI IMG/M metagenome (GOLD analysis project Ga0194063, IMG submission 155459) | Anoxic zone freshwater microbial communities from boreal shield lake in IISD Experimental Lakes Area, Ontario, Canada - Sep2016-L373-20m | ecosystem: Environmental > Aquatic > Freshwater... | reverse complement strand
CCTTAAAATAGACTGTTATAGCAATCTAAATCAATGTTTTTTGAAGTCAATTTTCAGCTTGTCCAGAGGGAGGGATTCACCACAAGGGTATTAACTCGCAGTAATTCCTCACTTCGTATCGGAAACTGCGAGTTGAACGAACCCCTAAAGGGGTTCTCCAACCAACTTAATCCATAAAAAAAACCGAGATAAATCTCGGCTTTTTTTAAGGGTCCAGAGGGAGGGATTCGAACCCCCGAAGGCAAAGCCAGGAGATTTACAGTCTCCCCCCGTTGGCCACTTGGGTACCTCTGGTTACAGCTTCCCATTGTAGCAAATTTCCATCTCATTAGCGAGCGAAAATGATACAATTATTGTATATGTCTGGTACATTTCCTGCTTCAAAAAAAACAAAAGTAACCGTCATTGGGGCGGGGAGAGTAGGTATCACTGCAGCCTTCACAATGTATTTAAAGAATACCGCTCAAGAAATAATGCTCTACGGACGCGACAAGGACAAGCTTATTGGAGAGCAACTAGACTTTATGCATAGTCTCTCATTCTTAGGAACGACCCATATTACGGTAGGAAATGAGCCCGTAGACCTTGTAGGGTCAGATATTATTGTTTTTACCGCAGGAGTTGCTCAAGAGCCCGGAGAAACAAGGCTAGATTTAGTAAAGAAAAATAGCACCATCTTAGAAAGTATTATTCCTGATGTGTTAACAAATGCACCTGACAGCATCATTCTTATAGTTGCAAATCCAGTTGATATCCTGACCTACAGAGCAGTCGTCACTACAAAATTGCCAAGAGGTCGCGTTTTTGGGAGTGGCACCACTCTGGATACAGCACGATTTCGATTTCACCTTTCAGAATATTTAGAAGTCAACCCAAAAAGCGTACATGCCTATATTCTCGGCGAGCATGGAGACAGCTCATTCCCAACATTATCTTCAGCAAATGTGGGAGGGCAGTTAATTACCACTATGAAGGGCTTCTCTCATGAGAAAGCACTTGAAGCATACGCAAAAGCTCGAGATGCTGCTTACAAAATAATTGCGGCAAAAGGCGCCACCTATTATGCAATCGGGGTAGTTATCAATCAATTGGTCCACGCAATACTTACTGATGCGGGTCGGGTATACCCACTTTCAGTGGCGCTAGAAGGAGAATATGGATATACAGGTATTGCTCTGAGCGTGCCCTGCGTCCTGGGTCGAGAGGGGATTGAACGAGTCATTGAGATTCCCCTTTCTGAAGAAGAGAAATTAAAATTACAACTGTCCGTTGAGACACTTAAAAAATATATTATTTGATACACTATAGCTATGTTTACCATATATGCCCAATGTCCCGTGTGCATTGTTACCGTCGGAGGAGGTCTTTTTATTGCTCAAAAATTAGGTATAGATAGTCTACTTACAGCTCTATGGATTTCCGGTTTGAACACTGCCATTTCATTTTGGTTTGTTTCATTTATTAAAAAACCCACATTTCTCAAAAATCCTTTTATTTGGACAGCAGTCATGTTTGTCTCTACTTTTGCGTATCTCGCATCTACAAAACAAATGTATCATAAGAATAATACGTTTCTTCATATAGACAAAGTATTAGTAGGGCTCGTTGTGGGGGTAATTGTGTGGCTTCTAGGTATCGGCGCTGACAAGCTTATCCGAAAATATAATCAGGGGAAAGTATTGTTTTTTTATCAAAAGGTTATTGTTCCTTTATCCTTTCTTATTGTTGCTACTGGGCTGTTTGCAGTTCTTATTAAAAATATTCGTATTTAATCTATGGAAGATACCAAAATGAAAGAATTTATGAACAAAGTTAAGGAAATGGAAAAAGGGCAAAAGCTAGACCTATCTTCTGGCGAAGATCTTTCTATTGCGGTGATGAATCTTATCTCAATAGAGGAGCACCTTTTTTTTTCTGGAGGTAAAACGGGGCAAACTAAGTACTACGACTTATTAAATGATGTACGAAAAATGAGAGTAGATCTCATGAAGTCGATGATTAAAGAATATGAAGGTGAAGTATGGTGTATCAGTAAGCATCTCCTTGCCGCATCTATGCGCGTGATGGAGGTTGGAACAAAAGCTCTCAAAAATGATGATGCGCCCAAAGCACACGAGCTATTTCGTAAGTCGTATAAACTATACACGATGTTTTGGGGCTTGAATTTAGGACTCATGGAAGGAAAAGAGATAAAGAAAATAAATATTTCCGAAAAAGAAAAGCCTGTCATCAAGGAAGAAAAAACAGTATTTGCCAAAATGGGAGACATGGTGGGGAAGATGCTTGATTGTTGTAGGGAATAACTGCTATCATGAAAGTATGTCCTTAACAGACCTATCATATTATGTACGCAAGTTTATGCCGTTTGCACTGTTTTCTTTTGTGGTGTTGTTGATTTTTTATTTTTCAATTCAACTTTTATTTCTTTTTCTTTCTACAAATCAGCCAAAAGTCGTTTACAATACTGCTTTTAAACAGTTGAAACCTCTATTTCTTAAAAAAGAAGCTACAACCAGCGCTGGGTTTACATTTAAGCTGGATACCGTAGATGGACAGCCTATGGTTGCTTCGGAGGCCGCACGAGTATTTCTTCTTCCTCCCTCTAAGTTTCAATTTGATTACCTTTCCAAAATATATGTAATGGCAAAGGTTTTTGGATTTGATACTGAGACAGTAAAACACAAACTCGAAAATAATGAAGCCATATTTCAAGACGCCAGACAACTACTGGCAATTGATATTAATACGTATAATTTTAGATATAAATATGATTTCAAAAAAGATGGAGCACTTGTTGAAACGGCAGTGACGCCCGATAGTGATGAAGCAAAAAATACAGCAATTAATTTCTTAAAGTCAGTAGATAGGTACCCGAATGATTTTGCGCTTGGAGACATAACATTTACTCATATGTTTTACGATCGAATCGCCTCAACAGCCGGGGTCGTAACAGATCCACAAGAATCGAATATGATAGAAGTTGATTTTTGGCGTCAAAAAATTGATTCGTATCTTCCCATGTCTCCCACGTATTTTACCAGCCAAAATTATGTAACGCTTATGTCAGGGGAAGGGGGAATGAGGATTGTGAGTGCCCAAGTTAAGTTTTTTGAAACTTCTCCTACTCAAATTGGGGTATATCCACTTATCTCTGGACAACGAGCTTATGAGAAGCTGCTTGCAGGACAAGGTATTTTAGTTTATCCCGGATCAGGAAAGAAAAATAAATCGATAAAGACGATGTCTTTAGGATACTTTGATCCAGATACGTATCAGGATTATTTGCAGCCCATTTATATATTTGGTGGAGGTAGGGATGATGATTTCATTTTCTATGTTCCTGCCGTATCGGAGAATTGGTTGATTGATGAGAGTAAGCTGTAGTAGTTGAATCAGTTGAATCAGTTGAATCAGTTGAATCAGTTGAACTGGTGACTGATAACTAACAACTGATAACTAATTTAGAGGCATGGAGACATGATTTACATATTGGTCTATCCACTGTGTAAGAGTTTGCGTATCCGCAAATCGATCTGCGCTTTTTAATACAACAATAATATATTGATTCCCCCCTTTTTTATAGAAGCTTACCAAGTTCTGGCCTGCAAGCTCAGTATATCCTGTTTTTAATCCTCCAATACCCACAACCTTTCCCAAAAGCTCATTCACATTACTTAACCTATGAAAATATTTATAGTCAACATCAGAGATGGTGATCTCCTTAGTAGAGACAAATTTTGCGAGATAGGTATTTTTGAGAAGTGCACGAGCTGCAAGCGAGAGGTCGTAAGCTGAGGTAAGTTGCTCAGGATCATCAATACCAATGGGATTTTTAAAATGGGTACTTTTCATCCCAAGCTCGGCTGCTTTTGCATTCATTTTATTAATAAATGCGTCATATCCATAGGTATCAGCGAGCGTGAAAGCGGCATCATTTGCAGAATACACAAGTATTCCATAGAGTAGATTTTCGATTGTTATCTTCTCTCCTGTTACGAGTCCCATAAGTTGCCAATCTGGTTGATCTGCCCTCGTTATTTGTTTGTTCACGACAATTACATCGGTAGATTTAAATACATCCGCTACGACAAGAGCAGTGACAATTTTAGCCGTAGACGCGGGATACAACTTTTTTTTGCTGTTTCGTTCAAAGATAGGAGTAAATGAGGAAAGGTCAACAACATATACTCCCTCAGCCGAAACGAGGGGGTAGGGTGCATTTTTGCCTACCTCAGGAATAGTATGAAGAGCAAAGGGAAGGGTTGGCTTTTCCTTCCAAATTTCTCGATTAGAAAACACTTGAGTAAGCCAATAGTTTCCTGGATAAAACAAGAGTAATAAAGAAAAGGACAAAAAAATAATAATGCGTAATAGACTCATATAATCTTCATTGTACAATAAACCATCACTTTGAAAATAGCTCTACTTGAGGAGTTGTTATTTTTATAAAATCATCATAGCCAATAATGATAGATTTTGTATGTGATCCCGCATTAAATACGATCTCCTTATTTTTTCCCAACGTACCATCTACGTAAAGAGGAATCTTGAATAGATTTCCCAATGGCGGAACTGCTCCCATTTTTACTCCAGTTACCTGTTCTACTTCCTCTGGCGTTGCCATACGGAGGTCCTTAAGCTTATGATTCGTCTTAAACAACTTCATGTCAATTTTGCGGTCTGCAGAAAGCACCAGCATCATTGGCTTCTCTTCTGCGAACAGTACCATTGCTTTTGCTCCCTGGCTCAGCGTTGTGTTGCGCACTTTCGCTGCTTCTTCAGAAGTAAATACGGCTTCGTGTTCAAGAGCAGTGAACTCTGTATTATTCTCTTTGAGAAATGAAATGATTGTCTCATAAACATCTACATCTTTTTTTTGTTTTGGGGGTGAGGTAAGCCTTACATCTACTCGTTCCATATCTCGAGGAAACAGGGATGCTTCTCGCACATTGGAAAGACCTAAAATATTCATCGTTATTCGTTCCAAACCTAAACAAAATCCTCCCTCAGGAGGCATGCCATACTTAAATGCTTGCAAATAGGGAGTCTCAAAGTTGTCTGGATTTTGCCCCCATTTTTTTATATTCGCAACAAGAGTGTCATAATCATTGATACGTTGTCCGCCTGTTATCCATTCTTGCCCTTTTCCAATTAAGTCAAAACTCAATGTTTCTTCTGGATTTTCAGGATCAGGATAGGTATACATCGGGCGCTTTTTTGTGGGGTAATGAGATACAAATACTAAATCGCTTCCGTGTGTTTCTGCTGCCCATTTGGAAAGCTCTCGTTCTCCCTCTGGATCCAAATCTGGCTCTTTTCGAATGTCGCGTCCCGTTCTTTTAAAGATTATTTCTTTTGCTTCAGTTAATTTAATTCTGGGAATAAAGGTTTCAATTCTAGGAATCTCAACTCCATGGCTTTCCAGTACATCCGCATGATTGGTTTTTACCGCCGCAAAGATAGACTTCAACATGTGTTCTGCCATGTCCATTACTTCAGTCCAACTGTCGATAAATCCCATTTCTGCATCAAGCCCTACATATTCTGTGAGATGTCGTGTTGTTACGGATGGTTCTGCACGATATGCATGTGCCACAGTGAATACTTTTTCAAAAATAGAAACCATAATCTGCTTGTAGAATTGTGGGCTTTGAGCCATGTAGGCTTTATGTTCAAAATAAGAAACAGGGAACACTTCAGCTCCTCCTTCAGTGGCGGTTGCAACGATTGTGGGAGCTTGGATCTCGGTAAATCCTTTGTCTTTCATCGTTTTTCTAAATGTCTGCACGATTGTTTCTTGCACCTTGAAGATGTTTCGTACACTTTGATGTCGCAGAGTAAGGCTGCGATAATCAAGAAGAATAGGGAGCGACACATCAAGCTTCTCCTTACTCATATCAAAGGGAAGCTCCTTTGCAGCGGCGAGGGTAGTAAAGCTTTTTGCCTCAACTTCAATAGACCCCGTCTTTATTTTTGCATTCACGAGTTTTTCTGGTCGGGCTTTTATAAGTCCCTTGATTGATACGACAGATTCAGGAGAAAGCGTCGCAAATGAGCTGTCGCCAACTACTTGAACAACGCCCGTTGCATCTCTCAAATCAATAAAGACTACTTTTTTATGGTTGCGGATCGTATTGACCCATCCGCGCAGCTCAACTTCTTTACCTATAAGGGTTGGGGTGTCTGAAATGTAAACGGTTTTCATAGTATGTGCATTATATCATCTGTTGAATATTCTTTACAAACCCCCTCAGCTGTTTTCTTCCCTGCCAGTATTGGGTTTCGAGAGTGTAGATAAAAGAATGTTGTTCTCCAGACTTGATGAGCTCTTTTTGTTCCGCTGAAGGGGAGAAATAGACGCATTCCAGTTGTTTTGTCCGTTCCAGTAAATCTTGAGCGACAAATTTCAGATGTTCCTGTTTTTTCCCCATGGTTTTCACAAACAATATTTTCCCCTCACTTTGAAATACGGGAGTGGGGTTACCGATGCCAAACGGCGTTAATTCTTGGAGTAAGTCTGCGAGTTTTTCGGAAGCGGCACTGAGCGGAATCTCCAAATCTACTCGCACTTCTTTTTCTTTTGGCTCTGGGACATCTTTCATTCGTTCTTCAATTATATTTTCAAACGGAATAAGCTGATCATCAGTAATTGAAAATCCAGCAGCTTGAGGATGCCCTCCCACATGCTTCAAAAGTTTTAGTGATCGAAGAAAAGCAACAATATCAAAATCCTTTACCGATCGAGCAGACCCTTTCCATCCGGTTTCTGTCTGTGTCATTACAATAGAAGGGCGGCGATACCGGTCCGAAATTTTAGAAGAGATAAGACCAATAATTCCCTCGTTCCATGAGCTATTTTTTTGCAGAATCAACTTAGGTACTGTAGTTTTTTCTATGGCAATAAAGGCTTCTTCGACTGCTACATCTACCATTTTCTGTCGCGTCATATTATGATGTTGCGCTTCTCCTGCAAGCCTCTTTGCTTTTATTATGTCCTTTGTACAGAGCATGCGAACGGCCTCTAAAGCATGAGAGAGTCTCCCTACTGCATTAATTCGGGGAGCAAGAGCAAAGCCGGCATGATACGTAGAAATTTCTGTATCTGTTAGACCTGATACTGCAAGAAGTTCTCTAATTCCTGGTTTTGTTGCTTTTGAAAATGCCTGTAACCCATATTTTGCAATACTGCGAGAATATCCGGTAAGCGGCACCAAATCTGCTATTGTTCCTAGTGATGCAAGAGCCAGAAAATCAGTGATAAAGTATTTTTTTAGTTGTTCGTTTTCTGGGTCGAGTGAACGCCATATATCAAGAGCCGTAATATATGCGAGCCCCGAGCCAGATACGAGCGGACAATGAATGATTGCTACAGCAGAGTCAGGAAGAAGTTCTGGTTTGGTGTGATGGTCTGTTATTATCACAGGAACACCTTTATCTGTCGCATATTGAATTTGTTCTCGTGCACTGATTCCATGATCGACGCTAATCATAAGACCAGGATGATATTTTTCGATTGCGGAGTCGACACCTTTTATTGAAAATCCATAGCCCTCATTTTGACGATGGGGAACATAGGGGAATACTTGAAATCCGAGAATATGAAGCGTTTCCCATAATACAGATCCACCGGTAATTCCATCTGCATCATAATCGGTATAAACGACAATATTCCGCTTCTTTTCCCTGCAGGTTTTGAGATAAGAAAGAAGTGTTGTAAGTTCTTTTGTAAACCCGAGTGATTTAAGGGAAAATGTGAGAGGGTGAGGAGGATGAAGAAATACCCCAATATCAAGAATATTTCTCTTTGCAAGGAGGAGCTCAATTATTTTTTTTGGGTTCATTTACCCCATTGTATCACCTTTCTTATATAAGTCCGCCGCCTTTAAAGATATTGGGCTTTAACCAATCTTGAGGGCTTTGAGCCCCTTCTTTGGATTGGCTTTCTTGTGATTCTACAGTGGTAATATTCTGCATTTGTTGTCTCTCAGTTCCTGGCTGTTTCACTGAAAATACAGGAGTTGAGACTGGTCTTTGAGCAGGCTGTTGCATAGGAATCACATTCTCATCATCAAAAGATTGTGGCTTGAAACTTGGTTGTTGTGGCTGTTGCTGAGGGTTGATTTTTTTTGATGCTCCCGCTTTCAAAAGGGCTGCGATTGTTTCAAATGTTTCTGCATTTACAGAATAAGAGGTGAATGTATTTGTTGCACCTGCAATACCTACATACAGATTAGTTGCCATATCTTTATCAAGTTCACATTCTAATTGTCTTAACACTTTGTATACCAGTTCACACGTAGAAGAACTTGTTTTATTTATATAGTTCACGGTCCCGAAGAATGCATTGGTAAGGTGTCTATCAATATTGATGATTTCTTTACCCTGAAATTGTGCTTGGTTTTCTGTATACAACGTTCCAATCGTATTTAGGTTGGGAGCGTCAACCGTGATGATAAAATCAAATGAACCTCCCGAGTAGGAATAGCTTACTTGATTAGGATTTAGCTTAGGAAATCCTGAACGAGGAGAAATAACGAGATTAAACTTTTCCCCTTGAATGTGATAGTCAATTTTATCAATCGCTCCATCCGTATAAGGAAATGACACAACAAGATTCTCTCCACCCACAGAAAGGGAAGTCTGAATTTTATCTGCTGCAATCATATCGCTTTTTATAGGGGCAGAAGCAACAATAGTTACATTCTTACCTATTTTAAGAAGGCCTAAATAGAGGGCTGTCGCTCCCGCAATGGCGTCGGGAGAAGGATTTGCTGGTAACACGACGATGCCGCTTGAGCCTTTCGTGATAATTTCCGACAGACGAGGTAGAGTTGTATTTGTATTTGGAAACATATTATAGGATGCATTTTACCACATCTCCTACTCGAATGTCAAGCGCAGGGGAGAGTATGAGGCCGCATTCTTGCTCTTTTTTTACCTCTTCAACTTTCTTTGCGCGTATTTTGAGTGATACTATCTTTGACTTACCTATAATATTATCCCCTCGATGGATTTCGAGCATGTCTCCCAGCTCAAATTTGCCCTTTGATAGCTTGGATCCAAACACTTTTTCACCCTCAATAGTGAAGGTGGCAAGTATTTTAGCCTCCCCTTTGAGGTTTTTCTCTGACTGTTCTTTTTCCTGAAGCAGGAGAGCTACTTCTTCCAACTCCTCAAGGAGCTCATAGATAATGCTGTAAGACTTTATAATCACTTTTTCTTGTTTGGCCACATCTTTTGTCTCAGGATCTATGCGCGTATTGAAGCCAATTACGATCGCCTTACTCGCCTTAGCGAGAAAAACATCAGATTTATGTACATCTCCTACTCCACTAAGAAGAATTTCAATATTGGGATTTTGAGACAAAATAGCCTCCAAAGCCTCTAGGGAACCTTGTGAATCAGCCTTGATGACAATGGAGAGCTTTTTTTGTTCTTTCTGTGGAGTTGCAAAAAAATCAGCTGAAGTAAATGCTTTTTTTAAGGCGGGTGTTTCTTCTGGAGCATCAACTTGCTGTTTAACCTCTTTTTTTTGAGACATTTTTGAGCCCACTAGAGGTGCTATTTCAAATCCAAGAAGCTCACATGCTTGAGACGCAGTAGCCTCATTAAGAGGAGTATTTAAATCATCGGTAATGGAACGAATTTTTGCGCTCGTTGCACCAGCGTAGACTACGTCCCCTACATGAAGAGTACCATTCTTAATAATGATACTTACAGCAGTGCCGCGCCTATCTTTTTTTGTTTCAATGACGTATGCTTCAAGAGCAGCTTTTGGGTCATAGGTGAGTTCTTTGTCTGTAGCAAGAAAGAGAATGGTTTCTAGGAGTTCTGGCACACCTTTTCCTGTCTTTGCACTTATAGGAGCAACTGGGATTTCTCCCCCTTTGCCTTCAACCATAATTCCATGGCGCAATAAATCATTTTTTACCTTCTCTGGCTTAGCCTCGGGGAGATCCATTTTATTTAAAACGACAATGCAGGGGACATCGGCTTGTTTGATATGAGAAATTGACTCTATTGTTTGAGGCATGAGAGAGTCTTTTGCGTCCACTATGAGAAGGACGATATCTGCAACATGAGCTCCTCGAGCACGCAACTGCGAAAAGGCTTCGTGTCCTGGAGTGTCAATAAAGGTGATTTCGTTAATAGGATATCCCTTGATATCTGTTTTTGCTGTATAACCTCCAATTTTTTGAGTGATGCCGCCTTGTTCTTTTGCTGCTATTCGAGAGCTTCGAATATAGTCAAGAAGGGTTGTTTTACCATGGTCTACATGACCTAATATTGCTACTACGGGAGAACGTGGTTTCATACAGATTCAAAAAAAAATTAATTCGGTAACTCTATCACACAGTCTTTTCGGTATTCTCAGTTTTTTCTTCTTTGACTGGTTCAGAAGCATTGGGGATTTGGATTATATCAATGGTATATCCCGCAAGACGAGAAGCAAGATTAACATTCACTCCGCCTTTACCGATTGCAAGAGGAGCTTGGGATTCCTCAACAGTGACTTTTGCGTGCTTTGCCTTTTCATCAATCTCAAGTGACGATACTTTAGCAGGAGAAAGAGCAGACATGATAAATAATTTAATGTCGTTGTTCCATAAAATAATATCGATTTTCTCTCTTCCTCCACATTCATCAGTTACTGTTTGTACGCGCACTCCTCGTTGACCAACACATGCTCCTACTGGATCTACCGCGCCGTGGCCTGTAGCTACTGCTATCTTTGCTCGTTCCCCAGGCTCTCGAACCGTTTTTTTTATGATTACTGAGCCGTTGGCGATTTCGGGAACTTCACGTTTGAAAAGTTCTTCAATAAGACGAACATCGCTTCGAGAGACGACAATTCGAGGATTTCCATATTTATCATTTCCTATTTCTTTAATATATATTGTGTAGCTCATGTTTACGGAGTATTCTTCATTTTTGATTTGATCTTCTTTGGGAAGTACCGCTTCTGCTTTTCCAATGTCAAAATAGGCATTGTAGCCATCAAATCGAATAACCCTTCCTTTAATACAATTTCCAATATGAGATTGGAAATGTTGTACAACGGTTCTTTTTTCCACTTCGCGAATCTTTTGAAGAATTACTTGTTTTGCAGTTTGAGCTGCAATACGTCCGAATCCTGGAGGAGTAATATCTTTTTCATCTTCAAATAAGTGAGCTTCCCCAGATTGCCTGTTAATTTTTGCAGAAATGGTTTCGCTTGCCTCAACTTCTGGATATTCTTTTTTATATGCAGCAACAAGAGCTTGCTCAATAGAGGAGAGTACATCCTCTGCGGGAATATTTCGTTCTGCCGCTACTTGGTTGAGTGCTAGTAAAAATTCTGATTTTACGACTGTCATAATAAAAATAGAAAAAATTATTCATTATTCCTTTTTAGCTTCTTTTTTAGATTCTTTCTTTTCTTCTTCTGGGGTTGCTCCGGCCTCTCCTTCAACAGCTGCATCTGGCTTAGCTGTTAATACTTCTGGCGTTGCAGCCGCTGTTGTTTCTGCGATAACACTTTCTTCTTTGTGTGCTGCTACAGATACCAATACTTTTTCGCCTTCAGTTTGGATTGCATATCCTGCATGTACTGGAATATCTGATACTTTAATTTCTGCACCAATTTCCTTTAACACACTTAAGTCAATCTCAATATGATTTGGAATGTCTTGAGGAAGCGCCTCAACCGTTACTTTATCAGCTTGAGTAAGAACTACTCCTCCTGTGTTTGCGGCTGGTGCAACTCCAATGAAGCTTAAAGGTACTTCTGCTTCAATTTTCTTCGTCAAATCTACTTTTCGGAAGTCAACATGCAGCACCAATCCTCCAATAGGATCTCTTTGAAGAGCGGTAATAAGCGTTGGGATTTCATCTTTTTCTGTTTTGATATAAACGATACCTGTCTCTCCTACCACTCTGAACATTCTCTTGAATTCGATATAGTTCACGGAAATTGCTTGTGAAGGAAAATTTGTTCCGTAAATATTTGCAGGAAGGAGACCTTCTTTACGAAGATTCTTATTTTTTTTGCCAAACACTGTTCGTACCGTTGCATTAAGAACTGTTTTTTTTACATCTATCTGAGCTTTTTTCATAGTTGTTCTTTCAATAATTCAATAAAAAATACACGATCCATCGACAAGTCAGTATTATAGAGGATTAGGCTATTTTTCACAAGGGGAGAAAAATTAGTATTTAGTAGATTCATATTTTTGGGAAGACTGAGTGAAAAATGAACATCGTGTGACAATGCTCCAATTTGTTTTTGAAGGACGAGCTGATAAATAGCTTTCCCCTTTTTGAATTTAATAGAAGAAGAGTAGGAGATAGTTATCGTTTTTTTCCCTTGGGGAGGAACTTCTACAAGAAACCCAATCATCTTATTTTTCCCTGTTTCTGAATCGTACGATTGAAGTTGCGCCTCGTCAATAGACACCCCCATCAATAAAGAGTCTGCAGGCAATAGTATTTGAAAGTAATTCTTATACGCACCTCCGGGAAAAACGTCCGAAAGGGAATTGTTTATATAAGTAATAGAGAGATTTGTTGTGGTGAGACCCTCCTCGTCGATTGTTGTTTTTACGTCATATGACTTATCAACAAAAAAGTTTGTTTTATTCACGCCAAGGTTTGCGTCTAGCGCAAATTGAAAATCTGTATAGCAATTATTTTTCGTTGATTCAGGACAAAAAGGTGTGGCGAGTCGGCCACTCCAAAAAAGTTCATCAAGATTCTTTTGTATTTTTTCATTATTCATAAAAAGCACCATATTTTTTTGATCAAAACCCTCAACTACAGCTGAACTCAGAAGAAGGGGATTTGCAAATTCTATCTGAGAAAGAAGCTGTTTTACGAGAGAAGAAAGAAAGCTTTTCTTTTGTGTTGAACCAGGAAAAAAATCATGTTCCACATAATATTGAGTTTTAATATAGAAATTATCCTTTGTGATTTTTTCATTGTAATCGGGCAATACAACATCATCAAATGCTCCAATAACTTCCTTTACCGCAGAAGTGGTGATGAGCGCTGCTCCATTCCAAGAACTCAAGCCCATTTCTAGCTGTAAAAAATAACTCGCTTGTTGATAGGTGTCGTAAAAATCTGGGAAAAACGCGCTATCTCTCAAGAACCAGTGGGGTTGATTGAGATAATCACGAATAGGGGTAGGCGGCGTAATATGAGCTATGAGTTGCCCATCTGCATCATAGACATCAAAGATGGTAAAATCCTTAACGCCAAAATCCTGAGTTTTTAGCACTCCATATGATCCGATAAAGCCACCTCCTGGACGCAACTCCATGTTGTTGGCAAACAAGAGAAGAATATTTTGCTCCTCTTTCTCTCCGAGGATGTCAGGAAGGAGGGCAAATATTTTTTTTGCTTTTTGTAATTGAGATATACCCTTTTGAAACGCAGCTTTATATTTATCCGAAAGAAAATAGGGAGGAATTTTTCGATAAATGATAAGAATTTGTTCTTCAGATGTATTAATGAGCTTTTGCACTGTATCAAAATGAAGACGGGTAGATTGAGCTATTGTTTTATTTCGATTAGGAAAAAGTACGAGCCGGGAAAAGATGCGAGATTCTTTAAGAAGATTTTCAAGAGTTTCCACTAATTGAGTTTCTGTGCTATTTATTACAAAGAGATCATCGGAAAACTGAGCCAAAGAGAAGAAGAGATAGAGAGGTCGCACTGGTGTATAAAGAAGAGATGCTAAGGCGTAAATAGATTTTTTATTTTCATTTATTTTTTTTGCCTCTGAAAGGTTATTTGCTTGTATTTGTTTTGCAGATGTAAATGTGTAATAGCTTGCTATTCCAAGCGGAATCCAGAAGGAGAATAAATAACTAATTATCAAAAGTAGTCCAAATAAACGAAATAAACGAGTAGGGAATACAAAATGTATTTGAAACTTCCTCTGTTGTTTTGGTTTGGGAGTCTGAATAAATGCTGATTCAAGGGTAAGAGCGGGTTCATGCTTTTCCTGTGAAACTGCAAACCAGATAATGGTTTGTAGTTGAGAAACACCATATTCAGCTCCTCCTATTATATTGATATGTTTAGAATTAGGAGAAGGGACTATTGCTCGAACTGTTTTTTTATGTGAGTAAAATTTGATATAAACCGTGGGAGTTATATCATCTCCTTTTTTCAATCTATTTCCAAAGCCTATTATGAAGCACAGTGCAAATTGAGACACGTCTCTTGGAAGGTGTGGGGAAATAAACACATGCATGTCATGGGAAGAGAGATGAGTCTTAAGCTGTTTGACAAAAATATCACTTTCTTCCGTCACAATAAGCACTTTTTGTTTTTGTGTTGTTTGTTCTGTGATAAATTGCGTACGAGTCATACTGTATAATTATATAATGAATTTTGACCATAAAATCGTATCTCTATCTTCTTTGAAGAAGAATCCAATCGATAAAACAAAAAAAATAGTATTGGCGGGTGGATGTTTCGACATTCTCCATTATGGACACATTGTTTTTTTACAACAAGCGCGAAAAGCAGGCGACTGTCTCATGCTTTTATTAGAATCGGACGAATTTATTACCGCAGTAAAAATGAAAAAACCAGTACATACTCAGCAACAACGAGCAGAGATGATAGCAGCCCTCGGATATGTAGATTATGTGGTACTATTGCCCTACCTGAAGAATCCAGATAATGATTATAAAGATATAGTGCAAGATATTCATCCAACCGTAATTGCTCTTACTCAGGGGGATTCAAGAGAATCACAGAAAGAGAAATTTGCAGATTTAGTACGGGCTCAAGTAGTTATAATTCCCTATTTATCATCATTTTCCAGTTCACAACTTATCACCTATGCGCCTATTTTTAGGGATTGAACTCCCACAAAACGAGCGTGAGTCGCTCTATAAACAGATCACCCCCCTTATGAGGAAATATCCATCATTTAGATGGACTCATCCCGACTCGTATCACGCCACATTTCAATTTTTTGGAGAAGTAGAGGATGTAGAAAAGCTTAAAGAATCTATACAGACAACCCTTTTTGACAAAGAGAGATTCACTTTATATGGAGTGGGACTGGGGATGTTTCAAACAACAGAACTTGTTCTTCATATGACCTACAGGAGAGAAAAGAGAATTGATGAAATTGTTCATTCACTTGAAACAACCTATCCCACCTTCGTCAAACAGAGAGAGTTTGTGTTTCATACCTGTATCGGGCGTGCTCCTCGTTCATCCAAACAACAATTTTTCCTTTTGAGAAAGACGATGGAGAGAATGGATATCGCTATCACGTATCCAGTGAATGCGCTTACGCTCTACTCTAGTTCCAAGGATAGCGAGGGAAGAAAGTTTACGAAGATAGAAGAGTTTCCATTGGTATAAAACAAAAACCATTCTTTTTACAGAATGGCTTTTGTTTTGGATGGTACTTAAAAATTGATCTTACTTTGATCCAATTTTGTACATGCCTGTTCCACAGTCTGGGCATTTTGACTTCATAGCTGGCTTACCATTTTTCATGGTAACTTTTTCTGGATCAGTTACGTCTTTTTTTGCTCTACATTTTACGCAATACATTGATGTTGTCATAGGGTTATTCACCTCCTTTCAAATACACGCAGATAATAAACGAAATATAATGCAATTTCAAATCCAGTTATACAC
>Ga0194063_10001408_pt1 | contig 15662 bp, 10 predicted proteins | sample SepL3720m_MetaG_FD_155459 | JGI IMG/M metagenome (GOLD analysis project Ga0194063, IMG submission 155459) | Anoxic zone freshwater microbial communities from boreal shield lake in IISD Experimental Lakes Area, Ontario, Canada - Sep2016-L373-20m | ecosystem: Environmental > Aquatic > Freshwater... | reverse complement strand
ATGAATGAGTACGATTACTTTGGTATTGGTAATACTGCGATTGGCAGGAAGATAGATGTCCATTTTTTGTAAAGGATCGGTGCCATAGGCAACATCCAGCATGGTTTTAGCAGCAATGGAATCACCTGTACCAGTTTTTGTTTTTTTACAAGCTACCAGCACAAATAGTAAGCTGGAATAAACAAATAGTTTTTTCAAATTCATATGATAAGTGTTGAATTAGATTGAAAAGATAAGCATATTTTATTTACTGTTACATACAGCAAAAATATTGCCATTTTTAAGAAATGGCCATCAGCATTGCCTCCGCCAATTAGCCATCGCTTTATTTGCAGTACTTATTTATTTCAGATTCAATTTAATTTGTAGTTCTTCAAATTGTTTATCATCAATGGTACTTGGGGCATCTAGCATAACATCACGACCACTATTGTTTTTAGGGAAAGCGATAAAATCACGAATACCTTCGCTGCCTCCCAATAATGCGCAGAGTCTGTCGAATCCAAAAGCAATACCACCATGTGGCGGTGCACCATATTCAAAAGCGCCTAGTAAAAATCCAAATTTATGTTGTTGTTCTTCGGCATCCATGCCTAAAGCAGCAAACATTTTTTCTTGTAATTCACGTTGGAATATACGAATAGAGCCTCCCCCAATTTCATTGCCATTCAATACCATGTCATAAGCATTTGCTTTGATGCTGGCATAAGGATGTTTAAGGTATTCTGCTGCATTTTCAATGGCCGGGTTGTTGTTAATCATGGTGGCAATTTGGTCGGGCTTGGGCGAAGTGAATGGATGGTGACGGGCTACCCAGCGATTGCCTTCTTCATCATATTCAAACAAGGGGAAATCGATTACCCATAAAAGTTTGAATTCGTCATTCTTCCGTAATCCCAATGTTTGGGCTAAGTATAAACGCAAATCGCTGATGGCTTTGCGAGTTCTTTCTTCTGCCCCAGCCAATAACAATACCAGGTCGCCCGGGTTTGCACCTGCTGCTGCTGCCATGGCTTTTAGTTTTTCTTCTGAATAGAATTTATCCATGCTGCTTTTGAAACTGCCATCAGCATTGCATTTGATAAAAGCAAGTCCCTTCATGCCAATTTGTGGGCGTTTAACCCATTCCGTTAGTTCATCGGTTTGTTTGCGGCTATATTCACTGCAACCAGGTACGGCGATGGCTACCACTGTTTCGGCATTGTCAAATACAGGAAAAGCAGCCCCTTCAATCAAGGCTGACAGGCTTTCTTTTGTAGGGAAAGTATGGGCAGGGAATTTCAGGTTACAGACCTGCATGTTGAAACGAATATCAGGTTTGTCATTGCCGTAATTCCACATCGCTTCTTCCCAGGTCATCCTTTGTACAATTTCTGTATAGTCGATATTTTTAACGTCTTTAAAAATGTGCTTTACCAATCCTTCAAACATTTGCAAAATATCTTCCTGTTCTACAAACGACATTTCGCAATCGATCTGTGTAAACTCTGGTTGACGATCGGCTCTAAGATCTTCATCGCGAAAACATTTTACAATCTGGTAATAGCGGTCGTAGCCACTCACCATCAGCAATTGCTTAAAGGTTTGTGGACTTTGTGGTAGGGCATAAAATTGTCCGGCATTCATACGAGAGGGCACTACAAAATCGCGTGCGCCTTCTGGGGTGGATTTAATCAGAAAGGGAGTTTCGATATCCATGAAATTATTTTCATGCAGATAGTTTCTAGCACTACGGTTTACCGAATAACGAATCTCCAAATTTTTCTTTACTGCATTTCTTCTCAAATCGAGGTAACGATATTTCATGCGAAGGTCATCTCCTCCATCGGTATCATCCTGAATGGTAAATGGAGGTACGGCCGATTTATTCAATATACTAAAGGAGTTCACTACAATTTCTATATCCCCAGTTGGTAGTTGGGGGTTTTTGTTGCTGCGCTCGTTTACTATGCCCTTTACTTGCAATACAAATTCGCGCCCCAAAGGGTTGGCTTCCAATTGAGGATGATGGTTTTCGGAAAACAATAACTGTGTGATACCATACCGATCTCGTAAATCAACAAAGCTAATACTGCCAAATTTTCTAATGGTTTGTACCCATCCCGACAGGGTAACTTCTTTTTGATTATCCGCCAGCCTTAATTCGCCGCAAGTATGACTCCTATACATAGTAAAATTAATTGAGCGGCAAAGATACAAATAGATGGGTAGAGTGGGCGGGGGATTGATGAGAAAATAGTGAACTTGCCATCTGGTTGACTAAGCTTATGTTTCATCGGTTAGGAAGCAGTAAAACTCCGTTGCTACCATTCGGACGGAATTTTACATGGTCTCTATCTTTCCCTTATTCATTGGTTTCCAGACCAAATAATAATAGCCCAATAGCAGAATGCCGATTACAAAAGGTAGAATGGCAATATGCTTAAAGGTATAGTCGCCCCAAAGCGGCAGGGCATCAAAATGTAGGAATTCGCTGACCATCCAATAGGCATTTGCCGAAATCCAAAATACAATGGCGGCATTGTGACAAATTTCACTCATGTATTCTCGGTTGCGCCAAGTAATGACTATGGCAATAATCAAAGTCGGGAAAATCATGGCAATACCCAATGGGCGCCATACCATGCACCAGCTGATATCTTTTAATAGCCAAAAAACGATGTGCAGGTTTTCCATCTTGCGAAACCTCAATGGTATTTGATAATTGTCCTCCTGAGCCATTTTGTAAAATTTGTGGTGAATGTTTGAATTTATTAAAATTAAGCCGATTTCGCATTCCATAAAAAAAGTGCTGACAATTTTGTTGCCAGCACTTGAAAATTAATAGTAGCATTTATTCTACTGTAATGCGAATGCCTTCACTGTGCGCGGTGAATTCTGGCGCATACATGCATTGAATACTAGTAACGCCATTACTGAAATTGCCGGCATGTGTTACAAACAAGGGGTATTCGAAAACATAAGTGCCTTTATTCAACCAGCCGAAGAAGAAATTGGTACTGGCATCCTTGGTGCTTTCATAATATCCTAGTCCACCCTGGTATTTGTATTCACTAATTACATTCACAGGCTCCATACAAGAAGCCCGCATGTCTTTCATGTGCACATATTCCATGTCGCGGTCAACCCTTAACTCAATGCGCACTTTTACTTTATCACCTACTTTCAATTGAGCACCATCCTCCAGCGCATTCAATTGTTTGCCATGATCGGTATTTACTTCAATGAACAATTGTTTTTTCAATTGAAGGGGAGTTGCCGCTTCTGTTATCTTATCGAGATTTTCAAAATATTGCCAGTAAACAGCACCCCAACTGCTGCTGCTAGTCGCTGCTTGTCCGTCTGGCTTGCGAATGCTTACTTCAATATTCCCCAGTGTAGCATTTACATCCTTGCCTTCCATTCTTTTTTTGAAATACCCCGTGCCTGATTCGGTAGCGGCATCCGTACTCTTAATGAGGGTATTGCCTAATTGAATGTTTACTTCCTTTTCTTCATTCAGCCAATTATTGCCATTCAACAACAAAGCATAACAAGCTTCTGCAGTGGCACGGGTGCTTTTCCAATTTTGGGTTTGCTTTTGTTTGAGCAACCAGGTTTTGAGGTCATCTACTCTCGCTGCATTATTTTCTATGTCGCTGTAGGCTTCAATCATTAGCGCCTGACTTTCAATAGGCGCTTGGTACCACCAATAACCACTATTGGTCCATTCCTTCCAATACATGCCCATCTCTTCTTTTACAATAGCATTTTCGGTGAGCGAACGAAGGATGGCCTTGGGTGTAATGGCGTCATGATCGCGGTGTAGGCTCAACGCAATCATCGCTTGCATATATTTAGACTGTCCCAGCCAATATTGCTTGGCTTGTCCTTTGTAATAACGTATAGCTATAGACGAAGCATCTGGAATTTTGTATTCTTCAAAGAAGCTACGCATGTACAGGTATTGAATAGCGGTGGTGGATAATTGATTTTCTTTTAATTTGACCTTATGCTTCACCAAGAAGTCATAGTCTTCTTTAATCAGTCTGTCCAAATAAGGAACGGCATTGTCTACCAGTTTTTTTATTTGCTCGTAGGTATTGCCTTTTAGGGCATTTAGTTTTCTTAAATGTCCGATACCTGTAATGATGTATTGGGTCATGTAGCGGTCATCGGGGCCACCTTTGAACCAGGTAAATCCGCCATTGCCGCTTTGTAGTTCTTTTAAAATTTTAAAAGTTCGATCCATCTCCTTACTCATTCGGTTGATGTCGAATAATAGCGCAATGTTTTTCTTTTGCTCCTGCTCATTCTTTGCTTCCAGCACCCATGGCGTTTCCTGTAAGAGGGCCGATTTCAATTCTTCATTTTTTTGCAAGTTGCTTAATAAAGCAGCACTATCAGCTCCTTTGGCTGCAGCCCATTTGTCAAATACCGCTTTTATTTTGGGCGCATTGTTGCTTACATAAGAGGCCAAGCTGTTGGCATAAAATCGATTGAAACTTTGTTCCGCACATTCATATGGGTATTCCATCAAATAAGGCAGTGCTTGTACAGCATACCAAGCGGGATTGCTGGTATACTCAACCGTTAGTGCATGGTGTTGCAGTGTACTTGCAGCGCCATTGTCGGATTGCAATAATTTTTGAAAAACAAATTTTTTAGTGTTGACTCCTCTTAGGGAAAGTGGCATTGATTCAGTTACCAGCATTCTATTGGTCAATACCGGCAAAGCCATTTCTTCTCCATCGCTGAACTGACTGGTTTTGGCAATGATGCGATAGGTTAATGCCGAATTGAATAGATAGGGTATTTCTATTGGAAACTTCACGGCTACACTTTGGCCAGCAGGAATAGTAAAGTATTGATTAGGGAAAATATTTTTGAACCAACCATCAACGGGCTTGTTACTCGCAGCATCTAGTAATTCTAATTGAGTAGTGCCCGTTACTTCACTGTCACTTAGGTTAACAATTTTAGCACTGAATTCCATTTTATCACCTTCTCGAAAAAATCGAGGTGCATTGGGTTGTACCATCAATGGTTTTTGAGTGATGGTTGTTTTTTCTATATATCCACTGGCGATGTCCTTGGTATGCGCCAAGGTCATGAGTTTCCATTCAGTCAAGGCTTCGGGCATGGTAAATTCAAAACTAGCATTGCCATTGCTATCGGTTCTAAGTTCTGGTAAAAAGAAAGCTGTTTCGTTGAAATTTTTTCGTACTTGTACTGGTGCGTTATTGATTGGCATCTTTTCTGTTTCAATCTTTTCATCTTCTTTTTTAAAAGCAATGCTTTTGTTAATTGCATAGCCAGTTACAACTACTTCATTCAAGGCTTGATTGCTATCTTCCCTGCCTAGTGCGGCGGAAGGAGGGGGAGGAGGTACCCTCGAACTCGTTTTTGCATCTAAGCTATAATATTCCATGCGGTTGCGATAGTATAACCCCTCTACATACATTAAATGGTCATATGATTTTCCTGCAGCAAGAAGGTAACTATATAGCCTGTCGCTGTGCTCCTCGGAATTAACTCTGGTGAAGCCCTGCGCATTCCATAAAATTGTTTTATACAAGGATGGCCATATATTCAATGCACTCCAAGACTGTGTTTCAAATTGATCTAAAGATGCATCATATAGGGCAGCAAGTATTTCAGCACTTACTTTTTCTCCCTGATTGCCTTTGATACTCACCGACCATTTTTCTTTGCTGCCTGGCAAAATCTTGTCTCTAAAACTGCTGTATTCAATTTTTAAATCTTTATTATTCCAAGGTACATACAATAATTGCTGTCCTTTGTATACCCTGTTGTGTTGTACAAAACTATACGATAGGGCCATGCCGCCTCGGTCCGATTCCAGTATGGGCTCCAAAAAATTAACACTGCTTTTATTGGATAAAATGGGGTAGGTAAATTTAGCAGCAGCATTCATTTTAACCATGGCATGTAGTAGCCATATTTTTTCAAATCCAGTAGCAATGCTGTAATCAAATTGCTCTCCAGGATTGGCCGTAGCTTTTTTTATGGTGATGGCAATGGGTTCAGTAATGGGTTTGCTGTTAGCAGGTGCAGTCAATTGCAAAAATGCCTCTGCTCTTACTTCTGCTCCATACTTATCCTGTGCGGTAGCAATTATTTTATACCAGCCATCTTCCCATTTTCGGTTGGGTAATTTGAATATCCCTTTTTCATTACTACTGTCATTCACTTCCATTGTTTTATTAAGAACAGGCCAGCTACTCATTATGGCTTCGTCTTTGTACAAGTCGAAGGGGAAATGCCGATTGAATTCGTCTTTACTCATGGTAAATTGATCCGGTATTTCCCAATACCTCGACCTAAGTATTTTGTCGTTTGATTGCAATCGATTTATACTGACTTGCAAATTGGTTTTTTCAAAAACCTCATTCAAATTAGTACTCCGAATAGTCAGCGATTGTAAGGATGCTGCCGGCAAAGGAGTATTTATGTCAATGCTAATTTGTAACATCTGATAAGCGACTGCCACAGTGGTATTGTCTGACCTGGTTTCGCCGTTGATATCGGTAACATCTGCTTTTACTTCATAGTAAAAAGTAGGCTGACTTTTGCTATCTACCGTTTCATCGGGCATCGCTTTAAAATGGATGGTAAAAACACCGTTGGCATCTGTCTTTACCATTCCATTGCTGATGGCAGTTTCTTGCTGCTGGCCATTGTTGCCACGGCCATACCAGTCCCACCATATGGGGTACCTTATTTTGCGTACAACCGTATACGTTACAGATGCGCCATCAATAGAATTCCCTGCATAGGCTTTGGCGGTACCGGTAATTTTTACTGTATCATTTAGTCGGTAAGTGCCAGCAGGTTTTGCAAGTGTTACAAAGAATTTGGGTCGTTTATATTCTTCTACCTGAATATATTTGCTAACATCGGTCATTGAATCTGATAAACTAAACTGTCCATTCATTCCACCAGTAGGCAGGGTAAAACTTCCATGATAGCTACCAAATTCGTTGGATACCACTTCTATTAAACCGATTTTTTGATAATTGGCATCTTGTACAATGACTTTTGTTTTAAAACCAGGCAGTACAGCTGATCGCTGTGCATCCTTTTTTGTTTGCACTACAATACCCTTGAAGTAAATGGTTTGCCCAGGGCGGTAAATGCTTCTATCTGTAAATAAGAAAGTAGTTGATTTGTAAACTGGTTCGTAAGAGTCATAGTAATTATCGCTATCCTGATATTCATCCATGAATAATTCATCTTTGCCCATTTTAATTTGGAAAAGATAGGTGCGACTCCCTTCGGTTTTTTTTATTTTAAAAAAGCCATTGGCATCAGTAATATATTTCTCTGCTTTTGAAACATCATATTTTCGGGCATTGTAATTGTATTCTCTTTCCCATAATTGTATGGATGCACCCGACAATGGTTGACCAGTATTTCTGTCTAAAACATAGTAGTCGGATTTATTGTTGCTGATACAGCTGATATTACTTACATAAAACAATTGCTTGGCAACTAGGTTTTTGCTGAGGCCAAAATCTGGTTCAACACTAGCCAGTAGCAAATAGATGCCATTGTCAACACCATCGATTTTTATTTCTGTACTATGCTCTTGAAAATCCTGCAAGTTGGGTAGCTCCTGCTGCCAGGTTTTCAATGCTTTTAAGGCAGTTATTTTTTTCCAATAAATTTCTGCCCCTTCTTCCCGGTTAATTATTTTGAGTTCTTCATTGGAGGTTTTTATGAGGCGCAGGTAAAGGTTCTTGATGTTTTTGTATTTAACGAAACTGCGGAAAGGGTCATTAATAGTGTTTACCTCTTCCGTTTGAATATAAAGCGATGGCTGCAAAATGGTGCTCAATAAATTATGGCAATTAATGCCTCCCTCCGATTTGGGAAATTTCTTTTCCGTAATAATCGCCAATTCTTTGGCTCTTCTTATTTCGTATTGGGACGTTGTATTGGTAAAAGGATCATAGTTGCTGCCACGTTGGTAATACAGATTTGCACGTAAATAAGATGCGGTAGCACTCATTGGATTGTCTGCATATCTTTCTTCTAATTGCAGTAAAGCCTTTTCATACAATTGTTCTTTATTGACAAAAACGCCATTGCTATTTACATAGCTTAGTCTTTTTAGATCTGCATCGAGTAATGCATCCCGATTGCTATCTGTTAAGTGAAAACTTAATAGGTTTTGTAATAGTAACACTGCTTTTAATTGCAGGGAGCTACTATCTTTTGTTTTGAAGTTGGCTTTTACAAATTCAGCTGCAGGCGCAAAGGCCTTGCTGTCGTTGATGATAAATACATAGGAGGGTTTAGTTAAATCAGACTCTCCCGTCATGAAAAAATCCAAAGCGCGGTGTGTTAAAAAATCGTATAAGGTTGGGCGTAAGTTTCGCGTGTTGATTCCTTTTGTTAATACCGGATCAAAACCATCAATTTCAGTTGATTTCAATAGACCCTCGTTTTCTAAAGATGATTGATATAAAAGGCTAATCGTTTGATATATTTTTTCTATTCCCCAAGTTCGAATATCCTTGCTTTTTACATTTGATAATTCAGTTCGGCTGCGAATCTTCCAGCGATTATTTTGCAGGTATTGCCAGAACGTCTCGGCTTGCAAGCTTTGTAAAATATTTTTGGCCGGTTGTGTTGCTTTCTGAATGAGGCTGTCTACATAAAAAATATTGTTCTCATTGCTTTCCTCTTCTACCATATTGCGGTACTTGATGAGGTAGATGCTCGATTTTATTTGCTGCGCAGGCTGTTTTTCGTTTACAGCCAATTCGTAAATTTTACTGACTTCTTCTTTGGCTGATTGGGTAAGCCCCTTTTTTTCGAAATCTTCTACTTTTTTCCAATTGGCTTTATAATCGTTGATTTGTGAAAATGCATCGAAACTGCTGATTGCTACAAACAGGATGAGCAGGAGTTTTTTGAGAAACATAGATGTTATATTTTATTACAAGTTACAATTTGTTATTGACTGCTTTATGCTTTTATTCATGCATTACCAGCAGTTTGATGCAGTGTTTTGCCGCATTGCATAAAGAATCCTGCGTTATTTTTCCTTTAACTTTTTATTGGCTAAAACTGTTGGCATGCTGGCATGCCGTTTGAATCTATTGATAAAGGAGGAATCAAATTATGAAATCTTTTTTTGCAGTTTTATTGCGACCGTGGGGTAACAATTCTTTAGTTTCTATTGGTAACTGCGGCAGGCCAATTGAACAAATGGATATGCAGCCGTTTTTATTCACTTTAAAATTTACAAACATGAAAAAGAGTTTACTAATGATTGTCTTAGCAAGTGCAGCTATTACTGCATCAGCGCAGTGGCGCGACAATGGAAGACAGGGTCAAGGAAATAATAATTTTAAAAATGCAGCACTCGTTGTTAATACAGCCAATAACCGCATGGTATATGTTTCAATAGATAACAATGCCATCTATCAATCCAATAACGGTAATGGGTATAGGAATAGCATCTATCTATCCTCGATTGTAGCAGGTAGACATCAGTTGCAGGTATATGAATGGCGGTCTGGCTTTTTTGGAAAGCAACGCAAAGTGGTATTGTACACAGCCAACATTTACCTGAAAGGCGGTTATGAAACAAGCCTCTTGATCAATGCGTATGGGCAGGCCATGCTTACAGAAAGAGCCATCAACAGAGGGTACAATGATGGCGGATATGGAAACAATGGCAATGGTCAAGGTCGCGGATATGATCGTGACAGAGACAGGCAAAGAAAAAATGATTGGGACGATAGGGATGATCGCAATCGCGAAAGAAGGGGAGACAATAGAAGGGGAGAGGAGTAAGTTGGGAAACGAAAATGCCCTGGTTATCCAGGGCATTTTTATATTTTGGGGTATATGATTTATTTTTTCATCGCTGCTGCCATTTCCTTTCCAATATCGGCAGGACTTGCAGCTACATGTATACCACATTCGGCCATTATTTTCATTTTTGCAGCTGCCGTATCATCCGCTCCGCCTACAATGGCGCCAGCATGTCCCATACGACGACCAGGAGGGGCCGTTTGACCAGCAATAAATCCAACCACTGGTTTTTTATTTCCAGTACTTTGAATATACCTGGCTGCTTCTGCTTCCATGCCCCCACCAATTTCTCCAATCATTACAATGCCATCTGTTTCTGGGTCATTCATAAATAATTCAACGGCTTCTTTAGTTGTTGTGCCAATGATAGGATCTCCACCAATGCCAATGGCAGTAGAGATGCCCAAACCCGCCTTTGCCACCTGATCTGCTGCTTCGTAAGTAAGCGTGCCACTTTTAGATACGATACCAATCTTACCTTTTTTGAAAATAAAGCCTGGCATGATACCTACTTTACATTCATCTGCAGTAATGATACCCGGACAGTTAGGCCCTATTAATCGTGTAGTAGTGTTCTGTAAATAGTTTTTTATTTTCACCATGTCCTGTACTGGAATTCCTTCTGTAATACAAACTACCAGGGCAATGCCTGCGTCTGCTGCTTCCATGATAGCATCGGCTGCAAATGCAGGGGGAACAAAAATGATACTAACATTGGCGCCGGCAGATTTAACGGCGTCGGCAACGGTATTAAAAACAGGTCTTTCCAAATGAGTATTGCCACCTTTACCCGGCGTAACGCCACCTACTACATTTGTACCATATTCTATCATTTGAGTGGCATGGAAAGTGCCTTCTGTACCAGTGAAACCCTGAACAATGATGTTGGAGTCTTTATTAACAAGAATTGACATATTGAACTAAATTATTATCGTGAAGATTTTAAAATCGGCACGAAGTTAAGGAAGTATTTTGGGGGTGCAAAGTTTTAACAATACACCTGCGTACAATCCTTGCCCAAACTGCATTTTATTAAAAAATTGCCGTTTCGGCTGATTGGAGTCATATAAAAATAATATCCTAGCAGCTAAAAAATATATACCTTCAAGTCTAAATTTATTTTAATGGAAAATTATATTGATTATTGGTGGATACTTCTACTAGTACTCGCATTTTTAAGCTGCTTTGTAACTGTTAACCAAGGTACGATTGGAGTGGTAACGATGTTTGGTAAATACCGCCGTATCATGCGTCCTGGTTTGAATTTCAAAATTCCTTTTCTAGAGCAGATTTATAAAAAAGTAAGTATTCAGAATCGCTCAGTGGAATTGGAATTTCAGGCTGTAACGGTAGATCAGGCCAATGTATATTTCAAATCCATGTTATTGTATTCTGTTATTAATGTGGAAGAAGAAACAATTAAAAACGTAGCATTTAAGTTTATCAGCGATAAAGACTTGATGCAGGCTTTGATTCGCACGGTGGAAGGCAGTATTCGTGCTTTTGTTTCTACTAAAAAACAAGCAGAAGTGCTGAATGTAAGAAGAGACATTGTTGAAAATGTAAAAGAACAAGTAGATATTACCTTGGAAAGCTGGGGATATCATTTGCAGGATTTGCAAATCAATGATATCACATTTGATGAAGCGATTATTACCAGTATGAGTAAAGTAGTTGCTTCTAATAATTTGAAAGCTGCTGCCGAAAACGAAGGACAGGCTTTATTGATTACCAAAACCAAGGCTGCAGAAGCAGAAGGTAATGCAATAAAAATTGCCGCAGAAGCCGAAAGACAAGCTGCTCAATTACGTGGACAAGGGGTGGCATTATTCAGAGAAGAAGTGGCCAAGGGTATGAGTCAGGCTGCATCAGAAATGAAACAAGCCAATCTGGATACCAATGTTATTTTATTTAGTATGTGGGTAGAAGCTATCAAGAATTTTGCTGAATATGGCAAAGGCAACGTAATCTTCCTGGATGGCAGTAGCGAAGGAATGGAAAAGACCATGAAACAAGTGATGGCAATGACTCAATTGGAAAGCAATAAAAAATAAAATATATTTCAATAATTATTAAGCCCTGCTTGCAGGGCTTTTTTCATTCAAATAATAACATTAACATTTTCTTGGGTGGCAATTGTATCTTTGTTTCGTTTCATTGCAAACAAAATCAATAATTGGCACAATTATAGAAAGAACAACTTCAGATAAATAAAACCCAACAATACATGTTTGATATTTTTTTACAGATCGATTCGATTTCCACGAATAAGGCCGCTGCCCTTCAAAGTACTTGGGATATATTACTGAAAGGCGGGGTATTGATGATACCATTGGGATTATTACTGGTGGCCGCTATTTTCTTTTTTATTGAACGCTTGATTGCGATTCGCAAAGCCAGTAAAATAGAAGATAATTTTATGAGTATTATTCGTGACCAAATAATAACTGGAAATGTAAGTGCTGCCCGCAGTTTGGCTAAAAACACCAATAATCCAGTAGCTAAAATGATTGACAAAGGAATTCAACGCATAGGGAAGCCAATTGATGCTATTGAAAAAAGTATGGATAATGTTGGACAATTAGAAATGTATGTGATGGAGAAAAATCTTTCTGTACTTTCTCTGATTTCTAGGATTGCTCCTTTATTCGGGTTTCTGGGAACCATTATTGGCATGTTGCAATTATTTAAAGATATCGCATCCAAAGGAGAGCCCACCTTCTCTACTATCGCAGATGGTATCTATATCAAAATGATTACTTCCGCTACTGGTTTAATCATAGGTATATTAGCCTATCTTGGCTACAGCTATTTGAATACACAAATTCATAAAGTTGAGAATAAAATGGATGCTGCTAGTGCAGAATTTATGGACATATTGCAGGAACCAACCCACTAATTTATCATGAGTTTACGTAGAAAACATAAAGAAGATCACGCCGAAGTGGATACCGGGCCACTCAACGATATATTATTTATCCTGTTGTTTTTCTTTTTGATTATGGCAACAGTGGCCAATCCCTATGTGATTAAAATGAGTACGCCCAAAGCTAAGACAGATACTAAATCAAAACAGAGCTTGGTGGTAAGTCTCAATAGAAATGGCAACGCTTATATCGGGCAGCAAAGGATTGTTTTTGATTCCTTGGAATTGGAATTGAAGAGAAGAATCAATCCAGCAGATAGCTCAAAGCCTGCGGTGGTTATCAATGCAGACTCCTTGGTTGCTTGGAAAGATATTGTTCGAATCATGACTATCGCAAAAAGACTGGGTGCTACCACTTCCGCTTCGGTGACCAATCAATAACTTACTTGCAAGAATCTTTCCTTGCCGGAAATATCTGTTAGTATTTCCACCTTATTGTATTTTTCAAGAAATAAGGCAGCTGTTTGTTTTGCAAACTGCTCATGCAACTCCATAAAAATAAATCCTCCATGGTGCAAATGCGTTTGCGCAAAGCCAGCAATCTTTTCATAAAATAAAAGTGGCTGCTCATTCGGTACAAACAGGGCCGTAGCAGGTTCGTAAGCCGTTACATTTTTTTCAAGACTTGATTTTTCTGCTAGAGGGATATAGGGCGGATTGCTAACAATGATATTGTATTTCTGTAATAGCAGCCATTGTCTTTCCTCCAAAAAATCTATTTGCTGGAACTTGATTTCAGTGGAAGTAGTAAGCGCATTTTCTCTTGCTACTTTCAATGCATCCTCACTGATATCAATCGCTTCGATGATGGCAGAAGGACATTCTTTTTTTAAGGCAATAGGTATACAGCCGCTTCCTGTACCAATGTCTAATAGCACAGGACTAGCCATCCCGCTTGATTTGATATGCCGAACAATTATTTCTACCAGTTCTTCTGTTTCGGGACGGGGAATAAGTACGGCTTCATTTACTTTCAATAAATTCGAATAAAACCATGCATGGCCAGTAATATATTGTAAGGGACGATGCACTAATAAATCTGCTACTGCCTCATTTAGGAGGGAGAGCGAGCTAGCGGGTAAAATATGCTCTGGCATCAATATCAACTGTTTTTTATCGATACCCGCTATTTGTTCTAGTAATTCTGCTGCAATTAGTCCAGCTTCTGCCGAACTATAAATAGTAAGTAAGGCAGTACTGGTCTGCTGATGGAAAGCTTTGATAGTCACCCTACAAATTTAGTTTATTTTTTACGCTTACATTTGCCCTCTTGAAAGTTGATATCAAATACATGCAACGTTGCCTTGAATTGGCTTCTAGAGGAGCCGGCAAGGTAGCGCCCAACCCAATGGTTGGGGCTGTATTGCTGTATGATGATAGAATCATCGGGGAAGGCTATCACGAAAGCTATGGCCAGGCACATGCAGAAGTAAATTGCATACAGTCTGTGCATCCACTCGACCAGGCCTTAATTGAAAAATCAACCTTGTATGTTTCACTAGAACCATGTGCCCATCATGGAAAAACACCACCTTGCACCGAATTGATTATCCGTTATAAAATACCAAGGGTGGTCATAGCCTGCAACGATCCTTATCAGGAAGTCAATGGCAAGGGGATTGAATTATTAAAAGCAGCTGGGGTAGAAGTTACGGTGGGGGTATTGGAATCTGCCGCTAAAATATTGAATCAACGTTTTATTTGTTGTCAGGAAAAAAAACGCCCTTATATCATACTGAAGTGGGCTCAATCTGCCGATGGCAAAATTGCGGCAAATGGAAATCATAGAACATATATCAGTAACGAATACACGAATATCTTGGTACATCGCTGGCGGTCGGAAGAAGCTGCCATACTGGTAGGGGCTGGTACTGCTATCATGGATAATCCTGCGCTTACTGTTAGAGCATGGAAGGGAAATAATCCACTGCGTTTATTAATAGATCGAAATTTAAAAACTCCTGCTTCTGCCCAATTGCTGGATCAATCTGTTCCTACTATTGTCTTCAATTCAATCAAGGAATCTACGAGCACCAATCTTCGGTATTGTTTGATCAAGGAAACGGCTGATTTTATTCCAGCTATGTTGGAAATTTTGATGAAGGAAAAAATACAAAGCATATTAGTGGAAGGAGGGGCAGAGCTATTGAATGCCTTTATACAAAAAGGGCTTTGGGAGGAGGCAAGAATTATTACAAATACAGCATTAGAGATTGGCCAAGGACTGGCTGCTCCTATATTGAAAGATGCATTTTTAAAAGAAGCGTTCCATTTACATACAGATCATATTCAATTTTATCAACCAAGCGCATAAATTTTGGCAACTACCGACGAGAAAGATTTTTATAAAACCATTACCCAGCCTTCTTCTGCTGAATTCAAAGACAGAGGGAGCAAATTTTTTGCGTTTGCATTTCCTATTGAAACGGTAGAGGAATTTAAAAAACACCAGCAACAGTTAAAAAAGGAGCATCCCAAGGCGGTGCATTGCTGTTTTGCTTATCGCATCGGGTTAGAGGGCAATAATTTTAGAAGCAGTGATGATGGGGAACCTTCCGGCAGTGCGGGAAAGCCCATCTTGGGACAAATTGATAGCAAGGAAATTACCAATGTAGCTGTTTTGGTGGTACGCTATTGGGGTGGTACTTTGTTGGGCGTGCCAGGTTTAATCAATGCCTATAAAACGGCTACTTCACTGGCATTGCAAGTAACCCCCATTGTGCAAAAGCAAATTGAACTCAAATACAAAATACTTTTTGATTATACACAAATGAATGAAGTGATGATGGTGATAAAACAATACAATTGCACAGTCATCGAACAAGAAATGCAGTTGTTCTGTAATATCATTACAGGTGTGCCAACAAATCGAAAAGAAGAAGTGCTGTATAAGCTCAATGAATTA
>Ga0194063_10001407_pt1 | contig 15669 bp, 14 predicted proteins | sample SepL3720m_MetaG_FD_155459 | JGI IMG/M metagenome (GOLD analysis project Ga0194063, IMG submission 155459) | Anoxic zone freshwater microbial communities from boreal shield lake in IISD Experimental Lakes Area, Ontario, Canada - Sep2016-L373-20m | ecosystem: Environmental > Aquatic > Freshwater... | reverse complement strand
CAGTGCGGGCAGGCGGTCCCAGTCGATTGCGCCCACGGCGGCCACCGCGGCATCGAGTGAGGCGAAGGCCTCAGCAACCGGAATCGAAAGCATGTTCGAATAATAAAGCACCCGTCCGACAAGAATCCGATTCCGAGTTGGTGCCCTGTCCGAGAAGCATCGGTCGCCGACTCGGCCTTACAGTGACACCATGCCGCTGACCGGAGAGTACGAGCCCAGCACCTTGGATTGGGCCCGCGATAACGCCGAGTTGTACATCGCATCCGGTGGAACCCAGGGCACGGAGTTGAAAGGTATGCCGGTCGTCCTGTTGACCACGATCGGTGCCAAGTCCGGAAAGTTGCGAAAGACGCCCCTGATGCGGGTGGAGCACGACGGTGACTATGCCGTCGTCGCCTCGCTGGGTGGGGCGCCCAAGAACCCGGTCTGGTACTACAACATCGTCGCCAATCCGCACGTCGAACTGCAGGACGGCACCGCATCCGCTGACTATCAGGCCCGCGAGGTGTTCGGCGACGAGAAGGCGATCTGGTGGCAGCGGGCGGTGGCGGCATACCCGGACTACGCCGACTACCAGCGAAAAACCGATCGCGCCATCCCGGTATTCGTGCTGACCCCGATTCACTGATTTCGCGACGTCGGTGGCACCATTAATCGGTGTCCGCCGAACTGAGCCAGAAGCGCGTGTCAGGTCCGCTGCCCGCGGCCGATATCGACGCGGCGGCGGAGCGAATCGCCGACGTCGCACTGCGCACCCCGTTGGAGTTCTGCGATCGACTGTCGGCGGCCACCGGCGCGCAGGTCTACCTCAAGCGCGAGGATCTGCAGAGCGTCCGGTCCTACAAGGTGCGTGGCGCCTACAACCTGCTCAAACAACTCACCGACGACGAGTTGCGGGCCGGTGTCGTGTGCTCTTCGGCCGGCAACCACGCCCAGGGTTTCGCGTTGGCCTGCCGCTCGATGCAGGTCCACGGCCGGGTGTATGTCCCGGGCAAGACGCCCAAACAGAAACGCGATCGGATCCGCTACCACGGCGGTGAGTTCATCGAGTTGATCGTCGGCGGCAGAACCTACGACGAAGCGGCGGCCGCCGCACTCGACGACGTCGCCCGCACCGGCGCGACCCTGGTTCCGCCGTATGACGATCTGCGCACGATGGCCGGGCAGGGCACCATTGCCGTGGAGATCCTCGACCAACTCGACGCTGAACCGGATCTGGTGATCGTCGGCGTGGGCGGCGGTGGCTGTATCTCAGGGATCACCGCATACCTGGCCGAGCGCACGACTAATACCGCCGTGCTTGGTGTCGAACCAGCCGGGGCGGCCTCAATGATGGCCGCCCTCGCCGAAGGCGGACCGGTGACTCTCGATCACGTCGATCAGTTCGTCGACGGCGCCGCGGTCAAGCGGGCCGGTGTGCTGACGTATCAAGCCCTGGCCGCGGCGGGGGACATGGTGTCGGTCACGACTGTCGACGAGGGTGCGGTGTGCACCGCGATGCTCGACCTGTACCAGAACGAGGGCATCATCGCCGAGCCCGCCGGCGCGCTGGCGGTTGCCGGCCTGCTGGAAGCCGATGTCGCACCCGGAGCGACGGTGGTGTGCCTGCTCGGCGGTGGGAACAACGACGTCTCCCGCTACGGCGAGGTGCTCGAGCGTTCCCTGGTGCACCTGGGCCTCAAACACTATTTCCTGGTGGACTTCCCGCAGGAACCCGGCGCCCTGCGTCGCTTCCTCGACGAGGTACTCGGCCCGGACGACGACATCACCCTGTTCGAGTACGTCAAGCGCAACAACCGCGAAACGGGCGAGGCGCTTGTCGGCATCGAACTCGGCTCGGCCGCCGGACTCGAGGGGTTGCGCGATCGGATGGCGGTGTCCGGACTGCAGGTCGAGGCGCTGGAACCCGGTTCGCCGGCGTACCGGTATCTGACCTAGCCCGGCGCTGGCCGGGACCCATCTCACCTAACCCGTTCCTGGCGGGACGCATCTGACTAATCCCGCTCCTGACCGGGTGCGGCAGCGGCCATGCCCGACCGTTTGGCCGCCTCGGCCAGTCGATTGTCGTAGGTGACCAACGCCCTCAGTTCCGGTGCCGTCGCCGCGGCCGCGAGATGGATCGCATCAAGGGTTCGCAAGTGCGCCGGGTTCATCGCGCCAGCGTCATCGAGCAGCCTGTGGGTTAGGGACACCATGTCGAGTCTGCCCAGGACCCGGCGAGCGTGCGCAACCATGTCGAGCGATCCGCTGCGGGAAACAGCCCGAATGAGTTCGGTCCGCGTCAGCGCGGAGGTGAAGCGGACATCGTCGGGGAAGTCGCTTAAATACTCTGTCAATGGCGCGGATTCACGCTCCAGGACAATCAATTTCACGATTGCTGACGTGTCGAGATACAGCTGCATCAGCGTTCTTCGTCGCGCATTTCGCGGAGGGCAGCGGATGCGTCGAAGCCATAGTCGTGGGCAGCTTCGCTCAATAGGTCATGTGCGGACAGCGCGGGCAGAGCATCGCCGCGGAGGATCAAATCGTCCCAGTTACCGTCGCCGGCCGGCACTATTCTCGCGACGAGGCGACCTCTCACGGCAATCTCGATCGATTCGCCGGCGGAAACGCGGTCGACGTACCGGCTCGCGTGCTGGCGCAGTTCTCGGAGCCCAATACGGTGCATGTAGCACACGGTAGCACTAAAGGGCGGGCGATACCTACCCGCTTTTCCGGAACACGACCAGGCTGCGGGGCGCCAGGGTGATCCTCTCCCCGGCGGGCACGACGAGATCGGTGGCACCGGTGGGATCGAAGGTGTCCAACACCGCGGTCCACTGCGTGGCGTAGTCACCATCGGGTGTTGTGATGTCCACCTCGTTGCTGTGGGCGTTGAAGCACAACAGAAATGAGTCGTCGACCACGCGGTGGCCGCGTGGGTCCGGCGCGGGTATCGCGTCGCCGTTGAGGAACACCGTGACGGACTTGCCCAACCCGCTGTCCCAATCCGCCGGCGTCATCTCCTGGCCGTCCGGGTTGAGCCAGGCGATGTCGCGGGCCTGATCGCCACTGCGGATCGGCTTGCCTTCGAAGAACCGTCGCCGCCGGAACACCGGGTGCTTGGTGCGTAGCGCGGTGACCTTCCTGGCGAACTCGAGGACGTCGGCGTTCGACTCGGCCAGGGTCCAGTCGATCCAACTCAGCGGGGAGTCCTGGCAGTAGCAGTTGTTGTTGCCCTGTTGCGTCCGGCCGATCTCGTCGCCGTGGCTGATCATCGGGGTGCCCTGGGAGAGCATCAGGGTGGCCAAGATGTTGCGCATCTGCCGGTGCCGCAGCGCGCGAATCTCCGGATCGTCGGTGGGGCCTTCCACCCCGCAGTTCCACGACCGGTTGTGGCTCTCGCCGTCGCGGTTCTGCTCACCGTTGGCGTCGTTGTGTTTGTCGTTGTAGGACACCAGATCTGCCAGCGGGAAACCGTCGTGACAGGTGACGAAGTTGATGCTGGCGCCGGGCCGGCGCCCGGTGGCCTCGTAGAGATCTGAGGAACCGGTCAGCCGGGACGCGAACTCGCCCAGGGTGGCCGGTTGGCCGCGCCAGTAGTCGCGGACGGTGTCGCGGTACTTGCCGTTCCACTCCGTCCACAGTCCGGGGAAGTTGCCGACTTGGTAGCCACCCTCGCCGATGTCCCACGGTTCGGCGATCAGCTTGACCTGACTGATGACCGGGTCCTGCTGGATGATGTCGAAGAACGCCGAGAGCCGGTCGACGTCGTAGAACTCCCGGGCCAGCGTGGAGGCCAGGTCGAACCGGAAACCGTCGACGTGCATCTCCAGCACCCAGTACCGCAGCGAGTCCATGATCAGCTGCAGGGTGTGCGGGTGCCGAGCATTGAGGCTGTTCCCGGTACCGGTGAAATCCTTGTACAACTTCAGGTCGCCATCGAGTAGTCGGTAGTAGGCCGCGTTGTCGATACCGCGGAAGTTGATCGTCGGCCCGAGGTGGTCACCTTCGGCGGTGTGGTTGTAGACGACGTCGAGGATGACTTCGATTCCGGCCTCGTGAAAGGTGCGCACCATGGCCTTGAACTCGCCCACCGCGCCGCCGGCCTGCTGGGTGGCCGCGTACTGGTAATGCGGCGCCAGGAAGCCAAAAGTGTTGTAGCCCCAGTAGTTTCGCAGACCGAGTTGGATCAGTCGCTTGTCGTGCATGAACTGATGCACCGGCATCAGTTCGATCGCGGTGACGTTCAAGGACTTCAGGTGCTCGATCACCACCGGGTGCGCCATACCGGCGTAGGTGCCCCGGAGTTCCTCGGGAATCCCGGGATGGTTCTGCGTCATGCCCTTGACGTGCGCCTCATAGATGATTGTCTGGTGGTACGGGGTGCGCGGCGGATGGTCGGAGCCCCAGTGAAAGAACGGGTTGATCACCACACTGGTCATGGTGTGGCCCAGCGAGTCGACCATCGGCGGGGTGCCACCGGAGGCGGGGTCATCGGAGTTCAGGTCGTAGGAATACAGCGCCTGACTGAAATCGAAGTCGCCGTGGAAGGACTTGCCGTACGGGTCCAGGAGCAACTTGCTGGCGTCACAGCGCAATCCGGCGGCGGGGTCCCACGGCCCGTGCACCCGGAACCCGTAGCGCTGCCCGGGGGATATCCCGGGCAGGTAGGCGTGCCACACGAATCCGTCGACCTCGTCGAGATTGATCCGGGTCTCATGGCCGGCGTCGTCGATCAGACACAACTCCACGTGATCGGCCACCTCGGAGAACACCGAGAAGTTGGTGCCCGCGCCGTCATAGGTCGCGCCCAGGGGGTACGCGGTGCCGGGCCAGACGGTGGGTTGCACGGGTTCGCCTGCCATGGCTCGACCCTATCGGCCGATCGCACGTCCCGCGGGGGTTGTCACCACCAGCCGGTGGCGGCTCCGATCTGGCGGCCGAGTTCGGGTGTCAGGGTCCGCATGTAGGTCGCCGCCAGGTGGTGCGCATCGTGGTAGACGAGCACGTTGCCTTCGACGGCGCGGCAGTAGTCGGCCCGGCATATGGCGTCGCTCATATCAAGGGGCGTGAGCATCGGGAACTGCTTGACGAAGTCCAGCGTCTGGTTGCGTTCAGAGAGCACCTCCGAGCGTTTGATACCGCAGGACACCGCATCGCCGCCCTTGGCCAGGCAGTCGGCCGGCTGGAATGGCTTGCCATCCCGAACCAGCCACGGGGTATCACGCATAGCCAGCACCGGAATGTTGTTGTCCGCCAGCGTCTTCCAGATTCCGATGTAGGTGCCCGGCATCACATCGCCGGGTTTGATGTGCCATGGTCGGGTCGAGGTGGTGAAGACGAAATCGGGGTGATCAGCGATCAGCCTGTCCATTACCCGCTCGTTCCACACCCGGCACTTGGGGTAGGGCCGGTTATCGCCCATCACCAGGGGCTTCTGTTCGGTGGTCAGTGGGCAGCCCATCTTGAGATAGGTGACCACCTTGAAGTGATGCTCGCGGCCGAGGATGTCCAGCGCGGTGATCCAGTGTTCGGCATGCGAGCCGCCGGCCAGGGCGATGGTGCGGGTGGCCGACAGGTCGCCGTAGCTGCAGTTGATGATGCCGACATTGTCGAAATCGCTGATGCAGCCGTCGTTGGTGGACTCCGGCACGTCGTCGGCGGCCTCCAGCACGGTGGGCCGGAATGGCAACTGCGGCACTCGCGCGCCGTCGATCAGGGCGCGGGCGCCCGGGTAGCCGGTACTCGACAGGTCCACCAGTTCCTTGCCGCTGGCACGCTCCACCGCCACATGCTCACGCCAGGTGAACGAGGTGGCCGTCAGTGCCACCCCGAGCAGGACCACGGCGGTTCCGCCGACGATGGTGGGACGGCGCACCCGCTCCCGCCAGGACCGGCCAGGGGCCTGCGTGCCGGGTGCCGGGCGCCGGTAGCGCAGTGGTTCCTCGACGAAACGCATTGTCAGATAGGCCAATACACCCGAGATCAGCAGAATCGCCAGACCGTCGAGGAAGTTCGCGTGCGATCCGCCGGTGTAGGCGAGCCAGAAGATCAGCAGCGGCCAGTGCCAGAGGTACAGCGAGTACGCCATCGAGCCCAGCGTCACCAGTGGCGCGGTAGCCAACAGCCGGTTCGGAAACGGCAGACGGTCACCGATCGATGCGCGGTTGGCTGCGGCCAGGATCAGCAGCACCGCTGCTCCCACCGGAACCAGTGCCCAGGGTCCGGGGAATTGTTTGACGCCGTCGATCAGGGCACCGCAGGACAGGATCGTCAGCAGCGCAACACTTGCCAGCACCGTCCGCAGCCACATCGGCCAGGAGATGTAGGGCACCAGCGCGCCCACCATGACACCGAGCAGCAGTTCCCAGGCCCGGGCGAAGCTGTTGTAGTAGGCGGTGAGCTGATCGGTCTGATGCGCCACGATCGCGTAGACGAACGAGGCGACCGTCAGGATGCCCAACACGGCGATGAAGACCGGCCGCACGCGTGCGCCGAGTCGGGTGCGCAACAGAGCGGCGATCGCGAGCACAACCGCGAGGAACGCGATATAGAACTGGCCCTGTACCGACATTGACCAGATGTGCTGCAGGGGTGAGACGGCCTCACCCGCGCGCAGATAGTTCGACGCCGTCGCGGCCAGTTCCCAGTTCTGGTAATAGCCCAGGCTGGCCAGGCTTTGATCGGCGAAGGTTTCCCAGCGGGTCTGCGGTTGCACCAGCACGGTCAGCACCGCGGCGGCGGCAAGCACCACCACCAGGGCGGGCAGCAGCCGCCGGGCCAGGCGCTTGATATGTGGCCATGGTGATAGCGAAGTGCCGGGTGTCAGCACGGTCCGAAGCAGCGAACTGCCGAAGAAGAAGCCCGACAGCACCAGGAATACGTCCACGCCGCCGGATACCCGCCCGAACCAGACGTGGAAGATCGCCACCAACGCGATCGCGACACCGCGTAAACCGTCCAGGTCATGGCGATATGCGCTCGCCGGGCCCGCGGGAGCCGGCGCGGGCTCTGCGACGTCCGGAGCACTCGCCGACGACGGCCGGAACAGCGTCAAGCGTGACGGCGACGGCCGGAACAGGGTCAACCGCGACGGCGACGGCCGGAACAGAGTCAAAGGGGACATGATCGCCCGCCAATCTACCAATTCCGCAGTGCTGCTCATCTGCGGCGAAGCGGCGAGGGGTGGTTGCGACGTTAGGCTGCTCCACGTGTCGGCGTTGACCCCGGAGCAGATCAGCGCCATCGACGCCGCACATATCTGGCATCCCTACAGTGCGATCGGAGCCGACGCGATCCCGCCGGTGGTCGCCGTGGAAGCCCACGGCGCCTGGCTGACGGTGATCCGCGATGGCGCCCGGGTGCGGGTGCTGGATGCGATGGCCTCATGGTGGACGGCGATCCACGGCCATGGCCACCCGGTGCTCGATGCGGCTCTCCGCGAGCAGTTGACTGTCCTCAACCACGTCATGTTCGGCGGGCTCACCCATGAGCCGGCCGCCCGGCTGGCGCAACTGCTCGTGGACATCACCCCGGCCGGTCTGGACACGGTGTTCTTCTCCGACTCCGGCTCGGTGAGTGTCGAGGTGGCGGTCAAGATGGCGCTGCAGTACTGGCGCAGCATTGGCCAACCAGCCAAACACCGTCTGATGACATGGCGGGGTGGGTATCACGGCGACACGTTCACCCCGATGAGCGTGTGCGACCCCGACGGCGGAATGCACTCGCTGTGGCGCGATGTTCTGGCCGAGCAGGTGTTTGCGCCCGCCGTGCCCGCCGACTACGACCCGGCGTACGTCGCCGCATTCGAGGCCCAATTAGCCACGCACGCAGACGAATTGGCCGCGGTGATCGTCGAGCCGGTGGTGCAGGGCGCCGGCGGGATGCGGTTTCACGACCCGCGCTATCTGGTGGATCTGCGGGCCATCTGTGACCGTCACGACGTGCTGCTCATCTTCGATGAGATCGCCACCGGCTTTGGCCGCACCGGGGAATTGTTCGCCGCCGATCATGCGCGCGTCAGCCCTGACATCGTATGCGTCGGCAAGGCACTCACCGGTGGCTACATCACCCTGGCGGCGACCCTGTGCACCGCGGCGATCGCAGAGACGATCAGCGGAGGCGAGGCCGGCGCGCTCATGCACGGCCCGACTTTCATGGCCAACGCACTCGCCTGCGCGGTGGCGGTGGCGTCGGTGGAACTGCTGCTGAGCCAGGACTGGAAGTCCCGGGTGGCGGAGATCGGCGCGGGCCTGGCCGCCGGGCTGGATCCGGCCCGGACGCTGCCCGGGGTCGCCGACGTCCGAGTGTGCGGGGCGATCGGGGTGATCGAGATGCACCGACCCGTCGACATGAGAGTGGCCACGGCCGTCGCCCTCGACCACGGTGTCTGGCTGCGGCCATTCCGCACCCTGATCTATGTGATGCCGCCATTCATCTGCACCCCGGAAGAGATAGACCAGATCACCTCGGCCATGGTGGCGGTGGCCCGGGCTTTAGGCTAGGCACCAATGGCTTCCCGACTGCCCCCCCGCACCGACACCTCCCCGCTGGCCTGGCTCGACTCCGTTGAGCGTCAGCGCCGGGCGGCCGGACTGCGCCGCTCACTGCGCACCCGGTCGGCGGTGGCCTGCGAGGTCGACCTCGCCTCCAACGACTATCTGGGCCTGTCCCAGCACCCCGAGGTGATCGAGGGCGGCGTCGCGGCGCTTCGAACCTGGGGTAGCGGGTCGACCGGATCCCGGCTGGTGACCGGAAACACCGAGTTGCACGAGGAGTTCGAATCGGCACTGGCCGATTTCGTCGGAGCCGACGCCGCACTGGTGTTCTCCTCGGGTTACACCGCCAACCTCGGCGCGGTGGCGAGCCTGTCCGGTCCCGGTTCGCTGGTGGTCTCCGACGCCGCGGCGCACGCCTCACTGGTGGATGCCTGTCGGCTGTCGCGCGCCCGGGTCGTGGTCTCGCCGCATTGCGACGTCGACGCCGTCGACGCCGCGCTGGCCGGCCGCGACGAGGAACGCGCACTCGTCATCACCGATTCTGTTTTCAGCACCGATGGCGCGCTGGCACCGCTGCGGCGGCTACACGACGTGTGTCGCGCGCACGGTGCACTGCTGCTCGTCGATGAGGCGCACGGTCTGGGTGTGCGGGGGACCGGCGGCCGCGGACTGCTGCATGAGTTGGGGCTCGCCGGTGCGCCCGATGTGGTGATAACGACGACGTTGTCCAAGTCCCTGGGCAGTCAGGGCGGGGTGGTGCTGGGCTCGGAGTCGGTGCGCGATCACCTCATCGACACAGCGCGGCCGTTCATCTTCGACACCGGGTTGGCGCCCTCGGCGGTGGGGGCGGCCCTGGCTGCCTTACGAGTGCTGGCTGAGGAACCCTGGCGCGCGGAGGCGGTGCTGACGCATGCGCGCACCCTGGCTGAGGTGTGTGATGTGCCCGCGGCACCGGAATCGGCAGTGGTGTCGGTGATCCTGGGTGACCCGGATGTCGCTGTGGCGGCCGCGGCCGCCTGCTTGGATGCCGGCGTGCGGGTGGGGTGCTTCCGACCGCCGACTGTTCCGGTGGGCACGTCTCGGCTGCGGCTGACCGCGCGCGCATCGCTGTCCGACGATGAGATGGACCTGGCCCGCACAGTGCTGACCGAGGTGCTCGCGGCCGGCAGGCGATGACGGTAGTTGTCATCACCGGAACCGGTACCGGTGTGGGCAAGACGATCGCGACGGCCGCGTTGGCCGGTTGTGCGCGCGGGGCCGGTCTTGACGTCGCGGTGTGCAAACCCGTGCAGACCGGCTTCAGGTCTGGCGGCTCGGCCGGAGCCGAGCACGGCGACGATGACCTGGCGGAGGTCGCACGACTGTCTGGTGTGACCGAACTCGTCTCGGTGGCGCGCTATCCCGAACCGTTGGCCCCGGTTGCGGCCGCCGCGGCGGTCGGGCGGTCGCTGCCGTCATCCGAGCAAATCATTGCTGCGGTGCGCGCCGTCGATCGGCCCGGCCGGCTGACCCTGGTGGAGGGTGCAGGGGGACTGGTGGTCGAACTCGCCGCTTCCGGCATCACCCTGCGTGACCTCGCCGTCGAACTCGCCGCGCCGGTACTGGTGGTGTGCGCAGCCGGTCTCGGCACCCTCAACCACACCGCGCTCACACTGGAAGCCCTTAAGAATAAGGGGGTTTCGTGTGCCGGACTGGTGATCGGATCCTGGCCGACGGCACCCGGCGCGGCCGAGGAGTTCAACCGTGGCGCGCTGGAAGACCTCGCACCGGTGCGCGCGGTGCTGCCGGCCGACGCGGCCGCGCTATCCCCGGCCGATTTCACCGTGATGGCGCGCGACGCGTTCGACCCCGCCTGGGTCACCGGACTCCTCTGATATGGCACACTCCATCGAGTTATTGCTGGACTCGCGCCCAGCGCATTGACCACATTCTGCGCGGCTGACCTCGTGCACTAATCTGACGGCGTGACACAGGCAGCCGTCGACATCCTGGCTCAGGCCCGCGAGCAGGTGCTTGAGCGCGGTGAAGGACTCTCCCGCGATCAGGTGCTCGCCGTCCTGCAACTCCCCGACGACCAACTCGAGGACCTGCTCAGCCTGGCCCACGAGGTGCGGATGCGCTGGTGCGGCCCGGACGTCGAGGTCGAGGGAATCATCAGCCTCAAGACCGGCGGTTGCCCGGAGGATTGCCACTTCTGTGCGCAATCCGGTTTGTTCGCTTCCCCGGTGCGCAGTGCATGGCTGGACATCCCCAGCCTGGTCGAGGCTGCGAAACAGACCGCCAAGTCCGGCGCCACCGAGTTCTGCATCGTCGCGGCGGTCCGCGGACCCGATGAGCGCCTGCTGGCTCAGGTCGCTGCGGGTATCGAGGCGATCCGCAATGAGGTCGAGATCCACATCGCCTGCTCGCTGGGCATGTTGACGCAGGAGCAGGTGGACCGTCTCGCCGAGATGGGTGTGCACCGCTACAACCACAACCTTGAGACGGCACGGTCCTTCTTCACCAACGTCGTCACCACCCACACCTGGGAAGAACGCCGCGACACCTTGGCGATGGTGCGCGACGCCGGCATGGAGGTGTGCTGCGGAGGCATCCTGGGTATGGGCGAGACGCTGGAGCAGCGCGCCGAGTTCGCCGCTGACCTCGCCGCGCTCGGCCCGGACGAGGTTCCGCTGAACTTCCTCAACCCCCGTCCGGGCACCCCGTTCGGCGACCTCGAGGTGATGCCCGCTTCGGAGGCACTCAAAGCCGTCGCGGCATTCCGACTTGCGTTGCCGCGCACCATGCTTCGGTTCGCCGGTGGCCGGGAGATCACCCTCGGTGACCTCGGCGCCAAACGCGGCATCCTGGGCGGCATCAACGCGGTGATCGTCGGCAACTACCTGACCACACTGGGCCGGCCGGCGGAGGCGGACCTGGAGTTGCTAAGCGACCTGCAGATGCCGATCAAAGCGCTCAATGCCACCCTGTAATCGGTGATGGTCGCGGATCTGCCGACACCGATCGGTGCGGGTGTCTACGACGTCTACACCGGAGAACCTGTCGGCGATGTCGAACCACTTGCTGCGCGGTTGGGACTCGAGCCGCCCCGATACTGCGCCGAGTGCGGCCGGCGCATGGTGGTGCAGGTGCGTCCCGACGGGTGGTGGGCGCAGTGTTCCCGGCACGGTCGAGTGGACTCAGAAGACTTGGATATACAGCGGTGACGAGCCACCCGCGGCGTTCCCGGCGGTCTGCCGCGGTGAGTGTTGTTGTGGCACTGACGGTGTGCGGTGCGGCGCTGGGTGCGCTGTGGGCCTGGATCGCTCCGCCGATCCACACCATCACCGCACTGACCCGATCCGGTGAACGAGTGGACGCATTCCTGGGCACCGAAGCCGACAACCTATTCGTCGCCGCCGCCATGCTGATCGGACTGCTGGTGATGCTGGCGATTGTTGCGGCCGTCGCGGTCTGGCAGTGGCGGGCCCATCGCGGACCGGTTCTGGCGACGGCGCTGTGGATCGGTCTGGTCGCGGCAGGCGCGGCGGCCGCCGGTGTGGGTGCGGCACTGGCGCATTGGCGCTACGGGACGCCGGACCATCAGGGCGTGGCGTTGACGCAAGAGAACCGGGTGCACTACTTCACCGAGGCGCCGGGAGTGTTCGCCGGTCACAGCCCGTTGCAGATCGCCGTCACGCTGCTCTTACCGGCTGCGCTGGCGGCGCTGACCTACTCACTGCTGGCCGTGGGCACACCGCGCGATGATCTCAGTGGCTGGCCGGTGGGCGATCATCAGTGGCCGCAGGAACATGTGTCGGTCGGACCACAGCTTTAGAGCGGGCGCAATCTCACCCGTCCGCCGCCGGCGACCCGCGCGACGATACCGCCCAGGCGCCACATGCCCGCGTAGGTGATCGGGTTGAGCAGCGTCGGCCACTTCGTGCGGATGAGGTGCGCGTCCACTGGCCGTCCGGCGAATCGGTCGTTCAGCCAGCGCAGCGTCATCGGCGCCGACATCGGGTGCAGCAGCATGTGTCCGCTGAACATGTCCCGGTGGTAGGTGACCTGAGCGCCGCCCTGGGAGTAAAGGTGGGCAAGGGTGTCGATGTCCTCGACGGCGATCACCGAGTCGTGCACCGCCTGGACGATCAGCAGTGGCGGCGTGGGCACGGTGCGGCCCAGCCTGATCGCGTCGAACACGTCACGGACCTCGGGTAGGTCCAGCACCTCGGCCAAAGGCTTGTGCACCAGGTTGTCCATGTCGGTCCGGAACCACCGGACCATCGCCTCCATGGTGGTCATCCGCTCCAGGCCGCGCAGCTTCGAGAGACCCTCGGTGGTCGTGTGTTCCTCGATCACCCGGTCCAGGTCCGGGAACGTCTTCGCCAGGGCCGACACCACCATCGCGGGTAGGCCCGCCATGTATGAGCCGTTGAGTCGGTGGAAAGTGTTGCCCAGGTCGCCCACCGGCGAACCCAGAACGGCGCCAACGATATTCAGCTCCGGGGCGTAATCGGCATGCACCTCAGCCGCCCAGGCGCTGGCGAGCCCGCCGCCCGAGTATCCCCACAGTCCGATCAAGCTATCGGATGCGAGTCCGAACCGTTCGAAGCTCAAGGTGGCGCGAAGCCCGTCGAGCACACGGTAGCCGGGTTCAAGGGGCGCGCCCCACATGCCGTCCGGGCCCTCATGGTCGGGCACCGAGACCACCCACCCCTCGGCCAGGGCTGCGGCCACCATGAGGTATTCGAATTGGGCCAGCGATCCGAGCGCGCGTGCTCGGCGCTGCATCGCGTAGGAGGGGAAGCATCGCGACGAGATCGCATCGATGGCGCACTGGTAGGACACCACGTGCCGGGGTTGGTCGGGGGCATGGCCGGCCGGAATCAACACCGTGGTGACGGTGGCCTGCGGGTTGCCATTGCGGTCGATGGTGCGGTAGAGCAGTTGGGTTGCCGTGACGCGTTGGGGGATGAGGCCCATGAAGCCGAGTTCGACGTCGCGGGACCGCAGCACCGTGCCGACGTCCGCGTGGTAAAAACCGGCGGGCGGCTCGTAGAACGGATCCTTCGACGGCAGCGCGGGACGTCCGCCACGCTGCAGCTCATCGTGCGGTGCTCGGCCGATCCACTCGGGGTTGACCGCAGCCCCATTCGCGATTGCCATGAATTCCTTTATGTCGGAACTTCCAATCTTACCTGAGAGATTCCTGAGCATCGGGCTTTTCGGGTGGACGCAGTGCGGCGAACTCGTCGGTGACCCGCAACCGGGAGTCGGTGAAGCGGTACAGCGCGGCCGGCCGCCCGCCACTGCGTCCCGGGTGGGCAGTGTTCCCGGTGGCGGTGATCACCCCGCGCCGTGCCAGCACTCGCTGCAGATTCGTGGTGTCGACCTGATATCCCAGCGCGGCGCCGTAGATGCCGCGCAGTGTCGACAGCGCAAATTCCTTTGGTGCCAAAGCGAATCCGAGATTGGTATAGGACAACTTGGCAGCCAGTCGCGTTCGGGCGTAGGACACCATCGGTTCGTGGTCGAACGCCATCGGAGGCAGGTCGCTGACCGGGTGCCAGCGGGTGTCCGACGGCAGTTCCGGCGTCGCCGGGGACGGCACCAGGCCCAGGAAGGTGGATGCGATGACGCGGGTGCCCGGTACCCGGTCGGGGTCGGAGAACACCGCAAGCTGTTCCAGATGTGCGACCTCTCGCAGATCCACCTTCTCGGCGAGCTGGCGACGCACCGACGCGGTGAGGTCTTCGCCGTCGCCGAGTTGCCCACCGGGCAGCGACCACCTACCGCGCTGCGGCGACAGGGCGCGTTGCCATAACAGCACGTCGAGGCCGGGTTTGCCGGTGGCCAGTGTGCGGACCTGGAATACGACGGCCAGCACCTCGTGTTCAGTGCTAATATGACTCATGTTTTCGATTATAAGTCGAAAACCCCGGATGCAAGACAGGAGGCGGCAATGACCGTCGCTGATCGCACCGATTCCGTGCTGGCCGCCGGCATCGTCGACGGCCCCGGTGGCTACACCGGCGTGGCCGGCGACGCCCAATGGGCCGCCGAAATCCGCCGGCTGGCCGCCCTGCGCGGCGCGACTCTCCTGGCGCACAACTATCAGTTGCCCGCCATCCAGGACGTCGCCGACCACGTCGGCGACTCGCTGGCTCTGTCGCGGATCGCCGCCGAGGCGCCCGAGGACACCATCGTGTTCTGCGGTGTGCACTTCATGGCCGAGACCGCCAAGATCCTCAGCCCCGACAAGACCGTGCTGATCCCCGATCAGCGGGCCGGGTGCTCGCTGGCCGACTCGATCACCGCCGAGGACCTGCAGGCCTGGAAAGACGAGTTCCCGGGTGCCGTCGTGGTGTCCTATGTCAACACCACCGCTGCGGTGAAGGCGCTCACCGATATCTGCTGTACCTCCTCCAATGCCGTCGAGGTGGTCAATTCCATTCCGGCTGATCGCGACGTGCTGTTCTGCCCGGACCAGTTCCTCGGTGCGCACGTCCGGCGACTTACCGGCCGGACGAATCTGCACATCTGGGCCGGGGAGTGTCACGTCCACGCTGGCATCAACGGTGACGAACTCGCCGCCCAGGCCGCTAGCCACCCCGACGCCGAGTTGTATGTGCATCCCGAATGTGGTTGTGCCACATCGGCGTTGTACCTCGCCGGTGAAGGCGCCTTCCCGGCGGACCGGGTGAAGATCCTGTCCACCGGCGGCATGCTGGATGCCGCCCGCACCTCACACGCCAAGCAGGTTTTGGTGGCCACCGAGGTCGGCATGCTGTACCAATTGCGAAACGCCGCGCCGGGTATCGACTTCCAGGCCGTCAACGATCGCGCCTCGTGCAAGTACATGAAGATGATCACCCCGGCGGCACTGTTGCGCTGTTTGATCGAGGGTGCCGACGAGGTCGACGTTGATCCCGAGATCGCGCGGCGGGCCCGAGCCAGCGTGCAACGGATGATCGCGATTGGTGCACCCGGCGGTGGCGAATGACCCGCGCCTGCGGCGGTAACGCCGGCGTGGACTGGGAGCAGCGTGCCGACGTCGTCGTCATCGGCACCGGTGTTGCAGGCCTGGCCGCTGCACTGGCCGCGCACCGCCGCGGCAGTCGCGCGGTCGTGCTGAGCAAGGCCACCGAGACCGCCACCTTCTATGCCCAGGGCGGCATCGCCGTGGTGCTGCCCTTCACCGATGACA
>Ga0194063_10001406_pt1 | contig 15673 bp, 15 predicted proteins | sample SepL3720m_MetaG_FD_155459 | JGI IMG/M metagenome (GOLD analysis project Ga0194063, IMG submission 155459) | Anoxic zone freshwater microbial communities from boreal shield lake in IISD Experimental Lakes Area, Ontario, Canada - Sep2016-L373-20m | ecosystem: Environmental > Aquatic > Freshwater... | reverse complement strand
ATGTAAAGCCAAGGCATTGCGGAGAGCGTAAGTCTTTAAAATTTGGGATTGCGGTGGCTGGCCAGGACTCGCTATTATTGGCTCCCACAAGCTAACGCTTCATTCAAAATCCCATGGCGAACGTCTTCGGAATCATCACTGCAATCATCCTTGCCCTTTCGGGGTGGATCGCTTTCAAAAATCAAGCGGCTCATGAGAACACCCTCGCTGATACCGAAAGCCAAAAAACCGTGCTCGCGGAGAATCAGAAAAAGCTGAAGTCGAAGCTGGCGGTCCTTGCGACGACGACCTAAAGTCCCAAGCGGAGGAGATGACTGCTAAAATCGTAGCTAACAAAACGAAGCTTGAAGAGATCCATGAAAAGGTTTCCAAAACTGGCGATTTGAAAGCATTGGCATCCAGAATACGCGTCACCAGTGCGGAAATTGAAGAGCTCGATCAATCCATCGCGGAAGTCGAAGCAAAGCTTGCCAATCTCGCTGCTCAGAATACAGCCGCGGAAACGCAGATCGGCAATGTGAAGACCAATTTGGAAAGATACGCCACAGGCCAGTCGCTTGCCTCGTTGAAGACGAGCATCCGTTCCATTTATTCAGACTGGGGATTTGTCACCTTGGCCTCGGGCAACAATGCTGGTGTGATGACGAATTCAACTCTCAACGTGGTCCGTAACGACAAGGTCGTCGCCAAGCTTCTCGTCACGGCGGTCGAATCAAAAATCGCCTCCGCCACTATTGTGCCAGACTCACTGGCTGCAGGTGATATGCTCGCGATCGGGGATCAGGTGGTTGCCGCAGTCAAGGTAGACAAGTCCGCTGCCAACTGAGCCCTCGATTCGTTGTTCAAATTTTCATAAGAATACTCCATGAAAGCCGTTCTTTATATCGTTCTAATTGTCGTCTCAGGCGGCGCAGCTGTGTTCTCGGTCATGTCCTCCAAAAAATTCGACGCCGCCACTGAGAGTCGTCTTGAGTTGGTTGCCACCAACAAAAAGGTGACCGAGGAGGCTGCAGCCGCGGACAAGAAAATGAAGGAAGAGAAGCCAAAACTCATTGCCCTCGGGGAAAAGCGGGAACTGCTGACTCAGAGTGTGGACGCGGTCAAATCCTCAGGCAAATCGCTGGCTACCGATTTGGACAAACTCAAAACCGAGGAGGAAGCGCAAAATGAAGAGTTCGGTCAGCACGAAAAATCCATTGCAGAGATGAATTCGATCCTAGCAGGTTTGGTTGAAGATGTGAGTTTAGACACTCTGCCCCAGAAAGCCCAACAGCTTCAGGAGGATAAAAAGACGAAACAAGCCAAGTTCGAGGAGCTTGAAGTCCTCATCGGAGGTGCCGACAAGAGACTTGCGACCAATCAAGTGGAAATGGACCGTCTGACCAAGCGGGTAACGGATCGCAACAATCGGATCAAGCACAACTCGGTCGAGGCCGTGGTTACCGCCGTGGATCAGGATTGGGGATTTTTACTGATCGGCGCGGGATCAAATTCGGGTTTCACCACGCAGACCAGCCTGCTGGTCCAGCGCGACGGTCGCATGATCGGACGGGTCCGCCCATCCGCGATCGAGCCCGCCCAGACGGTGGCTGAGATTGACCGCAAAGCCATGGCAGCAGGCGTGCGTCTCCTGCCGGGCGACCACGTCATTCTCGCCAAGCCGGAGGCGAACTGATTCGTGCCAGTCACTTTGCAGACTTGCAAGCGGTGGTGCTTTATTTACCGTTCAGGGATGAAGCGCTCCATTTGCCGTTTACTGCTCACCCTGCCCCTCGGGTTTTTCATCTCGTCTTGCGGGATTGAATCGGAGAAGAAGCCAGTTGGCCCCGTCTCGGACACGAGCATGATTCCGTGGAACAGCCCTGTCGCCGGTCAAGGCCAAGGACAGTTCGGCATGATGCCGCAGAATCAGTACCGCCGCTGATAACCCTGAGACCGCTCAGTCGCGGTGATAGGGCGACCCGCTTTTCAGCGAGGCGACGCGATAAAGCTGCTCCAGTAAGACGAGCAAGGCCAGTTCGTGTTGCAACGTGAATGGGGAGAGCGTGAGGATGAGATCGCACTTTTCCCGCAACAATTCGTTGTGTCCATCTGCCGCGCCGATCAGGAATGAGACGGTCTTGATATCGCCACGCATTTCTAACGAGTCGAGTTTATCGGCGAATTTGCGCGTCGTCAGGCACTCGCCGCGCTCGTCCAGAGCCACGCGGAAGCAGCCCTCGGAGCGCTCCAGCAAACGGGCCGACACTTCGTCGCGGTTGCCAGCTTTGATTACAACTAGCTCGTGTCCGCCGGTGCGGGACAAGCGCTTCAGGTACTCTTCAACGCCCGCCTTGGCGTAGGCGAGTGCAGGTTTTCCCGCGACGATGAGTCGGATTTGCATGAGAGTGAGCGGCGAGGTTGGTGATCGGGCCGAAGTTTGGCAAGGGGCGAGTGGACGCCTCACATAGTCTTGCCAAGTCGGGGCGGAAGGTGGAGCCTCGATGCCGGATGGATCTACTTCGAAAGCTCTTGATGGACCGGCGGGTGAGGCTCGCCTTGGCCGTTGTTTCTGCGCTGCTGGTCGCCGCGGCCATGCTGGCGTGGAAGATGGGCGTGAACCTCGCCGTCCTGAAGGGCGTGTGGCAGGTGCTGAACGACTACTTGGTGAAGCACCCGTCGTCATTGTTCTGGGCCCTAGTTTTCCTGCCAGGTCTCCCGATCCCGACCAGCGCGCTGCTCTTCACCGCAGGCGTGGTCTGGCGCCAGCAGCCAGTGATGGCGTGTTTGCTGTGCCTGTTAGCGATGCTTCTCAATCTCACGTGGACGTATTGGCTGGCCGCCAAGCCAGCGCGTGGTTTGGTCGAGAAATTGTTAGCCTCCGCAGCGATTCAAATTCCCGATCTGCCGCGCGGGGATCATTTGAAATTGATCCTCGTCATGCGACTGACCCCAGGCTTCCCGTTCTTCTTTCAAAACTACCTCTTGGGATTCCTGCGGGCGCCTTTTTTCCTCTACCTCTCGGTTTCCATGCTGTGCAGCGGAATCATCGGTACCGGCGTGGTGCTGAGCGGGGTGGGGCTGGCCGATGGCAAGCTGATGCCCGCCATCAGCGGAGCGGCCCTGATCGCCCTTGGGGCAGTCGTCACTCAGTCAGTTCGCAGCTGGCTGGCGAAGCGGCGGACGGCTACGAGCGCGGTCTAAGCTCTATCTGATCGTTAGATGATCATCCCCGCGGCGACGGTTTCGTTGGTGCCGGGATCGATGAGGATGAAGGAACCCGTGGTGCGATTGCGGCGATAGGAGTCGTGGATTAGCGGCACCGCGGTGCGCAGGGTGATGCGGCCGATGTCGTTCATTGAGAAACCATCCACACTTTCGACCTTGTGAAGGGTGTTGATGTCGACGTGGTATTTGACTTCTTGGATGATCGCTTTGGTCTCCTGCGTGGTGTGGCGGATGACCAGCTTCGCCTTCGGCGGCATCGGCTTGGCAGAGAACCAGCAGATCATCGCTTCGATGTCTTGGGAGACGATCGGCGGGTTGTTGGTTTTGACTAAGGTGTCGCCGCGCGAGATGTCGATCTCCTCTTCCAGCGTGATGCAGACGGACTGCGGCGCGAAGGCTTCTGCGAGCTCGCCTTCGGGGCTGTGGATCGCTTTGACGCGAGTGGTGAAGCCGGACGGCAGCACGGTCACTTCGTCGCCAGGTTTGAAAACACCGCCCGCGACGCGACCGGCGTAACCGCGAAAGTCGTGCCACTCGTCGCTCATTGGGCGGATGACCCACTGCACGGGGAAGCGGGCATCGACGTGATTTTCTTCGCCGCCGACGTAAACGTGTTCGAGGTGATAGAGGAAAGTCGGGCCTTGGTACCAAGGCATGTGCTCGGACTTATCGACGACGTTGTCGCCGTTGAGCGCGGAAATCGGGATGTCGGTGATCTCGACAATGCTGTCGAGGCGCGAGGCGAAGTCGCGGAAATCCTTGACGATTTTGTTGTAAACTTCCTCGGAGTAATCGACGAGATCCATCTTGTTGACGGCCACGACGAGGTGCTGGATGCGCAGCAGGTTGGCGATGAAACTGTGGCGCTTGGTTTGTTCGATCACGCCTTTGCGCGCATCGATCAGGATGATGGCGAGGTTTGCGGTGGAAGCGCCCGTCACCATGTTGCGGGTGTACTGGGTGTGGCCGGGCGTGTCGGCGATGATGAACTTTCGCTTCGGCGTCGCGAAGTAGCGGTAGGCGACGTCGATGGTGATGCCTTGTTCGCGCTCGGCCTTGAGACCGTCCGTCAGCAGCGCGAGGTTGACGTTTTCGTCGCCGCGGCGGCGCGACGATTCTTCCATGGCCTCGAGTTGGTCCTCGAAGATGGATTTGGAATCATAAAGCAAGCGGCCGATGAGAGTGGATTTGCCGTCATCGACGGAGCCAGCAGTGGTAAAGCGAAGGAGGTCCATTTTTTGGGTAAAGCTGAAAGTTGAAATTTGGAAAGTTGAAATGAAGAGGAAGATGTGGCGGAAACGGGTGGCGAAGCGCTGAGGATGATTTCAGCTTTCTGCTTTCCCGATTTCAGCTTTTCTTTAAAAGTACCCTTCCTTCTTGCGGTCTTCCATGGCGGTTTCGGAGCGTTTGTCGTCGGAGCGGGTGCCGCGCTCGGTTTGGCGGGCAGCGGCCACTTCGGCGATCACTTCGTCGAGGTTGGAGGCGGTGGATTCGACCGCGCCAGTGCAGGTCGCATCGCCGATGGTGCGGAAGCGGACGATCTGGCGAATGACCGGCTCGTGGTCCTGCGCCTTGAGGAACTCGGTGACGGCGAGAAGCGAGCCGTTGCGCTCGAACACGTCGCGCTCGTGGCTGAAGTAAATCGAAGGCAAGGGGATGTTTTCGCGCTGGATGTACATCCAGATGTCCATTTCGGTGAAGTTAGAAAGCGGAAACACGCGGAAGTGTTCGCCGGGATTTTTGCGGCCGTTGAAGAGGTTCCACAGCTCGGGGCGCTGGTTTTTCGGGTCCCACTGGCCGAAGTCGTCGCGGTGGGAGAAGAAGCGCTCCTTGGCGCGGGCCTTTTCTTCATCGCGGCGGCCACCGCCGAGGCAGGCGTCGTATTGGCCCTTCTCGATGGTGTCGAGCAAGGTGACGGTCTGAAGTTTGTTGCGCGAGGCGTTAGGGCCCTTTTCTTCGACGACGCGGCCGGCGTCGATGGACTCCTGAACCGAGCCAACGACCAGCGTGGCGCGGATCAGATCCACGAACTCGTCGCGGTAGGTCATCGTTTCTTCAAAGTTGTGGCCCGTGTCGATGTGGACCAGCGGGAAAGGCATCTTCGCGGGCCAGAACGCCTTGCGGGCAAGCCACGCCATGACGATCGAGTCCTTGCCGCCCGAAAAGAGCAGCGCGGGGTTTTCAAACTGCGCCGCCGTTTCGCGAAGAATGAAAATCGCTTCGGCTTCGAGTTGGTCCAGATGGCTGAGTTGGTAGTTGGGCATGGAAATGAAAGTGGCTAGAAAGCGGCAGGCAGTTGAATTAGTGGTAACGGAAGTCGAGGTCAAGATTTAATTACCATCTTGGGTCAATTGATAATGTTTTGGTCCTGCCGTGTGATTTTCCCCTGCAGTTGCAGTAGTTTCCAGCACTTCGGACGAGAAGATGCACTGCACAGGACCCTGCGTGCACTGCACTGGACCTCGCGTGCACTGCACAGGACCCCGCGTGCACTGCACTGGACCTCGCGTGCACTGCACGGACCCCCGCGTGCACCGCACGGACCCCCGCGTGCACTGCACTGGACCTCGCGTGCACTGCACGGACCCCCGCGTGCACTGCACGGACCCCCGCGTGCATTGCACTGGACCCCGCGTGCACTGCACTAAAAACTTTTTCGTTGCGTGACCTGGGGCGATTTGCCCACGGGCGGCCTTGGGCGACAGTCAGGGAGCTGAAAACGACGGCCAAACTGCCACCACTCTAAGTAATCGCTCAGGCAACGAGAAATAAAGCCCCTCTCTATAGTGCTAATATGCCAGCTCTCAAGCGCAGTTAAGAACGCCACAGCATGCCGCCTCGCGAAGTGCCGCTGACCGACTTCTCGCAGCTTGGCTTTGACCGATGGCGGGTTTCGGTCTATTTCCTAACTTTTCACATGAAGGAGCAAATCGAAGCCATCCAAACTGCAGCGCTCGCGCAAATCGCCACTGCTGGCGACGAGCGCGCGCTCGAAGACGCACGCGTGGCCGTGCTTGGCAAAAAAGGCACCCTGACGCTAGTTTCCGCCGGTATCAAGGACGTGCCCAAAGAGGACAAGGCCGCCGTCGGCCAGCTTCTGAATGCTGCCCGCAGCGCCATCACTGCCGCATTAGAGGAAAAACAATTCGCGCTCCGCGAAATCGCCGACCGTGCCGCGCTGGTCGGCATCGACGTCACGCTGCCCGCCCGCCAAGTGCCCGTCGGCTCGCTGCATCCGCTGACGTTGATCCGTGATCAGGCGATCGGCATCCTGCGCCGCATGGGCTTTGCGCTGGCCGATGGACCGGAAATCGAGGACGAGTTCCATTGTTTCGACGCGCTCAACACGCCCGCCGACCACCCGGCTCGCAACGAAAAGGACACGTTCTATTTCGACTCGGGCAAACTCCTGCGCACCCACACTTCCAGCGTGCAGGTCCGCACCATGGAAACCCAGACGCCGCCGATCCGCATCATCGCGCCCGGCTCCGCCTATCGCCGCGACGAAATCGACGCGACCCATCTATCCGTTTTCAACCAGCTCGAAGGCCTCTTCGTCGGCGACGACGTTTCGCTGCCTGACCTCAAAGGCACACTCGAATATTTCCTTCGCGAACTTTTCGGTACCAGCACCGAAGTCCGCTTCCGCCCGCACTTCTTCCCGTTCACTGAGCCGAGTTTCGAGATCGACGTGAAACTCCAAATCAAGGGCCAAGCCCCCCGCTGGATCGAAGTCGCAGGCTGCGGCATGGTCGATCCCGCCGTCTTCGAAGCCATCAACAAGTCGCGCAAAGACAATACCTTCGACCCCGAAAAAGTCACCGGTTTCGCCTTCGGCATGGGTCTCGACCGCCTCGCCATGATCCGCTGGGGCATCAAAGACATCCGCCTCCTCATCGAAAACGACGCCCGCTTTCTCAGGCAGTTCGCCTAAGTCTCCGCGCTAATCTTTGCGACCTCCGCGTCTCCGCGTTTCGCTTTATTCATCTCTTCTCACATGAACGTCTCTCTCAACTGGCTCGCCACCCACCTCGACCTTTCCGGTAAATCGATCAAGGAAATCGACGACCTCTTCACTTTCTCCGGTGTCGAAGTCGAGGGCATTGTTTCCAAGGGCATCACCTCGGAAAAAATCATCGTTGCCCAAGTCATGGAAGCCGTCCAGCACCCGAACGCGGACCGCTTGAAAGTCACGCAGGTCGACGCGGGCGAAGGCACGCTGCGGCAGATCGTTTGCGGCGCACAGAATTACAAGGTCGGCGACAAGGTGCCCTGTGCCCTCCCCGGCGCTGAGCTGCCCGGCGGCTTCACCATCGGCGAGACGATCATGCGCAAGGTCGAATCGAAAGGCATGCTTTGTGGCGCCTCCGAGATCGGCCTGCCTGCGGGAGTGGACGGCTTGCTGATCCTGCCCGCCGATGCCGAAATCGGCACGCCGGTGAAGGCGCTGTTCGACTCCGATGTTCTGCTAGAACTCGAAGTCACGCCGAACCGCCCCGACCTCCTCAGCCACCGCGGCATGGCACGCGAGCTCGCGACTCTTCTCAAAACCCCGCTGCTGCCGCTGGAAATCCCCGCCGCAAAAACTGCGGCTGCGACTTCCGAAATCCGCATCGATGCCCCCGCCGCCTGCCCGCTCTACACCGCTGTCCGCATTTCAGGCGTCACGGTCAAAGAAAGCCCGGCTTGGCTGAAGCAGCGTCTCGAATCGATCGGCCTGCGCCCGGTCAATAACATCGTCGATGTCACCAACTACGTGCTCCATGAGCTCGGCCAACCGTTGCACGCCTTCGATGCGGCGAAACTCAGCGGTGGCATCGTCGTCCGCGCTGCCAGCGAGGGCGAAAACTTTCTCGCGCTCGACGACTCCCAGCACGTGCTCACCACCGACGACCTCGTCATTTCAGATGCCTCAGGCAGCGCGCTCGCCCTCGCCGGTGTGATGGGTGGAGCCGCCAGCGGCGTGACGGAAACAACCACCGACATTCTGCTAGAATCCGCCTATTTCTCCCCGCAAGGCATCCGCCGCACCTCGCGCCGTACCGCGCTTTCGTCCGACTCCTCCTACCGCTTCGAGCGCGGCGTCGATCCAGCAGGCATTCTAACCGCCTCTGCCTTCGCGGTGAAATTGATCCTCGAAACCGCAGGCGGCACGGCTGAGGTCACTACACTCGTCGCCGGTGAAGCACCCGTGCTCACCCAGCCCGTCGCACTCGACGCGAAGAAGCTCGACCAACTGATGGGCAGCTCGATCGCCCTCGCCAACGCCGAAGAAATTCTCACCCGCCTCGGTCTCACGAAACTGGCCGATGGGACATGGAACGTTCCCTCGTTCCGCGCCGATCTCCAACGCCACATCGATTTGGTCGAAGAAATCGCCCGCGTCCACGGCCTCGCCAACGTGCCATCGCGCTTCCGCGGCACCTTCGTTCCCGCCAGTCCAGTCGATGCCGCTTACGATGCCGACATGGTCCTGCGCCGTCGCCTCGCCGCGCTCGGTTTGCACGAATGCCAGACGATCAAACTCATCGCCGATGCACAAGTAGCCGATGCCCTGCCACAGCGCCCGCTGCAAGACGGCGACATCATCCGCGTGAAACTCCCGCTCAGCGAGGACCACGCCGTCATGCGCCCCAGTATCGTTCCCGGTCTGGTCGCATCTGCCGTTAGAAACGTCCGCCAACAGGCGAAGTCGCTGCGCTTTTTCGAAATGGGCCGCGTCTTCCGCAATGCGGGCGGCGGCAAAGCCAAGGACCAGGAAAGCGAAACGCTCGCCATCCTGCTCTCCGGCTCGGCCCTGCCCTCAGGCTGGTCGCAAGCCGACCGCAGCGCCGATCTCTACGATCTCAAGGGCCTCATCTCCGCCCTGCTCGGCGGCCGCGAAGTTCGCTTTGCGCCGAAAGAGCGCGACGGCTTTGTTCTCGGCTGCGACATCAAAGTGGACGATCAAACGCTAGGCGTCTTCGCCCGCCTCACACCTGCTCGCGAGCGCGAACTCGACTTCACCACGCCCGTTTATGTCGCTGAGTTAGACCTCGGAAAACTCCGCAAACTCCACAACAGCGCCAGCCACGTCGAAGACTTGCCGCAGTTCCCCGGCTCCTCCCGCGACGCCGCGATGGAACTCCCGCTAACCACCGCCAACGCGCAGATCGAAGCCGTCATCGCCAAGATCGCCGAGCCGCTGCTCGTTTCCGCTGAATGCTTCGACGTCTTCACCGACCCGACCGGCACCAAGATCGACGCTGCGAGCAAGTCCGTCGCCTACCGATTCCTCTATCGGGATGCGACCCGTACCCTCAAAACCGAGGAGATCGACGCTGCCCACCAGAAAGTCCTCGAAGTGCTCGTCCAAAACCTTGGCGTGAAGTTCCGTTAAGATCGCCACCAGTTTTGCTGGATTGGTGAGATCTAAAATGAGGAGACTCTGGCCATGGCCACGCTTGCTGAATCTTTTGTCGATCTCGAAACGTCCCGCGGCGCGATGCGGGTGCATCTTTTCATTCCCGATGGCGGGGGACGTTATCCGGGCGTTGTCTTTTACTCGGAGATTTTCCAAGCGACGGGGCCGATCCGGCGGATGGCGGCGGCTTTGGCGGGCGAGGGGTATCTGGTGGCGGTGCCCGAGGTTTATCACGAATTCGAGCCGCTGGGGACGGTGCTGGCTTACGATGCCGTGGGCTCGGCGCGGGGCAACAGCCTGAAGACGGAGAAGGAAATCGCGTCGTACGACGAGGATACGGATGCGGTGGTGAAGTTTTTGCAGGGCCACGAGTCGTGCACGGGGCGGATCGCCAGTTTCGGCGTTTGTCTGGGCGGGCATCTGGCGGTGCGGGCGGGACTTCACCCGCAGGTGGAGGCCGTCGCAGCGTTTTACCCGACCGACCTGCATACGGGAAATCTGGGGCTCGGGAAATGCGACGACACGCTGGAGCGATTGCCGTCGATCGAAGCGGCGCTGTTGTTTGTGTTCGGCCGACAAGATCCGCACATCCCGCTGGAAGGTCGGCGGCAGGTGCTCCGCGTCTTGGACGATGCGGAGCTGGACTTCGAGTGGCACGAGTTCAATGCGGCCCATGCATTCCTCCGCGACGAGGGCACGCGCTACAATCCCGCCTTGGCGCGAGTGGCGATGCCGCTGCTACTCCGCTTCTTGGCCGAGAAGATTGGGTGAACGGCACAGTTCCGCGATGATTTGCTTCAGTGGAGCTCCTTCGCGCGCTGGGTCACGAAGCTCAGATTGTGGCGAATTAACCTCCTGATCGAGTTGTTGCGCTTTAAGATCTGCCGTAGAATCTGTTGAGAAATATCAAAGCGGAATAATGTCTGTATCAAACTCCGCTTAGAATCACCCAAGCAAAGTTTGACGAGACAGATTTCCTTGGGCACTGGGTCGCCAAGCTATGGCTCGACTACCAATCGACGGTGATCCCCGCGTAGAAGCCCGTGCCGGCAGCTTTGATAGGAGTGCCGTAGAAGCTGGAGAGGTGGTAATCGGCATCAAATGCGTTCTCTACGCGTGCGTGGAGTTTCACTTTTTCGCTCAATTGATAGGAGCCGTAGAGGCGCGCCACGGTGTAGGCGGCGATGGGATCGCCGCCCCAGGAGTGGTCGGAAAGTTGAGTAGCACCGATACCAACCAGTGACTTGGTAGTGGGCTTCCAATCGATCGAGGTGGTGGCGGCGTTGCGCGGCTGGTCGCTGAGGCTCTCATGAAGATAAGTCCAGGCGAGACGGTAGTTGAGGGCGCTATCCAGCCAGTTGCCACGGATGCCTAGCTCGAGACCGTCGGTGGTGGATTTGCCTGGGAGGTTGACTGGCATCGGGAAGGCGTAGGAATCGATAGCTTCATCAATCAGGTTTCTAAACCAAGTGAATTCAATGGAGTGATGATCGCCGATTTTTTGATCAATTCCGATTTCCCAGCCAAGCGAAGATTGTGAATTTAAATCTGGATTCCCCCGGGTAACCGTTTTCCCACTTTCACTGTAATAGTAAAGGTCGAGGTAAGTCGGAGCTCTGAATGCGGTGCCGATGCCACCGCGTATAGAAGTTGCTGTCCGGTCGATGTGATAAATCGAGCCAACGCGCCAAGTGAGTTCGTCGCCGAAACTGTCATAGTCCTCCCAACGCAAGGCTGCAGTAGTCGTAAAGTCTTCGAAGGCGTCCCACGCAAGCACGGAGTGCGCTCCGAAACGACTGCCGCCTTTGTCGGTAAGGGAATAATAGGGATAGAGCGGGTCGGGATAATTGGCCTCACTTTCATAGGAATCATCATGAAAGAATGCACCGGTGAGTAGTCGGAGGTTTTCCGAGAGAGTGATCTCGTGGTCTGTGGAAAAACTTCCCGCGCGAAGGTCACTGCTGTATGAACCCGTGGACGAATCGTTGTCGTAAAACTCCTGATGATAAGCGGCATTGAAGCGAGCGGTCCAGCGGTCCGATATGCGACCGACCGCGTAGATGGTGCTGAGCGCCGTATCGAAACGGTCATCCGAGGAGCCGCTGTTTTCGTAGTAGGAATCAGCAGCTCGGAAGGTAGTGCCGACGGTCCAGATGGAGTCGAGTTTGCCTTCCACGCGAAGTGCGGTGTTGCCTTGGTGGAAATGCTGGTTGGGCCCATCGTTGTCGGTTTCTTCATAGCCACCGGAGAGGTAGTAGGATAGATTTGCCGTCTCGCCTTGAAACATCGAGTGCGTGGCGAGCGAAGCAAAGGAACCCGCCTCGACGCTGGTCGAACCGTGCGGGCTGCCGGAGCCACGCGGAGTTTCCATCCACAGCACGCCGCCGATGGATTCGCCGCCATAGATGGCACCCTGTGGGCCACGAAGAACTTCGATGGTCCCTACGTCATAGGTTCGACTTGCTGCAAAAAGGTTGCCGAGTTGGTTTCCTGAACCGTTCATGCGTACGCCATCGATCACTACAAGAGACTCCGCTGTTCTGGCCCCGCGGATGAAAAGTGCGCCAATGGCACCCGTTTGGCCGCTGGTGGAGGTGGAGATGACGCCGGGTGAGGCGTTAAGCGCGTCGCGGAGCTGGAGGATGCCTTGCGATTCAAGTTCCTTGGGATCCAAAACAGTCACCGCTGAGGTAACGGTGGAGGCTGCCTGCGGAATCCGCAGCGCAGAGACGATCAGTGGTTCGAGCGCCGACGTTTCCTCTGCATGAGCGGAAAATGGAGCAAATAGGGCGAGCAGTGCGAGCGCACTCCGACATGAGCCTCTGAGAGGCGTTGGTGATTGTAGCATTGGTTGTCTTTCAAGGTCTGTTAGTCGCAGACGTTCGAAAATCCCTCTAGGCTGGCAATCTGGCTGGCCGTCTTGCTTGCGCAAAAACGACATCACAGTGGCGATACCGCGCCGGAATCACACCGGCTTCCCCATCAATTTCTTGCCCCAGCGAAGGGCCTCCCAAAGAGTGCCGGCCTTGCGCCGACTGGGGCTTGGTAGGGGGCAGGCACAGCAGTTGCAAGCTCAATGATGCGGCATCGATTTTTCCCTCCGCGTTTCTTGGCGCTTGACGGCGGGGCGACTGGACCTTTCCTTCCGCCATGTTCCGCGAGGTCCTGAAATCCAAATTGCACCGCGCCATGATCACTGGCTCGGATGTCGATTACGAAGGTAGCATCGAAATTCCGACCGATCTGATGGCGGCGGCTGACCTTTGGGCGGGGGAAAAAGTCCTCGTCGCGTCGATCACGACCGGAGCTCGGCTGGAAACTTATGTCCTCGCAGGTAAACCCGGCACGGGGCACATCCTGATCAACGGCGGCGCTGCCCACCTGATCAAGGCGGGCGAGCGCGTCGCGATCATGGCCTTCGCCCTTTCCGAGACGCCGGTGGCCTCCAAAAACCTGTTGCTCGACGAAAACAACCAGATCATCCGCCAGAGCCAGTAAACTTGCGGGTGCTGCGGAAATGACATTGACCAAATGACCCAGATGCGGCATGTTGTCGATATTCTATGAAATGCTTATCGGTCCTCTCTGCCGTTGTGGCCTTCTGCAGCCTTGTCTCTTGTGAGACGACGATGAACCCCATCTCCAGCAGCAGCTTTGATCCGCTTCGCCAACCTGGCAGCGGCCAACTGGCAAAGACTGAAGTGGCCCCTGGATTCACTCCCGGCCAGTTCGTCCAAGCCGCAATCGACAACACCGCTTTTTTTAAAAAAGCTCCCGGCGGGGATGCCGATGCGGACAAGATCCTAGGACGGGCGACGTCGATGAAGGTGATTTCCATCAGCGGCAGCTACGTCAAGGTCGAGCTGGACAGCGGCGAGATCGGCTATGTCCCAGCAGTGATGCTGGAAGATCCGAAAGCCGTCATTCAGCCATACCCTGCTTCTCCCAACGAATACCAAGTCTATCCTCCTCTGCCCAGCCCGGCGACTGGCGTCGGCGAGCCGCTGCCCGTCATAGATCCCGCGGGCCAGCCACCCGCCAATGCAGTGCCCACCACGGCGACTCCCGAGGGCGCCGGCGGGGGCAACGTGTCCGGCTCCATGCCTCTGCCGCCCAACGGCACGGAGAGCAAACCAAACTGAACGGGCAAAGCGCGCCATCGCACTTGCCGTGCACCCTCATCCTCCGCTACCAATGGGCGTGGCCGCAAAAAACATCGTCTATTTCGACTTGGAGACCCAGCGCAGCTTCGGCGATGTCGGTGGTTTTGCCAACAAGTCCAAGATGGGCGTCTCAGTCGGCGTGACCTACAGCACCACCCGTGGGACTTACGAGATTTATCATGAGCACGAGATGGAAAAGCTCGGCGAAGAACTGGTGCGTGCCGACCTCGTCGTTGGCTGGAACCACCTGCAGTTCGACTATCCCGTCCTGCAGCCCTACGTTTTCCACACCCTCGCCGAGCAAACGCTCAACCTCGACATGATGGTCGAGCTGGAACATATCATCGGTTTCCGCCTCAAGCTCGATTCCGTCGCCTCAGCCTCGCTCGGCACGGGCAAAACGGCCGATGGACTCGACGCCCTGCGCTGGTGGCAGGAGCACAAAAAATCCGGCGACTTCGCTCCACTCCGCAAGATCGCCGAATACTGTGCCTACGACGTCAAAGTCACCAAGTGCGTCCACGAATACGCCATCGAACACAACTTGCTCAAATACGACGATAAAAGCGGCCGCGTGGCCGAAGTCGCCGTGGACTGGAAATGATCTCTCAACCATCGATCGAGACGGAGTACCTCTTCGCCCTTTGCAATCCGGGCTCTGAAAAAGCGCTCAAGCTGGAAGCCGAAAGCCAGACTCTGGGCTGGCGCCAAAGCTACCAACGCCGTGGCTTCGTGACCTTCAAAGCCGATGCACCATTCTCGATCGATTCACTCAATGTCGCTCTCGGCACCGCGCGGCGACTCTGTCTTTCGCTAGGAAAATCGACCACTCGCGAGGCCGCGATCGAACGAATCGACGCCACCCAAGCCGCGTCCCAGATCCACCACGCCCGCTTCCATGACCGGAAGATGCAAAGCATCCACCCGGACACACCCGCCCAACGCCCCACGATCGGCCAACTCATTGGCACCGTCGTTGAACTGGGCCCTACCGAATTCTGGGCGGGAATCCACCGCCACGCGCCTTTCCTCAGCCCCGATCCTGCGGGTGATGCGGGCATCGCCATGCCGGCAGAGTCCCCTTCGCGGGCTTGGCTGAAGCTCGAAGAGGCGGCACGCTTTTTTGATCTAGAGTTCACCGCGAATGACATCGTGGTGGAGCTAGGCTGTGCACCAGGCGGCGTGGTCTTGGCACTGTTAAATCGCGGGGCTTCGGTCATCGGCGTGGACCCCGCGAAGATGGCCGATGTCGTGCTGGCCTCTGCCATTCCCCTCCGCGAAGCCGCTCCCCGCAGTCAGGCGTGGTTTTTCCACTGCCGCAAGCCCGCCGCGCTGACCAGCAAGCGCGATCTCGGCCAAGACGTGACTTGGTTCATGTCGGACATGAATCAATCGCCCGAAGTGGTCCTCAAGGAGTGTGCCCGCTTTTGCAAAATGGCTCCCAGCATCCGCGGTGTCTTAATCACTCTCAAGCTCACGGAGCTCTCGCAAGTTGCCGAAAAAGCGCAATGGTTAGCCTCACTCGCTGCCCTCGGATTCAAAACCCAGCGCCTCCAGCAACTCAGCGTCCACCACAAGGAATTCGCCCTGCTCGCCCTGAAATAAGCGGGCCTGATGGCGCGCAGCCTGCTTCTGCGGTCGCCGCCCAGGCTAGCTCGCCTAGCCGAGCTCCCGCTCGGATTTTTTCTGGCTCTGCGTCAGTTTTGCTGGAGTGATTGCGCTCTCAAATCGGGAGAGAATCACCAGCTCCCGTTTTCGTTTGTTGGCTTTTCCAAATCCGTTCTCCTTTTCCCAGTATTTGGAAAAAAGCTTCAGGGGTTTTGGCGGAATTACCGATTTACTTGCGTTTGCGGGGTTTGGATTTTTTGAGGTTGCTTTCGTGGTAGCGACTGCGCGAGGA
>Ga0194063_10001404_pt1 | contig 15687 bp, 17 predicted proteins | sample SepL3720m_MetaG_FD_155459 | JGI IMG/M metagenome (GOLD analysis project Ga0194063, IMG submission 155459) | Anoxic zone freshwater microbial communities from boreal shield lake in IISD Experimental Lakes Area, Ontario, Canada - Sep2016-L373-20m | ecosystem: Environmental > Aquatic > Freshwater... | reverse complement strand
GATATTACCTGTGGCTTGGTATTAGTTACAAAAAGAAACAAAAATCAAGCAAAGTCAAGCCCTTTATAGTATGCTATTTACAGACAAGGAATGGTTCCTTGAAACAACAAGCCCAACAGGGCAGAAAGGGGAAAATGAAAACGGTAAACGAACTACTGGCTTCACCAAACATCCATCCTTTGCTTAAGGCAAAGCTGGAAGCGGAGAGGAAAAACTTTAGCTGTCTCGAGGATTGTGTCCTGGTGACAAACGAAGTGGCCGTTGTAGCGCACTCCAAGAGTGATTACTCCAGTGGAGGTGGAGTGGGGAGGAAAAGTTTCCTCAGCATCTTCTACCTCAACCAAGTGGTAACTCAATCCTGGACCTACGCGGACAAGTGGAGCGCATCGGAGGATCGCCGAGACCTCATGATTCTTAAAATCGGGAAAACCGAGATTAAGGAAAATGGTAGTGACGTCAGCGTAACCGCCGAGTGCATACCACCTACGAGCTACGAACCGCGCTTCGTCACTTTCTCCTTCAACAAGGAAAATGACGACCGCTCCAACTAAGGAGCAAACAGTTTGAGGGTCTGTTAAAAACCCTCTCTGTTTCGGAATGTGCGTTCCGACTGATGAGCTCAAAAGGGCGAAACAGAAAAGGTCGAAAAACTTAATAAAAAAATAACCAGAAAAAAATAAATGAGTAAATTCAAAAGTTTAAGAAAGATAGAAACAGAATTAGCTTACAGAATATACCAGAAAACTCCAAAATTCCCGACCTGTTACATCTGCAGCGCCCCGGCCATAAAAACCTACGGAAAATGGAAAAAGATTGAAAACGAATTTCCCTACAACGAGATAGCGACTGAGAACCATATGATAGTCCCGCTAAGACACACCACGGAGGACAACTTAACAGAGGAAGAATTAAGAGAGTTTACAAAAATAAAAGAAGACATAAACGACAAGTACGACATGATTCTGGAAAATACCCACAAACAAAAATCCATCCCGGGCCACTTCCACTTACACCTATTACAAATCAAAGAAAGAGAAATCACACTCTAGACAGCCATGAGGCTGTTTTTTTTAAAAAATGTCGCAAGGTGTGTACTTTGCCTGATGAGCTCAAAAGAGCGAAACAGAAAAGGTCGAAACATTATTAATTAATAGACGGTAACAAAGCCGTCAAAATACAAGGAGAAGTGATGACAATAAGAAAAGACAAGATGATTCTGTGCGACGCCAAGGCTTTTTGTTTTGGGCCAATTTCAAAGCTCTTAACTGTCAGCGAAAGGCTTTTTGAGAAATATCGAATCGTATTTCTTGTCTCCCGGACAAGCAAGATGCTTTCTGAGCACGCTTGTGCTGATGAGGTAGTGGAATGCGATACAGAAAACACGGCTGACTTGTTGGCGCACGAGGCCTTATTTAAGTCGGCTGATCTGTTTGTGAACATTATGAATCCACTTTCGGCGCGTTTTGCGGCGGAAAGAGGGTTACCGATGGTCCAAATAGATAGTCTGTTCTGGATGTGGGAACAGATAGCGGAAGAAATTCTCACCTCAGAGATCTATTTCATTCAGGACTTTGAAGGAGTTGCTGAGCAAATGGAAAAATTCTCCGACCGGATAAAGAATCCAATTCTGGTTGGCCCAATCGTTAAGGAAGTTCCGATTGGTGTGTCGAAGAAGAACAAACTACTCATTAATTTGGGCGGAATGGAATCGGCTTCGATAAAAGTGGGAGTCAATACGGAATATCCTTACGCGATAATGCGACTCGTCAATGATGTGTTGGTGAAAGGTCACAACTTTGATGAGATTGTCTGTGCTGGTAATCGAGATGTTCTGGAAGAAATGAAAAGGAGGATACCGAACGGGGCGATTCATTATCAGTTCTTTGAACATGATGAGTTTCTTCGGCAGATAGCAGAGTCAAGGTTGATCATATCGTCTCCTGGTTTGACGACAGCATTCGAGGTCTTTAATTTGGGGATACCGGTATTCTTCATACCGCCCCAGAATTACAGTCAATACTGGAACCTCGATAGCTTTATCAAGAACGGTGTTGCTCCGGGGGCGATAAACTGGAATCACCTCTACCCAAAGGTGAGTATCCTGAAGTGTGAGGAACAAAAAGAAGGGATAAAGAAAGTACTTCAGTGTACCCGCCAATTCGAAAATGATCAGAAAGCCTGGTCTAGAGTTGAGGATTACATTAAACATTTCCTTACACTTTCAGCTAAAGAGCTGAGAGAAGTCGGAGAGCGTCAAAAGAAGTACTTTGAAAAGCTTGGTGGAAACGGCACAGAAGTTATCGTCAGAAAGATAACTGAACTGTTGGATCGCCAAAAATAGTAGTGGCCTACTAGGTTCGAGAGTTAACCTTAAAACTCTCCCTGTCTCGGAATGTGTATTCCGGCTGATGAGCTCAAAAGAGCGAAACAGAGAAAGCTTTATAAATGGTTACTTCTAATATATAATCAGTAAATTAATCTAAATAAAAAAATGAAAAGAGAAGTTGAAATATTAGTTAAAGTTAATGATAGTAAAAAGGAAGCCTTGAAAAAACTTAGAATCTTAAAATACCTAGGTGATAAAAAAACTTTGGATATTTACTTTTTTGACCCCAAAAGAAAGGAACTTAAGCCAGATAAAGATGGTCAATTAAAAAATTGTCTGCGGGTCAGATGTAAAGATGGTGAGAGTTCTATTGCCTATAAAATTGATCACTTTGATAAAAAAGGTATTTGGCTATATTCAGATGAATATGAATCTGAAGTATCTGACTACCTAAAAATAGACGAGATATTGAAGAAATTGGGACTGGTAGAATTAATAAGAATAAATAATACCAAATCAACGTTTATTAATGATAAATATGAAGTAGTACTTGAAGAGGTTAAAGGTCTAGGTCTTTTTATGGAAGTTGAGCGACATGATGTTGGGACTAAAGAAAATATTATAAAAGTTAAAAAAGAAATTTGGAACTGGATCAAAAGTTTAGATATTAAAATTGGCTTGGAACAGACAATGGGGAAGCCTGAACTAATGCTTAGAAAAATGAAGGGGTTACAGTAAAAAACAGGCTTTAACCTATTTTACTTGTAATTATTTTGGTAAATTGCGAATAATACCAGTCCCTGAATTTAACTAGTATTTAAAGCATTATTTGTATATTTATATGTTTATTTATCATATTTGTAATAATTAATTACACTTTTTACTGGCAGGTAAGACCGAAGAATAAGGGTTTATTACCTTGGCCCCAATAATAGTTACAAAAAGTAACAAAAATCAAGCAAAGTCAAGGCCTTTATAGTATGCTAATAACAGACCAAGGAACAGTTCCTTGAAACAACTAACTAAACAAGGAGGCAAGATGAGCTTATGGAGACTACAAGAATGGTACACAGCCAGGAACGCCCGCATCGACTTCAACATCAAGAGGAAGAAGTGGGCTAGACAGCTCCTAAAAACGGCGGGGTTGAGCGCGCCGGAGCAGGAAACCAGCGGGGAGTTTGCGGGAATCACGTTCCGCGTCTGGATCGGACCAAGAGGGGGTGTCCGAATAAAGGAGATTCGGAGAAACCCCAGGCCATTCAGGGTCCCATCAACAGGAATCGGGAGTCTACCGATTCTCGAGGCCTTCCGGGAAGCTGGAATATAGTCTAAGTCCAGCGGGTGGAGCTAACCACCAAAACAAAAACGGCGGAAGTGAGTAAACTTCCGCCTTCCGTCGCCAAGTATGTACTTGGCCTGATGAGTCCTTAACTTAGACATTCAGGACGAAACGGAAAAGATCTTTTACAAAATAACGCCCAACAGGGCAGAAAGGGAGGAAGGTATGAAGAGGACAAAAGTGTCCAAGTTCTACGTCCAGGTTAACAACTGGAGTAGAAACAGGTTGGTAGAGCTACGAAGTAAAGATGTGGCAATGGAAGTTGCTCGCATCAACTGCTCACACTGCCCAACTTGCTCGAACCGGATGGACACGGTGGCCAGCCGCGTTCACCGTGCCGGTCTGGTGGTGAAGTGGGAACAGCGTGGAGGTGGCCGGATGATTGTCATCCCACTACCAAAGAACACGGACCCAGTCCAGCACCTGAGCGAGGTCCTGGAACTATCCATCAGACGGTACTAGATGGGTAAAGAGGCAAAACTGTGGTAAGACCCACAAGTAAGTTGTAAGAACTTAATAAAACTTACTACCGGCATTAATATGATGCCGGTTCTGTCTGAGAGTGAAATGCTCTCACTGATGAGCCAAAAATGGCGAAACAGAATGGTTCTTTGAGAAAATATGAGAAATTATCTACTTGACAAATAGGTAATTTGGGTGTATAATAGCACAAGATTCATTGAAAATAGCTATTGGAGGATTTAAGAGTTTAAAATATTGAGCTTTTAAATCCTCCAGTAACGACCATATAGAAGCGACCCTGTCGGGAAGCGTATGGTGAATATTAGAGGAACAAGGAGACACAGTATGAAAATACTAGTGTTTGATGACAGTCTGATCCATCAGGAAGCTGCAAAGCTTTCATTGGTGGGCCACGACCTCGTGGTTGTGGGAACCTATGACGAAGCGCAAAAGGCGCTGACGTCGGTGGTCGACTATGACAAGGCAAAAGTGATTTTGCCCGGTCTGCTCGAGAAGGCTGGACTGCCAACGGACTTCGAACCTCACGGCAAGAACAAGGAAGCCTCGGAAGAAGTCAAAGCTAAATTCTGGGCTCTGAAAGATGAGTCCCGGAAGTTGGCCACGAATCATCCGGACTTCGACGTCGTCCTGACCGATCTCATGGTGCCTGCTTCGGGGCAAGCCCAGGGACAGGAAGGTGATAGGTTCGTCGGGCAGGAAATGCCTCTTGGCACCACAATCGCGCTGCTGGCTTTGGTAGCTGGCGTCAAGAAAGTGGCCGTGGTGACGGACATGAATCACCACTCCCATCCGGCATCGGCCGCCTTTGACTGCTTCGGAAGCATGGACAAGGCTGGCGCCAACATCATCTGCACGAACCGTGTGGGGATGCTGAACATCGATGAGGCCACGGGGCTGTCGGTTGACGGGGAAATCCTGCAATCCGAGGAAGGTAAGAAGAAGTACCCCTACCCGGAAGGCAAGTCGTGGGGTGACCGCCAGGGACTGAAGCGTGGAGGAAAAAACTGGGGAGGAATCCTCAAACAGCTCCTCGGCGAAGAAGTCGCCTCGTAAGGTCAACGAGATAAATAAGTTATAAGAACTTAATAAAACTTATGACCGGCATCTTGATCGATGCCGGATCTGTCCGAGAGTGAAGTGCTCTCGCTGATGAGTTCAAAAGAACGAAACAGAAAAGATCTTTTAAATAAATAATTACTGGAGGATTTAAGAGTTTAAAACATTGAACTTTTAAATCCTCCAGTAACGACCATATAGAAGCGACCCTAGTTGGGAAGCGTGTGGTGAATACTAGAGGAGACGAGGAGAAGAGGTATGACTAGGAAAAACCAATCCGCTGGGCCAAGAGGGCCAGAGCTCATGAAAGGTGAACTCCATTTTACCCGAATGGGTGATGGCTTCATTTGCCGGGAGCTGGTGGAACTACCGAAAAAGTTTGCGAAGGTTCACAGCGTCGAGAAAGTAAGGGAGGCCATCAAGGTTTACCTTACCGACCTGCGTTCCATTTTCGAACTCCGGTATCCCACCAAGGAAGAGCATGACGCTGTCACGAAAGAGGAGCGAGTGAAATTGGCCGGGCCGATATTTGACGACATCGTCAAGTCGATCTGCGTCGAGAGTCTCTCACTCTTTCAGCAGTTCATGTTCTGGACTGGTGACTGGTGGTACTACAATCCCACCCTGCGGTCAAAGTGCTCGTTCGATCAGTGGAGCAACAAAGAGTTGTTCAATCGACTTGCGAAAGAATTTGTTTTGGTACTATTACCGGAGCAAGTTCAGAAACAGGTTGAGGGAATGGAAGCTGCAAACACAGCTGTGGCCTACGGTCACTTTGCCATTCTCTTCAGTGATAAGGACCAGAAAGTACGGCGCATAATCACTGACACAGAGCTGTTCGAACTGCACGATGCCTACGGTTACGTCTATCTAGACATTACTGCTGAAGGGAAACCGGTCGCTAGATTTGTTACAAGTCGCGGTGGTGAGAGGGCCTTCTTTGATGGAGTCCACCTCATGTCACACGACACGTTTCAGACCTGCGCACCGAAGACCGTCGTAGTGAAAGGTGGGTACAAAGTGAACTCCACCAATTGCACGATAGTCAATGGGATTCTATTCCCTTTGATTGAAAGCGGCGATGCAGTAGCCAAGACCACGGGCGCCTTCATGGGTATGTGTGACTTCTCAAGCACACAAGCCATTGAGTCCTTTGCTTTGTCGGAAGCGACAGGCACTAGGCTCAAGATCAACGGGACGAAAGTGTTGTTGGATGAAAAGGAGCTCAAACCGATAGGGGTTTTCCAACCCGCTTCGGTCCACCTCCTGGATTCCGGCTTCGCTCTCTACGACTGGTCAGACTTCCACGAAGTGTTGAATTACCGCTTTGATTCCGTCCTAGTTGTCGACGACAGCAAAGATTGGATCAGGCGGTGTCGGGCAGCCTTTGGCGCCGATATTCCTCATCTTAAGGAAGTCCTGACAAGTGACCGTAAAGAGGCGCTCAAGGCAATTGTCGAGGGGAAACCAGAAGTGGTAATCCTCGACATGCACCTGACGGAGACCGAAGGCTTTGAAGGCCTTTGGATAGCGAACCAGGCGCTGGCCTCGGGGTTCGATGGTCGGATCGTGATTGCGAGCGGTTATCCGGATGAACAACTCCAGGCTATGACCACCCTGATAAAGGGAAAGGTTTGGGCTCCGGGGAAGAACATTGAGCGGATTCGTAAACTGCTCTGCAGTACGAAATGGAATTAATTGTGGTATGACCCACAAACAAGCGCTGAATAACGCTTAAAAAGTTTATTCAAGCCCAACCACAAGTTGGGCTTTTTCATTATAAATTTTTTAAGTTATAATGTCCTTATGATAAAAATAGAAACATCAACCCAGCCGGAAACGGCCAAAGAAATAGAGCGTAAGTTTAAAGTGAAGAGTTTACCAGAAAATTTAGATTCTTTTCCCAAGAAATCTATTCGTCAGGGTTATGTTTCCATCGCTGATGATGGAACTGAGGTTCGGGTTAGACAAAAGAATGAAAAGTATTTTAAAACAAAAAAAAGTGGCTCAGGCGTAACTAGAGAAGAGACAGAAAATGAAATCACCAAGGAAGAGTTTGAAAAACTTTGGCCGAAAACAGAGGGTCGGAGAGTTGAAAAAACTAGATATGAAGTAACTTTAGTGGATGGTAATTTAGCTGAATTAGATGTGTATAGTGGTGACTTGGCAGGACTAATGGTGGTAGAAGTAGAGTTTGCTGATGAAAACAAAGCTACTGAATTTGTGGCACCAGATTGGTTTGGTGAAGATGTTAGCGACAATGCTAGTTATAAAAATGCGGCCTTGGCGGTGAAAGGTAACCCGGAATTAATTAAAGAACAACCAAATTTTGAACTTAGCGAAGGGGTCAAGCAACTCAACCAAGAAATTGAAAATCTTAAAAACAAGCAAGATGTTGTAGTGGTCCTTATTGCCGGAGGTTCAGCCTCAGGCAAGACCAGTGCGGTGGCTGATAAAGTTCACAAAGCTTTTGCCGATGAATCAATTATCTTATCCTTGGATGACTATTACCGCGGACGAACTTTTATGAAAGCCAAAGCTGAAGAGGGGATTATTTACAATTATGATCAGCCAGAAGTAATAAATCTTGAATTATTTAATGAGCATTTGATTGCCTTAAAAAGTGGCCAGGCAATTGAAAAACCAATTTACAATTTCTCCATTGGTGAAGCGGACAAAAGTGAAAAAGTTGAACCTCATAAAATTATAATCGTTGAAGGTTTATTTGCTCTAAATGAAGCCCTTCTGGATGTTGGGGATATCAAAGCTTTTGTGGAGGTAGGAACGCACGGCCGGCTGGTCCGTCGAATTCTTCGTGATATTGAGTCCCGTGGCCAGAACCCAGATGATATTTTAGATTATTTTGCCAAAGTAGTAGAGCCTATGCACGATGAACATATTCAAAACACCAAGAAAAATGCTGATATGGTTATTAGTAATGAATATAATCCGGAAGTAGAGGCTCGGGGAATGAAAGAAATGCAATTAAAATTTAAGGTGGAAATTAAACCGGAGGTTCTTAGAAAATTGGGAGCGGAGCGGGTTGGTAGCTCGTCACAGCTTGACACTTACTATAATCCTAAAGATCGGGACCTTATGAAAACTGGTGAGGCTCTTCGGGTCCGAGAAGAAAATGGTAGATATATAGTGACATATAAGGGTCCGAAAAAGAGTGGTGATTTTAGAGTTCGATCAAAAATAGACTTCGAAATTGACGCTAAAACAAAAGATATCTTTGCTAAAATGTATGGTGACACAGTAAATATTGTCAAAAAAGATCGTACTCTTTATCAAATAGACGGAGTAATGTTTAGTCTGGATAAGGTAACTAAAAATATCGCGGGTGTTGAAACTGACCTTGGAAGTTTTGTGGAAATTAGGGGTGTAAACTCCTCAGACGAGAATGTTTTAAAACAAGTAATTGAAAAACTTGGTCTAAAACTTTCAGACGGGGACAAACGAGCTTATTCGGAAATGTAATTAATTAATAAATAAATGAAAAAGAAAATTATTTTAGCTTCAACTTCACCAAGGCGTCATGGACTAGCTCAGCAAATGGGTTTGGAATTTGAAGTAGTGCCAAGTGACTATGAAGAAGATATGACTATGGATTTGGGCCCCGCCGAACTAGCCATGACCCTGGCCTATGGAAAAGCTCAAGATGTCGCCAAAAAATATAGTGACGGCATTGTCTTGGGAATAGATACTTTTATCTCCTTTAATAATCAAAAATTAGGCAAGCCAAAAACTGAAGAAAAGGCTAGAGAACTATTAAAAAGTTTTTCTGGAAAAAAATTACAGGTGTATTCCGGTGTCGCCCTAATTGACTGTGGAACAAAACAAGAAATTAGGGATTTTGAAGTTTCCGAGGTTAAGTTTAGAAAACTATCAGCTGAGGAAATTGAGCAATATATCAAAACTGGCGAGCCACTTGATAAGGCGGGCGCCTTTGCTATCCAGGGATTAGGGAGTATATTTATTGAAAAAGTGAATGGCTGTTATGCCAACATTGTTGGTTTTCCGATTGCTAACATATATAAAAACCTAAATAAGTTGGGGGTAAATATTTTTGAGTATGAGCAGTGGAAAAAATAAATCTATTTTAGTTCAAGCCACACCGGGCAGTGGTCAGAGCCCAGCATATTATCAAGAATTTTAGCTGATTTTAAGCGGGGGAGGAGGTCTGGGGAGATGAAAAAGTAATCCAAACGCCAGCCCACATTGCGGTCACGAGCAAAAGTTTTCATATCCCACCAAGAATATTTAATTTCCGTTGGGTGCAAATGTCTAAAAGTATCCACGTAACCTTTTTTCTCCACCTTATCCAGCCAGTCACGTTCAATCCGCAAGAAACCGGTATGGTTGGAATTTTCTTTTGGCCGGGCAATATCAATTTCATTATGGGCGGTATTTATATCACCACAAAAGATAACTGGTTTACCTTGCTTTTTTAATTTTTCAATAAATTTTAAAAATAAATCATAAAATTCCAATTTATATTTTAACCGGGCGGCCTCCTCTCCGCCGTTAGGAAAGTAACCGTTACATAAAACAAAACCTGGCCGGGCAGGTAGGTCTTTAAAATAAGCGACAATCATTCGTCCTTCCTGATCATGGTCCTTGGACCCAATACTGTACTCTACTTTTTCCGGCTTTTCTTTACTATATATCGCCACACCGCTATAACCCTTCCGCGCTTTTGAATGGTCAAAATAAGCATAATAACCCGCCGGATTTCGCACCTCCTCCGGTAACTGTTCCGGATGAGCTTTGGTCTCCTGTAAACAAAAAATATCCGGGCTTAATTCAAAAATACTATCAAACGCCCCCTTCTTGTGAAACGCCCGCAGTCCGTTTACATTCCAAGATAAAATCTTCATCCCCCAAGTATACAACAAAAAAACCCGGATTTCACCCCGGGTTCTTTTATTATTCTTTACTAGAAAAACTAATTAGCTTTTATAGCAATATAATCTGACACATAGTTCGAACCGTCGGCATAAAACTTCAGGACAATCCAGTTTTGCGCTTGGGGATTGAAATAATTTTTATCAATACTGGTAGAGCCGCTATAAGTAGTATTACCAACGTCCTCGCTTAGTAAACCATTTTTTTCATTGACGAGTAATGTGCTCATTATTGTATATTTAGCTGGGGTAATAGTATAACTCACATCAAAAGATGTTGGCTGTTCTGTTTTATTTGAAACAGCTATCCTTGAACCAAAAAAAGTCGCTCCGGGCTTTTCAACAAAACTGATTCTTTCCTTTGTTGCCTCAAGAGACATGGGGACGGAATAGCCAAAAGAGATTTTCTTACTTAAGGTATTAATGGTGGTACTTGAAATAGTGTTATAGAAAACTGTTTTTAAAGTATAATCCCCGGGAACTATAACCTTTAATTTACCGTAAACATTTTCTGGGGCAAGACATAATCCGTAAATTTTACTCAGTAGGGCACAATAGGTAAAATTCGAAGAAGCATATTTATTATCATATTCAGAAACTACATTATTATTACTATCAAGCAAAGACAGCTTAAAACCCAAATTAGAAATGTCGTGAGGTTTTTGTGAATCATTGTTGAATAAATATGTCACCTTGTCTAATTGCATTCCTCCACCTCCAAGTTCAGCATAATAATAACGCACTTTTGATGAGGCTATCCTTACCTCCGGCTCCACCGGCTGGGCCCAGTTGTATGTGCCTAAATCATTGACCACCGGACTGGATGTACCAGTACTAGTGGCGGGTGTGCCAGGCAAACTTGAAGTGGCGCTTGTGGGTGGGGTGCTTGGCAGACTTGAGGTTGCATTGGTAGTAGTGGCCATAGTAGAAGGGAAACCTAAAGGTCCCAAAATGTTACCGGGATTAAAAAACCAAAGCGCACCACCTGACATGATTAACAGCAAAATTAAAATTAATATTTTTATTAAATTGATAAACTAATAATGAGAAATTATACCACGGTCTCCTTCTATTTCAAAAAGGTAAAAAGTTTACCAATCACCGGTAAGAGTTTCAGCTCACGGTGCAAAACATTTTTGATACCAATGATTAGGAAGGTAAACATTAATATATTCCATAAACCCTTAAATAAAGTCATGAAACCAAGCCACCAGGGCAAGAAGTCTAAACCAAAATTTCCCACTACGGTAACCAAAATTAAAATTATTCCTTGATTAATATGGTAATTTAAAAAGGAAGAGCGGTTTTTAACAACTAGAAGGGGAATAAGAAAAAATATATAAGCGACAATCGCCCAAAGTTTATCGTGGTCTATTTCATGCTTAATTTCACTATTACTCTGTTCTTCCATAAGATAGATTATAACACAAAATTTCTACCAAACCTTTACTTTTTCTCAAGTAGAAACCTAGATATCATTATCAGCCAGATGCCAAAACCTATCAATCCAAAAAATGTGTAGGGCAAAATGACGGCCACACTGCCAAAGATAAAAAGACAAAAAATAATTGTAAACCAGTCCATTAAACGATATTCAGCCAGTTTAGGAACGTAAATATCTTTATTTTTATAATTTTCAATATATTTCCAATAGAAGACTGATAACATAGTGGAAACTAAATAAAAAACAACCTGATTAAATAAAGAAGTCGGGTAAATATTTGAGAAAGGGAAGAAATTAAAGGTAAGAGAAAAAAATAATATTCCAAGAAGAAAGAAAATTACAAACCGTACAAACTCAGTCAGTCCTTTAACGGGGGAGTAAATTACAAGGTTCCAATTAATAATTCTTCTTAAAATAACCTTTATTATTCCAGCCTGAACCATAAAAAATATTACAAACCAACAGAGACCAAAAATAAACGCTAAACTAATACCATACTTAAAAGCTGAGAAAAAATATTGAAGTAAATAATTATTATAAATAAATAACAAAAATAGTGCCGCTCCAACTCCCCAAAATGAATCCGTGTTCAAATGGTTCAGTCTTTCAACCTTATCTAAATTCTCGTCCATCTTAGTTTTTGTCTCGTCTTGCATGTTAAAATTATAACACAAACCTTAGCCTTTATTGTGAAACTTTTTGTGAATATCACGGAGGTGTTTATCTGTTACATGGGTGTAAATCTGGGTGGTGGCGATATTAGAATGACCAAGCATGGCTTGAACAGAGCGAAGGTCAGCCCCATTACTAAGTAAATCAGTGGCAAAGCAGTGGCGAATCACATGAGGCGTTACTCTTTTTGTAATGCCGGCAATTGTGGCGTACCTTTTTACAATTCTTTCTATAGACCGGCTAGACAAGCCCTCGGGGTTTGTCTGAGACTGTTTATTCTTTTTTTCGTCAGACATTTTGGCAAATAAAGCGTCAGACATGTCTTTTCTTAATTTCAAATAACTTCTAATTGCCGCCTTAGCCTCATCAGACAAAAAAACTACCCGTACTTTTCCACCCTTTCCCCGAATAGAAAATTCATCCATTTGTAAATCCAGATCGTTAGTCAGGGAACACAATTCCGCCACGCGGAGCCCGGTGGAAAAAAGTAATTCCAAAATAGCTCTATCTCGTGCCCGGCGCTCGGGATTTTTTTCTTGATTTGGGGCCTCTAACAAACGCTTAAGTTCGGTTGGAGAAATAACGTCAATTGAGCGCTCACCAACCTTAGCTAATTCAATATTATCAGCTGGTAGGGAAGTATGACCGCGTCGAGTTAAAAAACGCAAAAAAGTCCGCAGCGCAATCAGATAATAATTTTGAGTTTTTTTATTCATGGTATTACCCGCTGAGGCTGGCCCCCCGGTGACTCGGTAGGCGCGCGCGCCCGGTTGACGATTTAGCCAAATACGAAACTCCCGGACCTTTTCGTTAGTAATATCCTTTGGCACCTTAACCTTGGTTTGTTCAATAAAAGTAGTTAAATAATGATCATAATTTTCTACCGTTTTCACCGCTCGGCCTTTTTCAATTTCAATATATTCCAAAAATTGAGTTTTGAGTTCAGCAATATTCATATCCGTATTATAGCATGTCGCACAATAATTTCAGAGCAATCCGTACAAGAAAAGGTGATGTTTTTCTTGGCTGGAAATTACCCCTTGCATTTTATAAATAAATGTGCTAAACTCCTGATATGCTTACAAAAACAAAGAAAGCAAAGATTATCAAGGAAGTAGCCGTCCATGACAAGGATACTGGTTCTACCGAAGTCCAAGTGGCTGTTTTGTCTAAAAGAATTGATGAGCTTGCTTCACATTTGAAGAAAAACCCAAAGGATAATCACTCCCGCCGAGGTTTACTTGGTATGGTAGCTGACCGCCGAACTCATCTAAAATATTTGGAAAAGAAGGCTCCTAAGCGCTACGCCGCTTTGTTAAAAAAGTTAGGATTGTAAAAAACAAATCAGTCCCGCTTGGACTGATTTTGTTTAATAAGCACTAAATACCACTAGATATTTCTTTTTCTTTGCACGATAATAATTTTGTCGTCACAAAATTATTTCTCTACTCCCTCAGTTTCTTGCTAGAAACTTCAGTCTGTAAGGCACGAAAAAGTAATATCTAGTTGTATTTATGATACAATTAGTAAAGGTCGAATTTTAATAAAAGTTAATTATATTTTTATATGTTAATTAAACACAAAGATCAAAGAGTAGGTATTTTTATAGATGCTCAAAATTTATATCACTGCGCCAAGAATTTATATGGCTCAAAGGTGAATTTTGCTCAAGTTGTAAAGGATGCTTTAGCTGGCCGTTCTCTAATCAGAGCCATGGCCTATGTTATTACCACGGAAAGTGGTGATGAGAAAAGTTTTTTTGAAGCTTTAACCAAGGCCGGAATTGAAACCAAAACCAAGAATTTACAAATTTTTGCTGGTGGTCAAAAGAAGGCTGATTGGGATGTGGGCCTAGCGGTGGATGCCATTAAAATGGCGCCCAAGCTGGACTCGGTCATTATTATTTCCGGGGACGGGGACTTTGTCCCACTCGTGGAATACTTAAAGATGAACGAGGGGTGCCAAGTAGAAGCAGTTTGCTTTGGCAAAAGCACTTCCGCCAAACTTATCGAAGCTGTTGACGGCTTTATGGATTTGGATCAAAATAACCGCAAGTACCTCCTAGGTGCTGTCGCTCGGAGGAGTTAAACCACCCCCGCATCAGAACGCGACCCCTCCTTAGAAAGGAGGGGTTTTTCTGATATTTTTCTTGTCACATTTCTTCTATACATGTTTGGACGGCCGTCCGAAAGTGTATACCTAATTATATAAATAATCATAAATACTCTTTAAGTTGAAGTAAGCTATAGCTTACTTGGTAAAGTAAAGTGAAACATGGTTCACTTTGAAGTACGCCATGGCTTACTTGAAACTAAAACTTTCACCTAGGTGAAAGTTTAATTGGTGGTGTTTGGAAGGGCTTGCATTTTTGCTGGGGGGGGTAAAATGGGTATTAAGTCGGAAAAAATTTAATAACTAATTTATAAAAATATGTTAGAAAAAATTGAATCTGAAAATGAAAGTATCATGCTCGATAAACAAAAAATCGATTCTTTAATTGAAAATATAGGATACCTTAAAAAGAGATTTCCTAGTGACGGAACTATACTTAGTATATTAATTAAAAAGGAAGAAATATTAAAAATTCTCGTAGAAAATTTTGATGAACTAAAAAAGAAAGGTGGTGAAATAGAAATTATTGGAGAGATTGACCCACAAAAGAAAGTCCTAACAAAACAAAAAGAAGGTTTGATGTTTAATGACGGGATTGAACACGATGACCAAGAGACAAAATTTGGCTCAATTGGCATAATTCTTAAAATAAATGGAAAGATTATAAAGATAGACGAGGAAGAAGAAATTTTAAGATCAGGTAGAGAAAGATATGGATTAGCTATGGAAATAAACAATAAAAGATACACCGCTTTTGATTTTAGAGAAGAAATAGCCAAAATTAAAGAAAAGATAAAGACGATACTGGAGGTTTTATAATAACAACAAATCATATTATATAATTCAGAGAATTTAAACAGGCCGGAGATTACCAAACCTCCGGCCTGTTTTTTTTATTTATTTTATGATAGTCTAGAAATGTCAGTTTTTATTAGTTTAATATAGATTTGGTCTCGGGATATGCAGGTTTTAAAGGGAATAACCTTTTAATCTGAAATCTTTAGGTCAAATCTCCAATCCCGTTTAAGATATTGGGCAAGAGTTCAAAATTTTAATTGGGATTATCAGTTAATCAGATTAAGATAACAATAAATAATACCTTAATCTCAAACGGGATGAAAAAAAGAGAGTTTTCTATGCCACTTAATGGCAAGGTGTTGAGCGCGGAGTTTAACGATTTAGTCGAAAATGCGAGTGGGTCTGTCATCCTGAAATATGGTGGCACCACTATTTTAGCCACTGTGGTTATTAACAAGCGAGAGAAAGAGGGCGGGGACTATCTGCCTTTAACAGTGGATTATGAAGAAAAGTTTTACGCTTCTGGTTTGATCCTTGGTAGCCGTTATAC
>Ga0194063_10001403_pt1 | contig 15690 bp, 12 predicted proteins | sample SepL3720m_MetaG_FD_155459 | JGI IMG/M metagenome (GOLD analysis project Ga0194063, IMG submission 155459) | Anoxic zone freshwater microbial communities from boreal shield lake in IISD Experimental Lakes Area, Ontario, Canada - Sep2016-L373-20m | ecosystem: Environmental > Aquatic > Freshwater... | reverse complement strand
CAATTCAAGACTCAAGGAATTACTCTACAGACATAGAGGACTATCGGTCAAACGAAGACTCCTTCTTACGAGTCTCTTTCTGACACAGATTTCATCTGAAAAACCAACGCGAAAATATCATTAGCTCATGCATATGTACAGATGGCTTCTCGTAAACTGCCTCAAGAAATCACTTTCACAGTCGCTGATTATGACCTCGGTAAAGCTCGCACTGCAATCGGTGCTCTCGACCGATTCACCCCTGTCCAAGTCAACGCGGAAGACCCGAACGCACTCCACGATTTGTTTGCAGCTACGCGCCCAGAGATTGTAGTCGATCTCCTTCATCCCCGATTTGCTCCAGCTGTAGCGTCTGCTGCGGTTGATGCCAAGTCACATTATATAAATACTGCTCAAAGCGAGTCTGGAGATGGACAACTATTGGGCGCTCAGATGAGAGAGCTGAATGGACAATTCCAAGAAAAGGAATGTGTAGGAATCGTAGGTATGGGAGCTGATCCAGGAATATCTGAATTGCTTGCGCGAGAAGTACTCCACGGTTTCCATGATGATGAACAATCTGTGCGCCAGGTAACTATATTTGACGGAAGCACATCAAAATGGTTGAGCGGCACTCGTCGGCCGACGATGGCAGGGTTTTCATATTCTGTATTTGTGGATGAGTGTACGAAAAGCGGGCTCGTATGGAGCGCTGAGCGTGGCATAACGCAGTTAAAGCCACTGACGCTCGGAGTGCCATTTCCGTATGGAGGGACTATTGGATCACAGACGGGGATACATGCGGAGCACGAAGAAATCGGTGATATTGCTCACGCGGTATCACAAGAGCCGTGGATGAGAGATGTCCTCAAAAAGTGTGAGGAAGTGTCTTTTCAATACGGTATGAGCTTTGAGCAATATCTTTTACTCACTAAGATTATGAAGGCTAAACTTCACACGAATGAGCCAGTCAAGCTGCACTCAGTACCGAGAACAAATGCTGCATATGTACGTGCAGTAACCCGAGAAATGGGCACTGCAGATGTGTTAAATGAGCCGACTACTAGGGAATTATTTACAAAGTATGGATTAACAGCATCAAAAAATAATCTTACAATAGTACCACAAACGCCACTCGAATTTTTTACGCGTCTCCAGCCACCTCCTCACCCGAAGGAACGAATGAGTGCAGAAAGTAGGATTGGGCCATATATACGTACGAATGATGTTGCTGTGTATCGCTCTCATCATATGACAGAGGACGATGCACAGACGAGATATGGGAGAAGTTTGGTTGCTGTACAGACCGCTGCAGGACCTATCGTCGCAACGAGAATGATATTGGATGGTGTATGGAAAGAACCCGGCGTACGCGCGCCAATAGAACTACCCTACTCAGATGCGATCACTGCCTGGGGGGATGTCGCGGGTAAATGTGAGACCGAAAATATGACCGAACAAATGAGAGGTCACAGAAATATATATAGATGTTGGGATCCTAGCCGGTCATAGACATAAGCTTTTTGGCTGCTTCGGTCTGGATTTTCTTCATCGCTTCATTGATCGCATCAGCTACGTGACGATTTTCTACTCCATCAATCTCAATCTTTTGTATCTGCATGTCACCTCTGATGGTGACTTTCACTCCACCATGTTCGTGAGTGATCTCCTCTTTTTTGAGCGCATCTTGCATACCTTTAAGCTTTGCCATGTCGCCGAGATTTTTCATCATGTTTCCAAACATAGGGGATAAAATAAATTTCTAAATTGTTAGATGGTTGAATTGCTATATTGTTTGAAACAATTCGGCAATTTATCAATTTAACAATCTGAATCTATAGGACAATAATAATTCAACAATTTGACAATATACTATTTCTAATTAATATCCCTCTCTCCATTACTCTTTCCGTTTTACATTATCAATTATTCATTATTAATTGCTAATTATTTCAGCCCGTTATAATACTCGATTACTGCTATTTGCACTGCTACCTGGGGTATGGGTGATATCCGACTTGATACGTATGCTTCATGAAACAGTTTTAACAGTCTTACGATTTGAGTCTTTGTCAGAGTCACATCGGGCAGGGAGATATCAGGAGTGACTCCATGCTCACGCAAAAGGAGTCCATGGAGTTTGCGAAGGGTATCCTCTATTAGGAGCTTCATGTCGCCCCCTGCATTTGCATACTCATAGAGCCAGCTGATCGTTTTTTTGACATCAGGCTGGACAATATGACGCAGGAGTGATTCCTGAGATCGTGTACCAAGATATCCTTGAGCTGCATCTAGGGTCAATGCTTTTTGGGTGATCAGCTCTTCGAGCAATTTCGTTGCGTCTCGGAAGGATCGGTCACAGTTGGATGCGATGAGCGTCTTGACAGCGGATGGTATGGTGATTTTCTCGCCTTTTTCGATACGAGTGAGCATCGCGATGACATCGGTTGAAGATGCGGTCCCAAAGTCTACTCGAACACAGCGTGATTGTATGGTTGCGGGAATTTTGTCGATTGCGGTCGTAGCCAGTATGAATATTGCATGCGATGGTGGCTCCTCGAGTATCTTGAGTAGTCCATTGAATGCGCTCGTTGAGAGCATATGCACCTCGTCAATGATATACATGCGATACTTCCCCACCATTGGAGCATATGATATATTCTCGATCAGAAGTCGGATGTCATCTATGCCGGTATTGTCTGCACCGTTGATCTCCTGTACATCGGGAGAGCTACCAACCTCAATATCGTGCTGGATTTGAGCATCTTTGGTAGCGTTGCCTGTTTTATTCAGTTCGCGGGCAAGTATACGGGCGACTGATGTTTTCCCCATGCCTTTGTGACCAGTGAAGAGCCATGCATGAGGAAAAGACTTGGCGTGGAGGTAATTGGTGATGACCTCGCGCACGCGGACATTGTCGATCTGATCTACTGACTGGGGACGATAGGTATGGTATAGCATAGTGAGCGATTTCACGTTTCCAATACGGGCATTGTAAGGGTAAAGTGGGCAAAGGTAAACGAGATATTTTCATCACTCACGATCTATTGACATCATGGGCCATGTCACTACAATCAGTGAGTACATGTTTAGGTATAAAAAACTCATTATCCTTATTGCTCTCTCGATCATCGTGGTGCGATTGGGCTATGTGTGTGGCATCCAGAATGCATGCGGTGATCCACGACTCTTGCTAGGCATCCCAAAAGTCGATTTCCACCCATCACCAACTCCCCTCATGACCAGTATGGGCACGCTATCTCTCACTGAAGATGGGCGACCTGTTTTGTCTGATTATTCGCAGCTTTCGTTTGCTTCACACACTGCCAATCCTGCCTGGACACAGAACAATATCGATTTTCTCAGAAAAACAGCTGATTATATCGTTGCAGATGCTGATCGTTCGCTTACGGTGACTGGATACTATTTGAGTTCTGAAGTAGCAGATACGCCTGCAGGCTTCACTGATCTGGGGATCGCGCGAGCTGCGATCGTCAAAGACACCCTTTTTCAACTGGGTGTCACGGCTGATAGAGTCACTCTTACTTCATCTGTGCTCGATGATGTGACGTTGTCTAAGTCAACAAGCTTCATCGTGCATATAGACAAAAAAGATATTCCCCGGACGTACATGATACAGAAGTGAATGCGTTTACTCCCCTCTCAGAGAGGGGTGCTGAGCGTAGCGAAGCGGGGTGTGTTATTTGGTTCACACACCTCCCGGCTTTGCCGTACTCCTCTCAAGAGGAGATTTATACAAGCATCGATTTACCCCACCCGATGATGAGTGCCTTGCTTACCGAGAAGGAGATTGTCTATGGCATGATGTATAAGGAATATCATCATGTCATTCACCTTTTTACTTTTCTCCGCTGCCAATAACACTGCTTGTGGAAAGCAAATGAAGACCTCTCCGAGCAACTTTTCATCGACAGGTGCGTTGACAATCGACTGAGGTGCTTGGGCCATCTCTTGGGTGTTACCATCGGATACAAAGATCATGCGCTTATTTGTGATATAGGGAAAACAAAGGACAGGGAGGGCCTCGGGTTCGTGTTTATAGGTTGTCGCTATATGGAGCATCTTTCGACGTCCAACAAAGATAAAGTTGATGAGCAGATCGGGTGAAACACTATGTTGGTCCAGGTATGACTGGATAGTGCTCATAAGCCATTTCTTTTTGAGTTTGAATCGAGCAGATTCGTAGATATTTATCATGCTTCTCTCCTCTACCTCGTAGAGGAGAATGTGTATGACAAATCAGCTCATGAGCCGCTTTTTCATATTTGTTTTTTTGTTTGATCGACGATTTTTCTCAATCTCTTTTTTGATGATTGAAGGCTTCTTGTAATATTTTCTATCACGAAGCTCATCAACGAGGTTTTCCTCATAGTTGATTTTGCCAAACCGGCGCCAAATACTATCTGGTGATTCGATTCTATTTCTGCGTACTATAACCATATTGTGTGATAAACCTCCATTTCATGTGTGCAGCACAATTGACGAACAAACATGAGCTCAGTGTGCATGAGTCATCAGTCAGCCTAAAAAGGGCGATAGTTGTTAGCCCATGATGGCTCAAACGCGCCCTATGGAAACCATATAGGTGGAAAGACTCCACGAACAGATATCCAGGTAGTGTATTGTACTAAAATTTTTTCAAAATAGCGAGGATCTGGTCGCTTGTCAAAGGAGAGGCTATCATAGTGGGATTGACGAGGGACCCGTTGAGCAACATGTGCTTGGATTGATGGAAAAACCAGGTTCCGGCACTGTCTTGACGGAGGATCTCCTCGTAAATTGGGGTGAGATCCAGTGTGTCGTCAGGGATACACACGATACGTATATTACCTATTTTCGAGTCTTTTCGAGCTACGAGTCTGTATCCACACTTTTGGGCGTATTTCATGCTGTCATTATTGCTGTTTTCCATGAGGATTGACTTGCCAAAGGCCTTGGTTTCAAATATGATCCCCTCCCCGATATTTTTTTCTGCCTTAATCTTGTTTTTCATGATCTGGAGCAAACCATCAAAAATAGGCAGAGATGTAGCAACTTTTTGGTCGTCGGGTAAACCGGCATGAACGAATCCACTGATGACACTATCTAGTTGGAAGAGTTGGTAGTCTGCAGTGACATTGGGGTAGTAGACCTCAGCGAAATTGTCAAAGTCATTGATAACACCAGACATGCGGCGTAATGGCTCCACATCATAGACAGCGAGAATATTGTTTTTGACGAGATACTTGTAGATTTGCAGGAAAGCACAGATTTTTTCGGCGATCTGATGATGATCAAACATCCCACGGCCGGTATCAACGTGGACGATATCTGGATCATGGTCAACGATTTCATCGCGCAATGTTTTGCCTGCGGGAACGAATGCATATGTAACATCGTCGCCTTGGAAACCGGGAAGATAGCGACGAATGAGCCAGACGCTCGATAGAGCGTCCAGATCGGGATTGATGTGGGTAACTATGGTTTTGGACATATGGATACGGGGATTATATCAGGACTCGAGCGTAAGGTGCTTTCTGAATTCATACTCAGGCACTTTCAAAGTGAAGTGTGTCAGTGATCCACTAATTGATATATGAAGCGAGTCGTATCTACGATGATTTGCATGTGATCTTATGCTGCGCTACACTGATTCTAAGAGAGGTTTGACATTAGTAGTTTTATTATATGTGTATGGACGAACAACAACATGTGGACCCAGCAACTATTGGGATTGTTACAGGAGCACGCTCAGAGCCAGATGCGACCTTTACAGATGAGAATCTCAAAAAAATGGAACCCCCTGGCTATGCGGCTTCCAAGGCTGCTCTGGTGAAGTTGGGTCTAGATATGCAAAGTTCACCTAAATTCCTTGCTTTGCAAAGATTTAATCCATTTGCTCCGTCGGTAGATGGTTTGTCGTGCATTAGTGCACTCGATAGATTGACTTCCAAGGGAGGAATGCTGGATACTAGGCATTTTAATCGAGGTATCGACGAGGACCAAAAAACATTGGATGAGATGGACAGGGTACGATTGCGCTTAGGAAATCCCGCTACAGGTGCAGCGCGGGCTATGGGATATGATATAGCGCGTGCTCTGCCAGGATGGGTAGTCCCAGGGCAGAATGGTGAAATGATTTATCGTAATCTACCTCAGCAAGGTTTGCCACCCGTCGATACGTTAAAAGCTGCCGACGAAAACGCTGGGCTAACCAAAGTTTTTGAAACTATGAGTCAGCTTGACCGTATACTGATGAAAACAACAGGAGATGGTGGTTTGCAGGTCTTATATGCAATGGATCCCGAGGGGAAAACACTTGTTCAATTCCCTCCTGATAAGATAGATATGTTAAGAAAATCAATAGGAGATCGAATTTCGCAGTATATCCATTTTGTTAATCAAGCCCTTGATATTGTAGGTAAATATCATGGACGTGCCAAGCCGAGTGCCTCAGACACATTGCAAGGATACTATAACTCAAAAGTGCAATCATATCCTCCTGAATTTTTAGCTGGAATTGACCAAAGTGCAAAACAGTTGATCTCTGATCTAAACACGGGTGTTTTCCTGAAAGTGTTGGGTCTCTGTCCTTTTTCTTCTCCAAGTGAGGCGGAACAATTATTTGGGCAGGGTGGATTATAGTGAGCGATGATGGAATAATTGATTGGTGTATGCGTAGTATTCACGACCATGCTCTGGTTCATTGCTGAGTCTATTCTATTAGGCCAAATGTGCGCTTAAGTTCGATGATCCTACGAACGCGTGTGTCGATAGATTCCATCCTTAGTCGCCCACTTCGTGTTGCTTGGGCGACTTCATCAATTGCGAGGCCAACCTGTATGGATGGTTCGAGGGTGAGCAGCATGTCATGTCCTGCCTGGAGAGCTCTCGTGTATTTGTCACGCTGGCTTACAACTGAGTCCATGTTCAGATCATCGGTGATGGCTATCCCACGATACCCTACCTTGTTGCGAAGGATCTCTGTCATGATCTGATATGAAAATGTTGCAGGATTGGCACCGTCTAGCGAGCTATATCTCACGTGACTACTCATCACCATATCGAGCTTTTCTTTGAGCTGTGCAAACGGTGCAAGATCCTCGTCAAGTTCTTGAATACCTGCATTGATCAGCGGTATGCGCGCGTGTGGGTCATCTAGAGCACGGCCAATACCAGGGAAGTGCTTTCCAACACTGAGGATGTTCGCCGTATGTTGTGCATCAACGAGTTCTTGTGACCTTTGAGTGATAGATGCAGAATCACTCGCATATGCGCGATCATGAATATATGCTCCTTCAACTGCTAGATCCAGTATAGGCGCAAGGTTGGTATTTGCCTCAATCTGTGCTAAAGCGGTTGTATGATCTCCAGCAACTGATGTATTCGTGTCCCAGGGTAAGCGAAGGACAGTGCCTCCTTCTTGATCGACCGCAACAAATAATTTGAATTTGACGCTTTGTTGTAGGTCGCGAACAAGTGCCTTCGTACCAGCAATGTCAGATATGTTCTCGCGCATCAGTACGATGCCGCCTGGCTGTACTTTTTGAATGAATTGACGCGTTTCTTCGGTGAGTACATCTCCTGGCACTCGAATCATGAATAGTTGGCCAATACGATCTGCTGGAGACATGCGTTCAGTGAGATCTGGCGTTGGAGTCGGCAACGGAGCTGTGGTGATGATGGCGGTTGTAGTAACTTTTGAAACAGTTTTTTTCACAGATGTGACGATCTGTGGACCACCGAATATGCCAACGATGGTGATGGCAACCAATACTGCTGTCATTGACAGTGTGCCATGGGTAATCACTCGACGGTGCACATGTGATGTTTTGCGACTGATGTCCCAAGATGGGGACGGAAATGACTGATCAAATGATTTCACTTGCGATATACATGCATCGATAGTCCGATGTGATAGAGAATGCAGCTTGTGTCCGAAAAAACGGCGATAGATTGATATATGTCGATGGAACTGAACCAGGAAGCGCTTCACATTTTTTTTATTTGCAAATCTATGTACGAGAAAAGACGACTTCCGTAGAGCCTTGTATAGTGCTTTGACTGTTTTTTTATACACTACAGCTTGTGTCGTCCCCTTCATACTGGTGCATTCTGACATATTTCAGAAAGAATGCAAGGAGCATACTCGACCAGAGCCACGGATCACACTTCTGCGGACTTCACAGCCTGCAGAAGTGTGAAATAGTGTTAGATATTTTCGATATCTACTAGGACACTTTCTTTTTCACCGCGCTTTTTCATCTCTACTTTATCCCCTGATTTTTTCCCCACAACCAAACGTATTGGGCACCCGATGAGATCTGCGTCAGCGAATTTTTCTCCCGCTCGAGCGTCTCGATCATCAAATAGCACCTCGTTGCCATACTTTTTTTGCAAAGCAGCATACACGCTCTGCGCTTTTGATCGTATTGTCTCATCTTGCATATCCAGACCGATAAGGTGAAACTTGTATGGAGCGACAGCCTCTGGCCATCTGATCCCTCGATCATCATGACTGATTTCTATGATCGTGGCAAGACTTCGTCCGACACCAATGCCGTAGCAACCCATGTAATAAGGCACTTTTTCGCCTTTCTCACTCACATATTCTGCACCCTTCATGAGGGATGAGTAATGCTGGCCAAGTTGAAAGATATTCCCCACCTCTATACCTTTTTTCAGATGGAGCACCTTGCCATCGACCGTTTTGTCTCCATCCTTAGCCATAGCTATATCAGCAATTACATCACAGGTGAAATCGCGTCCGTAGTTCACATTGTGACTATCAGTGAGATCTTCTTTTTGTCCACCAATCAGATTGTGCGCTTCATTTAGGACAATATCACCGACATAGAGCACTGACTTTTTGCTTTGAGCTTGGTCCTCTGAGCTTGGAACTTGTCCGCCAGCTGGCGGATTGGAACTTGAAACTTTTATTTCATGTCCCCAACAATGGACATATCCTGTCTTTGTTCCCATCGACGTAAGGTCCTCGTCTGTAGCATCCTCGAGCTGACCTACCGCTTTGATCGCTTGCTCCAACTTAGTCTTGTTCACTTTCAAGTCTCCAGTCATGACTGCGATGATGATTTGTCCCGTTACCCGATGTTTGTATACAACATTTTTCAAAAAATGATTTGACGAAAGTTTGTAGTGTTTTTCATTTTGTTCCATCGTCTGGACCCACATAGGTTGATCAATGATCTCAAAAGGCTTGAGTTCTTCGTGAGCATTTGCAGCGTTACGAGAGAACGTCGCGACATCCTCGTGTGCCACATAGCTCCCATCATCTGTCGTAAAAAATACGCTTTCACCAGCCTCCGACTCAACCACGTACTCGTGACAGTATTCTCCACCGATATAGCCGTTGTCTGCCGCCACACGATATGTTTTGAGACCGAGTCGTTCAAATATTCGTGTATATGCGTCACTATATCTCTTGTATGTTGCTTGGAATGTTTGAGCGTCAGTATCGAAACTATATGCATCTTTCATGATAAATTCTCGTACCCGCAATAGGCCTCCGCGTGCGCGCATTTCATCACGGAACTTGGTCGAGAACTGATAAATATCGATAGGCAGATCACGATAGCTGATATTAAATTTGCGGATCACATCGACAAACATCTCTTCAGCTGTCCCACCGAGGGCAAACTCGGCGCCACGTCGATCTTTGACCTTCATCAACTCAAATCCTGCGGTATTTGTGCGATTGGTCTCTTTCCATAACTCGATAGGATGAAGTGTTGGAGATATCATTTCCTGAGCACCAAGAGCATCGATCTCTTCCTTGATAATCTTCATCATTTTTTGTATCACAAGCCAACCCAATGGGAGAAAAAAATACCTGCCAGCGGTGGACTCGCGAATAAATCCTCCTTGGATCAGATATTTCGTGGAGATATTACTTTCGTCAGACACTGTTTTGCTGGTTTTTCCGAATAGTTTTGAATAAAGCATGTGTGTAAATGAATAAATAATTAGAAAATTGTTTGAATATATTTATGACACCCTGACGGGAGATTTCTTATCATCTATCCAAATCGTGCTTATCATTGTATCAGTATATGATTGGTCACGATGATATGACGGATGCTGATCGGGCGAACATGAGGTGCAGACGGATGAAAGAGCGATGTGTTTGGGCTGTATCCCCCTTTGCATGAGTTGGATTTGAGCGCATCGTGCTAGATCGAGATATGCACGGGAATTTCTGTGATGAAATATTTCTGGATGATTTGCGAAGGATTTCTCAAAGTGTTCTGCACGAGGTCCATGTATTTCGTAACAGCATGATCCGATATGCGGTCCAATCTGAGCATGCAGATCTGCTGTCATTGCGCCGTGCTTTACCATTTCATCGATCGTGTTTTCGATAATTTGATTAGTTATTCCTTTCCATCCTGCATGAATAGCTGCGACTACATGATGTGCCGAGTCGTACATTAATATCGGTAAACAATCAGCTGTTTTGACGCACAGTGCTAGATGTGTATCAGTGGTCACGAGAGCATCTGCATCAATTAACCTATCAGAGCGAGTAGCAAGGCAGACTCGACTTGAATGGCTCTGGCACATAGAGCACGTGGTTACAGTAGGAGGGATCGAGAAGAGGCGATGGTGTGAAAAAAAATGATACCTGATCATGAGACATACAAATGTCACTATCATGAAGCCCCGCATATCGCGGAGGGTACCACTTCACTTTGTTTTGTCACCTTCACTATGTCAGTTCGAGCTTGTCGAGAACTGGACATGGGACAACAAAATCTTGGTTTGCTTTGACGCAGGTCTTGCGGCTCATATTGGGCAGATGCTATCTGCGTTCTATGGCTATATGCTTTCCGTTTGATCGGAGAGCTCATCGATGGGAGTCGATGAATCATATTTCACTGATAGTATAACATATATTTACTTAGCCTATAATGCGATCTTCTATTGATGAGTATTTTTCTTGCGATTCCTCCTTTCGAGTATCTAATTTCTAGTGACAGACACTCTCCCTTTTGTTAAGATGTCATAAAATTTAGTTTGGTTTTCTTTTCCAACATATCCAAACATCTTTTCCATAGTCCATTCTCGTGATTTGTTGTAGTACATTTGTTCAGCGATATCTTCGGTAATAGGTAAATCTTTCATTAGAAAAATCCAATTCAAAGCACTACTAAGGTCTGAAAAGGTCAAATAAGCTCCGAGTGCGTTTATTCCTCGCTCTTGTAGTGTGGTTACCGCGGTGTAGTAATGAGTAGCCGCTTCACTTAATCCATCTAGAAAACTGGTATTTCCTGAAGCAACATGCAATCCTTCGTGAAAGGCAAAAGACCATATTAAATTTTCTGTTAATTCCTTTACTGATTGTTTGTCGTCAATAACTGGTTCGGGAAGTTCAATGGGTTCAACTTCTGTGCCGTAACGATATCCTACATAATCAGCGAACAAACCGAGTGCCTCAGTCGTTGAAGTGATTTTTTTAGGTAGGTTCTCCTGTGTTCTGACCAGATTATATCTTCTAAAATTTTTCCTTGCCAATTCCACAATTTCATCTTGGTTAATCGATATTACTCCTTCTAAATATGTCATTGCCGCAGTTGATCGGTTTGTCTCTTCGCCTGTCCAATCCTGTAAAAGAGCGTCATAATCTTTTTTTGCTAAAAATAATATATGATGACTGCTTAGAAGTGAATCGAGAAGTTTTTGTTGTTCAGGATCAATTTTTCCCCTTGTATGTTCTTTTACTGCAGAAAGCGCATTTGCTATCAGTTTATTTCTATCTATGCCTTCAATTTCTGGAGCTTCATTATAGAGTGTATGCACATCGTCCCTCAATGCTTCAATAGCTGTTTTCTTTGATTGAGTTGATTCATAATCATGTAGCTCATTCCCTTCTGGTTCGATTGGTTTATTGGCTACTAGCTTTTTCTTTTCTAAGCTTCTTAACCATTTTAAGCTTGCCGTACCACTTCCAAATACACTAGTATTCAATTTTGCCTCTTTTCCAGACACATCAAATAGATTGTTAATTATAAGTATAACTTTTTCTGCTGTATGTATATCTGAATATATATTTCCATTTTCATCAATTTCAAGTTGAAGTGGTGACCCATCTTCTATAATTAACTCTAATTTTATTGTTGCTTCAAGATCATCTTTTACACTTTCAACAGTAAGCTGGACCTTTGCTTTATTTTCTGGCACTGTTGCTGAATTTAGCGTTGTTGGGTCAATAAGGATGAGCTTGCGATACCCATCTTTCCATCCCGATAGCTCCTGTGCAAGAAGGGTATATAGAGACTTTAATTTATCTTGTTCTATTGGGATACATATTTGAGTGAGCTCACTTTTTTTTGAGAGAGCTCATTTGATTTTAATGGCGGCCAAATGGTATCAGGGGAGAACTTTGGCTTTGGAGATTCATCTGATTCGTACATATTTCAAGAGTAACATAAACTATATTATTAGACAAGTTGCGCGCTTGACCACCTTGTAGAACTAGCAGCACATCCTTTACATTTTTTGGTCACGTCAAGCAACTTCACTTCGTCGCGAGAAACGCGACTACGCAGGACAAGTACTGTCTATAAAATGACACGGCAAGGTCATTCTGATCAGCTCAGGGCTTAAGAAGGATCTCATGTATAAGGATCCTGAATCAAGCCACAAAGTGGCCACTTCGGGGTTCAGGAAGTCAGCGTACTCTCTTTCGACTTCCCGGGCAAGCCTGCCCCGCTCTGTCGCGTCAAACGCGACTTCGCGGGGGCGAGGGAGGGATCCATCCTCCGAGTCATCCTGATCCCGCCGTGGCGGGAGAAGGATCTCCCTCCTTCATGCTGTCACGGTTTGTTGTCCGAACTCTCCTCTAGAGAGGAGTACCGCGTTTGACGCGGGGAGGTGTGTTATGTATTGGTTAACACACACCCCCTCCGGGCGTAGCCCTACGGGCGGAGCCGTCACACTTCGTCGCGCCTGCCTGTCGGCAGACAGGTCAGACGCGACTTCGTGTACCACCCCTCTTCCTAGAGGGGAGTAAAAAAGAGTCAAAATCTACTTCCGCCAGAGGGCGGACAGGTGCAGCCACAAAGTGGCCTCTTCGGGGCTTCTTTAGCTTGTAGCTGTTTCTCACTTTACAGACTTTACGACTTTCGACCTGACAACCTTATAACCTTGAACTTGCTTGCCCTTCCGTAGCTGTACTTGTCCCGCTCTGCGGGAGCGAAGGAGGGATAACCGTTCGACCTTCGACTTTCGACCTGACTTGTCGCGCTCTGCGCGATGACCTTTCCTGTATTTGTCTATCTTCCACTGTTGTACATTTCGAATATCTGCCCTGCTGTCAACACTTCTGTAGTCACAAATGGTTCATCGATAGAGCCGGGGAAATTTTGTGCTATTGAGAACGCACCAAAGTTATCGCTGAAAGCATTAACACCAGTGCTACTTCCTGACTCCACCCCATCAACAAAAATTCTAGCGGTTAAATCACTCCTGTTATAAACAGCAACAACTAAGTGCCAAGATGTCGTGTCTGTTACTGTGGTGCTTGTTGTCGCATAGACGTTGTAGTCAATCCCAAATTGAAATTTATTGTCCCCTGTAACTCTTATATCGCGAATTGGTAACGTATCGTCCTTTCTCAAGATGTAACAACCAACCCCAATAGAACTTCTTTTAATCCAGGCACCCCACGACATACTTGCTCCGCTAATCTGATAATCACTCTTCCTCACTTCATATCCTACAGGAGTCTTCCCGGTAGGAGAGGTACCATTCCATCCCAGTACTCCTTCAGCCTTGGTGGTATACACATTGATGAGGGTAGCTACTCCTCCTGTCCCTATATATCCCCAGGATGTTGTATTGTCTGAATTGGTAATAACAATGATATGAGTAGCAGGATTACCTGACTTGTATGGAGTGAATGTTTGTCCATCATCAGTGAATGTACTCCCTGAGTACGATAGACTCCCTATATTCATAGCTATGGTTGCTTGTCTCAGATATCCACTTGATCCATCAAAGGTATAGGCAGTATTGCGTATACCAGTAGCATTAGATACCACTCCTGTGGTACTCCCCTGTACAGACAGACTATTACTGGATCCTCCTGAGTCTGCGACTGGAGTCCATGCTTTCAGGGAGAGAGCTACGTTGTCCAGGGGGGTGACGGAGATGTCGTCCCACCAATAGTTATATGCACCCGCGTTGCTGGATGATAATTGGGCTATTACATAAGCAGCGTTACTTGGAGCCATTCCAGCGACTGCAACTCTTTGCCAGTTAGTACTACGACCTATATTGGAGGCTTGAGATGTCAAAGATAAGTAATTATGCGAAGAATCATACCATCGTAAAACAACGTAACCGGGCTGAGCATCAGATGTATCGCTTTTAAAATACCCAGACAACAAATACTGTCCGTAGGGCGCAACAGTAGTATATCCCGAAAAGATATTGCTCCAACCTCCGGTTCCACTATTAACTGTTTTTAGTGAGGCCGATCCACTATGGCTTACCGTTGCATCCTGCGAGAGTGTAGTGACACCTGAATAAATCCCCCAATTAGTCGGAGGATTACCAGCTTCCATCGAGGCATTGTCAACGAGGTTGGAGGTAATCAATAGATTATCCACATAGTAGGAAAAGGTGGAAAAATCTACGGAACGAACGACAACCCTGAGTAAGGTACAACCAGCCGGAATTTTAAAATTATATGTAACATACGACCAACTAGAACTTCTTGTGTAAGCACCGACACTATTTTGAGCAACAATGTAAGCTGAGTTGGTTACATCGTAAACTCCAATACCAGCAGCGTTCGTGCCATCGCTCTTGAACCAGCCACTGAGTTGATAGTTAGTCCCAGCGGTAACGGCCATGTCTTGTCTTATCCCTTGTGAACCACTAGTGACACCAACCTTCTGAGACCTAGAATCAAACAATATATTAGATGTCTCAGCATCTGAAAGTGAAGATCCATCAATTATCCACCCTGTCGGTGCTCCGGCTGTTGCCGCCTCTAAGTTTCCATTTAAGAGAATGTTGGTGCCACCCGAAAGTTCACCAGAAGCTCTCGTCATCTTACTCGCACTTGCCCCACCGTTGTATGTCACTGGTTGTAACGTACCCGTTCCATCCATCTTGGCATAGAACTTCAGTGATGGATCAGCTACATATCCTGCCTCATTACCGGTACCCGCATTGTAGAGAGAAGTGATTTCAGCAGTGGAGAGAACACGATCGAAGATGGCGAAGTCATCAAATAGAGATTGAGCTGGCGCTTGAGTAGTGGCTGGAGCACCAATGCCAACATAGGATGCTGCTGATGGAGTAAAACCGCTCCAGGCAGTTGATGATACTCCAGGAGTACCGTTATTAACTCGAATATCAACATAATTGGTGCCATCAATCTTGTTAATAGACCAAGTGGCAACAACATGGTAAAAAGTCCCTGCGTTAATTGTTGTTGCGCTATACCCAGTCAATATTGTGTGAGTTCCATCGAGCAAATATATATTTATATTATTGTTTGAGGTTGATTTGTAGATATCGACTAAGTGGGTAGCATCCAAATAGTTGATGAACAAAACGTGGTTTGCTCCATCATTCCCATTCCAACTCGGCTTAAACCAAAAGGATATCGTCCCCTGATTGGTATTAATATGCTCATAGTTATTCCCTGCTATCTGTGCTCCTCTATTGAATGTCAGTGTT
>Ga0194063_10001402_pt1 | contig 15698 bp, 11 predicted proteins | sample SepL3720m_MetaG_FD_155459 | JGI IMG/M metagenome (GOLD analysis project Ga0194063, IMG submission 155459) | Anoxic zone freshwater microbial communities from boreal shield lake in IISD Experimental Lakes Area, Ontario, Canada - Sep2016-L373-20m | ecosystem: Environmental > Aquatic > Freshwater... | reverse complement strand
GTGGAAAAACTTCTGCGCCATTATTTCCCTTGGGCCCAAGGGAAATAATGGCGCAGAAGTTTTTCCACTTGTGTGCCGACGCGAGGTTGCCAATAGACCGCCGAGACTATCCGATATCACCATAAAATTAAATCCAAATATCACCGTCCACATTGTTGAAAGGACATCCGATGGAGGTGCCACATTCTTGAACCCCAAAGATCCCAAGAAATTATGTTTTGCTACTGGTCAGCAACTGCGAACGTTGTTTGAAAGACAGTCAAAAGTCTCTGAGTAAAAATGATTTTGTTAAGGTTGTAAAAAGCATGCCATGGTTCGACGCGGCTCACTACAGGTGAACGCCACCTACGGTTGGTTTCGACATCAGTGTCTCTTGTCGAACCAGAAAGAGTGCGTTTGGTGGAAGACGATGCTTCTTCCTGCCCTCATCCCCGCCTTCTCCCTTTTCTGCCAAGGGCGTGTTGAGAACGTAGCTTTGTAGAGCATTGGGAGCAGGGAGAAGGGGTTGTGTGTGTTTTTGTTGTTCTCATACCTGTACGTGCTTCGTCTCATGAACTGATCATGTGTCACTCCTGCAAGAAATCCGGTGGTTCACTCGGCTCACCATGAAAGGCTTTGGCTCAGCCAAAAAACCGCAGCTTGGGTTCATGAACCCAAGCTGCGGTTGGCTTGTTATTTCGATTACATGAACAGCGCCGCCAGCGCCAGTGGGCCATCAGGTTCCTTATGGTGTAGTCATAGGCTTGAAGTCATTGTCGCATTGAAATTCTCCCAGAACATTTTCGAACATCCTGTTGCTCTTTTCTGCGAGCGTTTCTGGTGTGAGCTTCTGCCCGAATGCATGTACTGCGATCTGTACAATGTCCTTTGACGAATATGATCCTCGCCTTGAAATTGTGATGCCTGCCATTCCAGTGCGCCTTGTGAGAGCGCGAATCATTTTTACTAATGGCAGTTGTTCCTCTCGATCAATTGCGCAGGAAGCCTGCACTGTTTTATTGCACGACTGTCGATTTTCCTTCATGACTCCAAATATGTGGAAAAATGATGGTTTCTCTATAGGTGATTGCTGAAGTACCTTCGTTACAGCAGCAAGGATCTTCGCAGCCACTGCAAAGGTATTGGTTTTGGGATCTCGGATAGATAAATATACATCTCCATCCCAAGGATCAGGCAATTTTGCTCCGGTAATGCCGATAGCATCGCGACCTTTGGTAAAGGTCATACCCCTGCATTGAAATAGCTTCATTATTTTTTCTAGTTTTTTTCTAACTGTTCTGATGATGTCTTCAGATACAGATTCTGCATCCGCTACAAGGATCATCTCCAGTTGGTCGAATGGTTTCAAGAACATGTTATTATGATTCAACACTTAATATGTTATGTCAATAATTTTGGCACGGCATTTTCACTGGAAGATTTACCCCTTATCGAGGTGTGTTCAAAGCAATTCGGGGTAGAGGTTCTTCGGCAATCTTTTTTCTTAACTCATCATTTAAACCGCAGCCGAGGTTGACGAACCTTGGCTGCGGAAATTGTTGAATACCAATTACATGAACAGCGCCACGAGCCCATTGCAAAAGCATGCCATGGTTCGATGCCTCTTCCTGCCCTCATCCCCGCCTTCTCCCTCTTCTGCCAAGGGCGTGTTGAGAACGTCCCTTTGTAGAGCATTGGGAGCAGGGAGAAGGGGGTGTGTGTGTTTTTGTCGTTAGTTTGTCTTTGGCTCAACCAAAAAACCGTAGGTGGGATTCGCGAATCCCACCTACGGTTTTTATTTCCGATTACATGAACAGCGCCGCCAGTGCCAGGGTGAGCGTAGAGAAGAGCTTGATGAGGACGTGGAGGGATGGGCCTGCCGTGTCCTTGAAGGGATCGCCCACGGTGTCTCCCGTGACCGCTGCCTGGTGAGCGGGGCTGCGCTTGCCGCCGTAGAGGCCGGACTCGATGAGCTTCTTGGCGTTGTCCCACGCTCCACCCGAGTTATTGAGGTAGGCCGCCATGAGGACACCGACGATGGTGCCGACCATGAGGAGACCGGCGACTGCTTCCTTGCCGAGCGCGACACCGATGACGATCGGGGCGAGGACGGCAACGAGACCGGGGAGGATCATTTCGTGCAGCGCACTCTTGGTGGCGATATCCACCGCTGCGGCGTAATCCGGATCTTCCGTACCGGCCATGATGCCTTTCTTCTCCCTGAACTGTCTGCGGACTTCCTCCACGATCACGCTTGCGGCACGGCCGACGGCGCGGATGGTGAGGGAGGTGAAGAAGAAGACGACCATCGCGCCGAGGAAGGCGCCGATGAAGACTTTCATATCGGAGAGATCCACAGACGTCAGGCCTTTTTCCTGCATGTACGCGGAGAAGAGGAGGAACGCGGCGAGGGCGGCGGAGCCCACGGCGTAGCCCTTCGTGAGGGCTTTGGTCGTGTTGCCCGTAGCATCGAGCTCATCGGTGACGAGGCGGTAGGATTCGGGAGCCTTGCTCATTTCCACGATGCCTCCGGCGTTATCCGTGATAGGGCCGAACATGTCCATGGCGAGCACGTAGCCGACGACAGCGAGCATGCCCATGGTCGCGATCGCCGTTCCGTAGACGCCGCCATTGGCGACACCGGACTGCACGCCGAACCAATGCGAGGTGAAGAGCGCGGCGCAAACCGCGAGGACGGAGAGCGCGGTGGATTCCATGCCGATGGCCGTGCCGGCGATGATGTTTGTGGCGTGGCCGGTCTGCGATGCCTGCGCGATGGCTTGCACCGGTCGATGCTGCTTGCTGGTGTAGTAGTCCGTGATGTAGACGAAGGCGACGGAGGTGAGCACACCGCTGACTCCGGCGTAGAAGAACCAGAGCCACTCACCATTTTGGTTGAGTAGGAGGCGCGTGGTGGCGGCGAGAGCAATCGTGGTGAGGACGGTCGTGACCCAGAAGCCGCGGATGAGTGCCTGCATCGGCAATTCACCGTCTTTCGCTTTCACCGAGTAGACGCCGATGATGGCGGCCACAAGACCGATGGCGCGGAGGATTAAGGGGAACATGATACCGGGGAGGCCAAAGGCGGCGACTCCCAGGACCATCGCTCCGATATTCTCTGCGGAGATGGATTCGAACAGGTCCGCACCGCGACCGGCGCAGTCTCCAACGTTGTCTCCGACGAGGTCCGCGATGACGGCGGGATTCCTCGGATCATCCTCCGGAATGCCGGCTTCGATCTTTCCCACAATGTCCGCTCCCACGTCTGCAGCTTTGGTATAAATACCTCCGCCGAGCTGGGCGAAGAGGGCGACGAAGCTCGCTCCGAAGCCATAACCGACGATGAGGGTGGGGATCGCTCCTGCGTCCACTCCCAAGACGAGACGGTAGAAAAGGTAGAGTCCGCTGATGCCGAGGAGCGAGAGAGCGGTGATGACGATAGCCGATACCGTTCCACCGCGCAGGGACATTTTCAATGCTGCGTTGAGACCGTGCTCGGAAGCTCCGGCGGTCTTCAGATTCGCTTTCGTGGCGACGATCATGCTGACGACTCCCGAGAGACCAGAGAGGAATGCTCCGAGGAGGAATGACCCGCTGACTTCCGCACCGTGTGCCCATCCTTCTGCACCTCCCGTGAGGCCGTAGATGACGAACATGACTACGGAGACGACCACCGTGAGAATCGTGATGGTCCGGTATTGCCGGCGGACGAAGGCGCGTGCTCCGGTGGAGATCGCCGCTGCGACTTTCTGCATCGCCGGAGTGCCATCCGGAGCGGCCTTCACGGCCTTCCAGAAGACGAGACTATAGAGGAGTCCTGCGACGGCGATGACCGGAGCGAAGAGCTCGAGGAAGAGTTCGGATCCCATAATGTGAGGGGTGAAGAAGATGAAAATCTCCGTTTGCGCTACTGGAAGCGCGGGGAGTTCGCAGGAAGAGTAGGGATACATGCGGGATTGTCAATTTCGATAGAGTGGTTTCGCATATTGACAATATATGAAATAGAATCAATAATTCTATTATGGTGCTCCACTCCCCAGTAGAAATTCTTCGCCCATCATCTCCGTCATCAGAGTCAATGCGGCGCGAATCTCGCGACAATAGAGCCTCTCAATTGCGATATCGTTCGGAGAATATGCACGATGCGATACAGGATGTTCTTGACGGATTTTCTACAGAGACTAGCGGAGAAATCGCAGCACGGATCCAGACGAACTGGTCTGCGGGGGGCAATGTTGAGCGCTACAGTCGAGAAGCTGCACAATTGATAAATTCAATGACGGAAAATTTCACAATACTTCAAGGATTATTGACTGAATCCACCTCTGCATCTCCTCAGAAAATCTTTGAAGTCAGTAATCGTCTCTTGGTAGCGGGAAGTACTCTATGGGATATAGTGCAATCTCATGCACTTTCTGACAAACTCTCTGAAGAGTCGTTTTATCTTGGTCAAGAACTTTCTTGTAAGCTCGATAAACAAGAAGCACGTTTTGCTGTAGCCAATGCATTGGGGATACAGGCAATGTCTCTGGATATACGTCTGAGGAAATTGGGGGAAAATCTGTGGAATTATTCGCGTTTCAACGCACAGAAAAGGCAAGAATTGGAGAACGATTCGTAGAATTTTGGCAGGACCGCCGAACGCTTGCGCCTCGTAGTCTCATTCTCCCGTATTCTTCCTCAAAACTCTCGTATTTTCCTAGCCCAAATATCCCTTTGTCCAAAGCGCCCTTTTCTGCTATAATTACCATGAAAAGACACATCCATGCCCGACATTCCCACACCCACTCCTTCTGTGGCTCCCGTGCCTTCGGCAACACCTACAACCGGTGTGCCTGCTGCGCCAACAGGTCCGCACATTCTCATCGTGGAGGATGAGCGGCCGCTAGCGCATGCGCTGGAGTTAAAATTTCGACATGAGGGATTCCAGACGACGATTGCGATGGATGGTGAGGAGGCATTGAAAGTGGCGGTGGCGGGGGATTTCAAAGTGATTCTTCTGGATCTGATCATGCCGCGAATGGATGGGTTTACGTTCCTGCAAGAATTGCGCAAGCAGGGTTCCTCTTGCCCGACAATCATCCTCTCAAACTTGGGGCAGGATGAGGATAAGGAGCGGGCCAAGCAGCTCGGAGGGGTAGGGTACTTCGTGAAATCCAATACGCCGATCATGGAGATTGTGAAGCAGGTTCAATCCATTATTTCCTCCTCTTCCGCTTCATCCTGATGGCACTATCCGATCTCGATCTTGGCCAAATTCTCCTCAATCAGAGTTACCTCTCCGAAGATGAGCTGAAGCGCACATTAGCGCTTGTAGCAGCGCGAAAAATGCCGCTTCTAGCGGTACTCTTCGATCAGGGACTCCTCACGCAGGATCTCTTCGAGAGCGCGATGGCGGAGCACTACAAGCTTCCCTTCTATGATGTACAGGCTCACCTGCCGCCTCCCGATGTCGTGAGTACATTGCCCGAGGAAATTTCGCATATGTTCCATGCGATTGTTACGGAATATGCCGCAGATCACGTGATCGTAGCGACGTCAGATCCCGGTATGGAACTTCTGGAACAAGCGATCCGTTTGAATATCGGGCAGAAAGAAGCGCAGATGCCGGTAAAGGATGATGGCAAACCCAAAGAGGAAAAGAAGAGTATGACCTTGTTCTCGTTTGGTAAAAAAGAGGCTCCCAAGCGCATTCCCTTCGCTGGGTCTGTCACTTTCACGTACTCGCCGGAGTCCGGCATCGAGGCGGCGTGGATGCACTATCGCAAGCCTCTCACTACGCGCTTCAGCGCTATTATCGAGCACGAGAAGAAAGTAGCCCCCGAAATCCTCGAGGAAATAATTAGTGATGCCATCGAATTGCGCGCTTCCGACGTGCACTTCGAACCACAGGAGAAAGTCGTCATCGTTCGCTTCCGCATTGATGGCGTGATGCACGAAGCCGGACGCATTCCCAAGATGCACTATGAGGGCGTGGTGAACCGCGTGAAGATCGCATCCCAGATGCGCATCGACGAACACTTCGCTGCACAGGACGGAGCCATCCGGTTCCCCACTCCGCACGGATCCATGGATATCCGTGTCTCTATCGTGCCGATCGTCGAAGGAGAGAAAATCGTCATGCGCCTCCTTGCGTCCTACGTTCGCTCCCTCACGCTCACGGATCTCGGTTTCGCTCCCGCCTACCGGACGATCCTCGAGGATGCCGTGCATAAACCCTTCGGTATGGTGATCACGGTCGGCCCCACGGGATCGGGAAAATCCACAACGTTGAGTGCGCTCCTCAAAATGCGTAATACGCCTGACGTGAACATCTCCACCATCGAAGACCCAGTGGAGTACAAGATGACCGGCGTGAACCACATTCAAGTGAATCCGAAGGCCAATCTCACCTTCGCCTCGGGACTTCGTGCCCTCGTGCGTCAAGACCCGGATATCATTCTCGTTGGCGAAATCCGTGACGGCGAAACGGCGGATATTTCCGTCAACGCGGCACTCACCGGGCACCTCGTCCTCTCTACTCTTCACAGTAATGATGCCGCCACGGCTATCCCGCGCCTCCTCGAAATGGGTGTGGAACCGTTCCTCCTCGCCTCAACGCTCGAAGTCGTGGTCGGCCAGCGTCTCGTACGCCGCGTCTGTCCGCGTTGTCGCTTCAGTGTGGAGATCACAGGTACTGAAGCGCAAAAGCTCTTCCTCGGAGCACAACAATATTTCCCGGCCGATAAGAGTATCACACTCTATCGTGGCAAGGGTTGTGACGCGTGCAGCAGCACCGGATTCCGCGGGCGCATCGGCATCTACGAATTGCTCGTGGTGACCCCGGAGATCGAAGACCTTATCGTGCATCACTCTTCGAGTTCGACGATCAATGATACCGCGCATCGCCAAGGAATGAAGCTTATGTTCGAGGATGGTCTTGATAAAGTCCTCTCGGGTGTGACGACGGTGGAGGAGCTCCTGCGCGTGGCGGCACCACCAGCGCTGGCGCTGGTGAATGTTGCATCGGTTGTGTCCCCTGCGACCCCTTCCCGCGAAACCCCGCAGGATGTTTTTCGATCCGACTCCCATGTGACAAGCTCAGAACAGGCATCCCGCGCTGGTGAAAAAAATGATAGTCATTCTCCTAACCTCCTCTATGGAAAGCACCACGATTGAGACACCCACACTTTCCGGCATGCCTGCAGATGCTTCTTCTCCCACGAACAAGAAGAAATCGCGATGGGTTACATTCAAGAAGAATCTCGCCTCTTTGAATAATATGGGAATGGGGAAACTTCGCAGCCTCTTCATTGAAAATGTTGCGATGATGATCATCGCGGGCTTGCCGCTCGTAGATGCGCTCCAGGCACAATTGCTCGAAACACGTTCCAAACCGATGAAGGAGATCATTCGGGCCATTACGACAGCAGTGGAGAGTGGCTCACCCCTCTGGAGAGCGATGGATGATCAGAATTTCTTCTCACCCTACGAGCTCTCGCTGATCCGTATCGGAGAGGAAGGGGGGAATCTCGCGCGGAATATGCAGTACCTCGCCGAGCAGCAGGAGAAAGATCGTGCGCTCAAGGCGAAAGTGCAGATGGCGATGATTTATCCGAGTGTCGTGTTTGTCATGATCTTCGTGCTCGTCATGGGACTTGGCCTTTTCGTTCTTCCCAATCTCGTCGGGGTCCTCATCTCACTCAACGTCCCCCTACCACTTGCGACCCGCGTTGTTATTGCGATCTCCAAAATCTTTGAAGCACACGGGATCCTCATTGTCAGTCTGACGCTCTCCGCCGTTGTTTTCTTTTTTCTCCTCGCAAAATTCACACGATTCCGTTCGGTCTCTCAGTGGCTTGTCTATCATATCCCTGGCGTTGGTACTCTCGCGCGTGAGGCCACTATTGCTCAGTTCGGAGTGATCGTCGGTGGACTGCTCCGTGCAGGAGTGCCCCTCGTCGATACACTTTCATCGCTGGTCAATGTCACCGATATTGTCGCCTATCGCAGATTCTATGCCGAAGTCTACGAGCACATTCTCGCAGGAGATTCATTCAGCAAAACCTTCGTTGCCATCAAGCGGACGAGCTCCCTTCTGCCGATCTCAGTTCAGCAGCTCATTATGACCGGAGAACGCTCCGGATCGCTGGCGGATGTTCTTATGAAAATCGCGGAAATTCACGATCGAAAAGCGCAGGAAACTGCGGAGAAGCTTCCCACGATTCTCGAGCCTATCCTTCTTCTCTCGATCGGAGGTATAGTCGCAACTATCGCCTTCGCGATCATTATTCCTATCTATAGCGTCGTCGGGAGTCTCGGCAAATAATTTTCCACAGGAACAATTTTCTCTCTGTCTTTCCCCTTCATCTCATGGACTCCATACTTTCCGCAACATTCTCGCAGGAGCTCGCACATTCTGCTATTTCCAGAAAAGCAGAAAGGCATCCATCTTCGCCTGCAGGCTTCTCCGGGCGAGGAGAGAACAAACCTGCAAAGCGGTCAGGGTTCACTGCCGTCGAGACGCTACTCACCATCGGAATCATTGCCGTGACATCGGGGATTATTGCTCCTCTCTATCGCAGTTACGTCGTACGTTCTGATTTAGGGATCGCCGTGGAACAGACGATGCAGGCACTGTCCCGTTCTCAAATATTGTCCCGCTCGGGGCTGGAGAATGCGACGTGGGGATTTGCTGTTGCCGAAGGCGTGCTCTTTAGTGGAGATGGGTATCCTGTACGCGATGTGGAATTCGATGAATCCTATCCTCTCCCCAAATCCATTCGCGTGTCCGGACTCACAGAAGTGACGTTCCAACGTGTGACCGGGATTCCTAACCAGACTGGAGACATCATCTTCACTTCGAACTGGAGCCTAGAACAGCGCATCCTTACCGTCTCGGCAGATGGGACGGTTGTGGCTTCCGGCCTCATCCCCCCTCCGATCACACCCGAGAATATAATCGATAGCGATCTCCATAATGCCTCCGAGGCGGCTAGCGCCTCTTCCGCCTCTTCCGCCATTGCCTGTAATGTGAATGCGTGTGCCGGCGGTGCTCCTGGGGGGTTGCCCGTCTCCTGTAATGATGGGACATTCTCCGGTGCGATCTGTGTACAGATTGCTGACGGTGTGTGTGGTTGGACATGGAGGGATTGCCCTAGCACCATTCCCTTTTCCCCGATCTCGTCTTCCTCTGCGGGCATGGAGCAGAGTACAGCGATATCTTCTTTCTCGGCATATTATGCCTTGGCATCTTCTTCATTGGGGGGAGCAGGGATCTCCTCTCAGGTTTCTTCTGTTGCGGGTTCCAGCCAGGGCTATGTGGAGAGTGGACTCCTTTGTGGAGAGAGTTTTCATCTCTGGAATGATGGTACCATCGAGCTCTCCGAAACTGTCGATACGTCGGTGGAAGTCCTCGGATCCGCTTTTACGTTCATGAATGGCAACTTCGTCACAAATTTCTTTGCTGCGGCGGGGGGAGGAAACTCCATGATCACCGTATCTGTAAGTACGGATGGAGGGCATGTATGGGCATCCCTCTTCCAAGGAGACTCTCTCGCCAGAGGGCAGACGGATACCATCGCAAATCTCCCCTCCGGAACGCAGATCGTCTTCCGGGTGAATGGTCGACAGGGATGGCTCTTCGGCAAATCCTTCAAATCCAATGATCACCTTGGTCATATTCTTCTCCTCCGTAATGGAGACAGTCTCCCGGATGTTGATGCTATGCAAAACAGGGCGGCTCTTCCCGCCTCTCTTCGTGCTCATCTGGATAGTAGCGGTAAGATTGCCATCGATGAAGATCAGGTCCTCTTGCTTGCGGAAATTGGGGGCCTGTCGAAGAGTTCTGCAGATTTCAATGATGCGATGCTTCTCATCCGTTTCGCGGTGAAGCCCGGGAGTTGTGTTGCTGTCGACGACCCCAAGTTCTCCGTCAACTTCGAACGCGTAGAGAATATCAGTGGGGATTTGGGGCGGAGCACGTACGTCGGGAACAAAGGGATAGTCTTCGCCGATGGGCAATGGATACCCCTCGCGACAGCCGGTGTGGACAATATTGATTTTGCTCCGCTACTGGAGGCTGTTCCAGGCTTTGCAGCAGAGAGGTTGGCCGGTGGTACAGTGCGTGTTCTCCTCCATGGATCGCATCTCATGGGCAAGGAGATTGCCGATGCCCGTATTGTTTTCGCAGGAGCGACGATCACGGGGATCGAAAATGACACAGGCATCCATCAATTGGAGAATCCCTTCGACGGCATTGTCAATGATGGCGTAGGAGGAGATGAAGCCACGCTCGCTTCTGACCATCAATCTGTCCTGCTGCAGAGCCGTGTGATGGGTGAGGATGATGCCCTACTCATTCACTGGCAGCGATCCCTATCCGGGAACAGTAGTTCAGCGGGGTCTGCGGTTGCTGCAGATGGTGCGGAGCCGGATGCCTGTGCCGCAGCATTCATCCGCGATAGCCGCGGGCGTATTGTTCTGCAGGAGAAGGCCGATGTTCGCTTCTCCATTCTGGGTTCTCATGCACTTTTCGGCACGACGGGGAACTCCGCACATATCCGGCTTCGCGCGAGTGTCGACGGCGGAATTTCTTGGAGGTACCTCTTCAGCTACTTTGATATTGTGTCAGGGGATCAAGAGACCCTGAGAGATGTCCCCGCACAATCCGTGATCACACTCGATGCTGAGGAGCGGTTCGCTACGCTCTTCAAAAAGACCGCACAATTGGGAGATATCGAGGGAAGAATCCGTGCGTTCCTTCCCGGCGAAACTCTCCCATCGATTGGCCTCCTCACTTCGCCTAGCCAATTACAATCATTCTTGAGTAGTATGCTGGAAAATGGGAAGGTGAAACACCTGCCGCAGCGTTCACTCCTTCTCCTTGTAGAGCTTCAGAGCCTCGATGGAACGGCGGATTTCCAGGATGCCGTCGTACTCGTAGATATTACCAAGCCCATCAGTGCAGGTGGATCTTGCGCAGCGGCGGTTACAGAATCCTCTTCTTCATCCTCATCCCTTGCTGTAGGGAGCGCGGCATCACTGCCTTCCGCATCATCGATCCTGATATGCCACTTCCCTCCCAGTAATCCTTCGCAAACCGAGGATCTCCGTATCGAAACATCAAGCTGGGCGACACACGCCGCGCATGGTGACCATCGTGGTGCGTGCGCAGGGGATGATGATGGCGATGGCGTGACTAATGCTGTGGATCTGTGTCCGGGAACATATATGCCCGAAGGGACTCCTACCGAGAGTATGCTGGAGGGCCGGTATGCGGTGACGGGTGTAAGCAATGTGTTTACCACCGGTCCGCGCAATCGTACGAGCCCATATACCCTCCGCGATACCTACGGATGCACGTGCGAACAACTTATTGATGTCGCTGAGAGCAAAACAATGTATTATTTTGGACAGCATCCCTCTCTCCTTCAGCAGCTACGTGGCCTCTTCCCGTACTACACGCAGGGTGCGCAGCAGTATGGTTGCGGGAAAACACTGTTAGAGCTCTTTGGAATATTGTAGTGAGAGAAATAGGAAGGGGTATCTCCGAGATTTCCGAACAGCTCCAAGGCCGAAAGCAAGATGGCACAATCTCCCCCATTTCTTGCTTTTTTGCCTTTCGTGACACTTCGACTGTCCAGAGAACAACGAGTTCAACCACTATGCGCTGAAGCGCAAAGAATGACGGGAGGCTAAAGCCATCTTGTCGAATTCAATTCATGATCATATGGTCTACACTTTATCTCGAAATACTTGTCCTCCAATGCATTGATTGTACGCGACGTGTGATGTTTTGCGGTACGGATTTATTCTATCAGCGTGGCACGATGAGGTCTCGGACTAAAGAGTCGCCTAAAGGCGAGGGTGTTCCCCATCCCCAAGGGAGACCATAAACCACTCGTATCACTTCTGCGACAACGCACTCATCATGAGAAATGGAAGAGTGGAGCTCTTTGCCCCGTTCACAAAAGTTATCCACATCCCTGTGGAAAGACCGCCCTTACCATTGCTCCACATCAGGGAAGAGTTTTCCCATGGCGCTCTTGTTCTTTGGCTCCATGAAGCCAATATGTATGATGTTAGGCTTACTAGCCTTTCCCCGGTTTACTTGTCCACAGGTTTTCCACACCCCCTCCACAGGATTCTCCATACTTTCACTATTTCCCCTCGGCAACCGTAAGCCATTTCACTAGAATTCTTCCCTTCGTTCTCCACAGAGTACAGCGTGTATTCTCTTTGGAAGGGAAGGGGGTACTATGATGACGGATTATCTGTATTCTTTATTACTTATTATCTCAGTACCGTACACCTCTATGAAACTCCTGTGCAAAACTCAAGATCTTCTTAGTGCTCTCACTCTCGTGAGTCGTGCGATCAGTAGCCAGCAGGCGCTTCCCATTCTTAGTAATATTCTTTTGGAAGTGGAAGGCAAGCGCTGCAAAGTCAGTGCGACGGATTTGGAATTGAGCATCGTCACCAGCTTCGAGGCGTCGATCGAAAATGAGGGCTCGATTACTGTTCCAGCAAAAGCCTTTCTCAACTTCGCACAATACAACACTGACGATGAGGTTCTTTTGGAAACCAGTGAAGGAACACAATTAAAAGCAACATCGAAGCATGCGAAGACGGTGATTGCAGGGGAAGCAGCTTCGGAATATCCCACGATTACACCAATTGATCGGCAAATCACTTTTACATTGGATGCGCCCCCACTCCTCGACGCTCTGCATTTGGTGACCTTTGCTTCAACTAAAACTGCGCTCCGTCCCGTACTCTCCGGTGTCTTCATTCATGCGGAAAAAGGAGTGCTTACCTTCGTCGCTACGGATAGCTATCGTCTTTCGGAATACAAGATTCCCACCACAGCGGCATCCACAGATATTTCCTGCATCGTTCCTACAAAGGTTCTCGAGGAACTCCAGTCGATCATCGGAGCGAAGAGGGCGGATACAGCGGAGTCCAAAGAAGAAAATGTAGACGGAAAGAAGGAGAAGGGAGAAAAAATTATTCCTCCTGTGGAGGTTTCCCTCAGCCCCCAGCAGATCGAGCTGAAGGTGGGGGGCACCCGACTCCTCTCCCGCCTCATCGAAGGCCGCTTCCCGGATTACCGTCAGATCATTCCCAAAGAGGAGAAGACATCCCTCACGCTTAAGACCCGTGAATGGGCACCCATCATGAAGCGCATGCACTACTTCGCGAAGGAGATTAATAATAATCTTACCTTCGCCTTCCAGAAGGACAGCGTGACCGTGAAGACGCCCCAGACGCAGGGTGGCCGCGACGAGGCGACGTTCTCCATCGATGTGAAGGGAGAGCCGAACAAAATCGCCCTCAGCTCTTCTTACATTCTTGAGTTCCTCTCCCATGCGGATCAGCCGGAGGTGGAGCTTTCCCTAAGTGATAGTATGCATCCAGCCGTCTTCCGTCTTCCGGGCAATGACCGGTTCTTGCATCTGATCATGCCACTAAGGCTACAGGAGGAATAGGGATTGGGGATTGGTTATTAGGGATGAGGAAAAGGGATCAGGAAGAATTCCTGTGGAGAAACATAGCCAGAATACAATTGAGTATCTCTGAGGCAATTGAGGCTCATCCTCCGGCACGTTCGTTAACCGGCGGTTTAACCGCCGGTTAACGAGCTCGCGAGATGGGCGTAATTCAGAGGTATGAATAGGATTATTCGAAGTTTCCGAAATTCAACGGCAAAGAAAAAACTCTGTGATTTTGACTACGCATTGTCTGAGTGCATGTCATTTCGGCTTTAGCAACGCTCCTCCGCAGAAATTCTTACTGATCCAGAAAAAGCTTGTGAAATTCAAAGCGTACGCTACAATGTACGTATGCATAAGCACATGACTGCTACCGAGGCCAGGAAGAACTTCTACATGATGATTGCTTCTGCTGAGCGTCCGGGGGCTCCTGTGGTGATTACTCTTGGCGGCCTTCCGAAGGTGATCATGATGTCTTTCGATGAGTTTGAAGGATGGCAGGAGACGATGGAAATCTTGTCCGATCCGGTGCTTTCCAAGCGCCTCATTAGTACCCTGAAGCAGATCAAGAAAGGGAAAAAGCTGGATACAATGGACTTCGATGTATTTAAAAAAAGCCTTAAATTGTGACGTATCGCATTATCATTGACTCACAGGCAAGAAAAGACATGAAGAAACTCTCCGCGGATATACAAAGACGTGTGAGTGCCGCGATCGATATTCTCCGGGAAAATCCATTTGCGGGAAAACGACTGAAGGGAGATCTCATAGGACTGTGGACACTGCGCGTATGGCCATATCGCATTCTTTACATCGTCGAAAGAAAAATCATCACCGTCACTGTTTTGGAGGTGGCGCACCGACAAGGGGTGTATCAATAGCACTTCACAGGTTCTCTCTTACGATCTCTCTTTTCCGTTCCTGCATTTCTTTCCGAAAGATATTCTTCGCCGTTTCGGTGTAGAACCGGTTATCCCGCATGCGGAAGCCATACATCTGCTCCGGGGTCACGCCGTATTCTTTCGCGTCGGTGGTGAACTGTTCCCGGAAGGCATCGGAGAGCTGGTCGGCATCGATGAGCAGGCGCCTGCTCAATAGTCGGGGATTTGCAAATTTATGCGCCTGAACGATCCCTACAATTTCTTCGATCGTCTTCGCTGGATACTTCAGTGAATGCAGGATCGTTTTGATGATCGCGGGTGCCAAGGCAATATGCAGCTGCATTCCGCGGAGCTTCTTTTTCTTATCGGTCGTCCGTTGATATTGCGCAGGAACCTTGGCCCAGCCGGTGTCGTGGAGGATCGCGGCTGGTATGAGAATATCCGGATCACCTTTTTCTTTTTTCAGCAGGAGTTCCATCGCATGAACTACTCCTTCGGTGTGCACGACGAAATTCTTGTTGAGGCCTTGCTCCAGATACTTTTGCGCGAGCGTCCACATCGCTGCGTATTGGATTTTCCAAGGTGAACGTGTCGGCATGTGCCCATTCTTCTTCAGAATTTCCCTTTGGGCAATGATTAATGAAGGAGGTTCCTAGAGCCTATTACTGCCTGGCATTCAAAATCAGCTTCTGGTTCCATCCCTCTTTGCCTCCGAGCGTTGCCCCAAGCCGCTTCATGGGCGCCGTTTCATACGAGAGCTTCTTCAGCCTCTCTCCATTATTGACCGGTAAGGAAGCGAGAGTTTGCTCTATGAGATCAATGAAATCATGAATGTAGGAAAATTGCAGGTCGAAAGATTTGCCTTCGAACAGGCTTCTGTAGACGTACATATTCTTATCGAATGGACCAAAATTATGCCGTACGTACGATAGATTGGAGAGTTGGAATCCAAGATTGTTCACTGCTTCCAGGTCGACGAAATACGGTAGCTTCATGAATTGCATAATGTCCCAATTCCAACTCAGCTTCGATCCGATATACGCATACAACTCAAATGTCTTTCGATCGATGTTATCAGACAAAAGGTAGTCTCGATCGATTTCCAGCGCTGCTGCCAGCTTGTCATAGAGCTCTATGCCAATGCCGCTTGCCGGTGCGTACGATGCATTTTCAAGCTCACTGATAATCCTCTGCGTCGTCCCGGCTTTCTCGGCAAGTTCACCCTGCGAGAGGCCAAGATCCTTCCTGCGGCCGTAGACTTTCTCCGCAAGCAGAATCATCCGCTTGTGGTGAGCAGATTTGGCACGGAAGCTCTCCGATCGCATGACTTTAGAGAGCTTGGAGGAGAGGGGGGAGGGGGTCATAG
>Ga0194063_10001401_pt1 | contig 15703 bp, 15 predicted proteins | sample SepL3720m_MetaG_FD_155459 | JGI IMG/M metagenome (GOLD analysis project Ga0194063, IMG submission 155459) | Anoxic zone freshwater microbial communities from boreal shield lake in IISD Experimental Lakes Area, Ontario, Canada - Sep2016-L373-20m | ecosystem: Environmental > Aquatic > Freshwater... | reverse complement strand
CCCTTCCTTGGGTCGGGCACCTGTCCAAGAAGTGGGAACCTGAGCCCTTCCGCTGGCTCGGCACCAATGTCGGCCTTAAGGTCATGACCAGTGCCGACACTCTGGAGGCACGCACGGGCACGCCCTCACGACGAGCGGCAATGTTCGCGCGCAGGATCGGACACTGAGGAGCCCCTTGATGACGTCAGGGAACGGGGGAATGGTGACCGACGACGCGATCACCGACACTGTCCATGCGTGGCACTTCCGGGAAATGGTCGAGAGCATGCGCGACGTCGCATGGATCATCGACGCGCACACCCTGCGGTTCCTCTACGTGAGCCCCTCCGTCGAGGCCCTTCGCGGCTACACGCCTGCCGAGGTGATGGCCGCTCCCCTGGACGCCGCGCTCACACCCGAGGCGGCCGCATTCGTGCGTCAGCTGAACGACGAGAGACTGTCGGCGCTGGAGAACGGCACCGCCTCGCATGACGAGTTCATTACTCAGGAGATCGAGCAGCCCTGCAAGGACGGCTCGACCGTGTGGACTGAGGTGATCACTCGCTACATTCGCGATGACGCGACCGGCCGGGTCGAGGTCTTCGGCGTCACCCGCAATATCACGGCGCGTCGCGCGGCCTTGGCGGCCCTCGCCGAGTCGGAGCGCCACTACCGACTGCTCGCAAACAACACTTCGGAAATCGTGACGTGGGTCGGCTCCGACGGCACCTACAAGTGGGTCTCACCGTCCATCACCGAGGCCCTGGGCTGGGCGCCAGAGGACTGGGTGGGCCTAGCAGCTATCGACAACGCGCACCCGGACGACCGGGAGCGATTCCACCAGCAGCGCCAGGAGATGACGGCCGGGCGGATCGCCCTTGATCACGGTGCGTGGGTCGACCGCTTCCGCGCCATGGACAAGGCTGGCAGGTACCACTGGGTCGAGACGCGCACCCGCGCATACGTCGACGATGACGGCCAGCGCGATGGCGCAGTGGTCAGCTTCCACGTGATCGACTCGCTGATCGAGAGTGAGCTCGAACTCCACAGACGCGCCAACTATGACGACCTCACCGGCGCGCTGAAGCGCGACGGCGCGATCGAGCGGCTCGACGGCATCGGACGTGAGCAGCGCTCCGCAGGCAGCCTCAGCGCCGTCCTGTTCATCGACGTGGACGGACTGAAGAAGATCAACGACACGCGCGGCCATCTCGCCGGCGACGCACTGCTGTCCGCACTGGGGGCCCGCTTCACCGGCGCCGTGCGTACCGGTGACTCCGTTGCGCGAGTCGGTGGCGACGAGTTCCTGATCATCCTCGAGGGTCTGCATCGCGTCGAGGAGGCGGTCCTGGTGGCGGAGAAGGTCCGCGATCGGGCCACGGCCCCGGTGTCATTTGAGGACATCGAACTGTCGACATCAGCGAGCATCGGCGTGACGATCATCAACTCAGCCGAGTCAGCCGACGAGATCATCGCTCGCGCCGATGCTGCGATGTACGCATCCAAGCGGGCCGGAGGCAACATGATCGTCGTCGTCCCGGCGCCTGAGGTTCCGTCGAAATAGCCTCGCGCGCCTTCCCCTCAAGGAGTCACCATGGAAGTCAAGGAACTCGGGCACCTCGTGCTGTACGTGCGCGACCTGCCCCGCTCAGTGCACTTCTACCGCGACATCCTGGGATGGAAGCCGCTGACTGACGACGATCTCGACGCGCTCCCCTTCCCCGCCATGGGCTTCTCAGCACCGTCCCAGCGCACGCACCACGAACTGCTTCTTATCGAAGTGGGTGCGGACGCTGCGAGCCTGCCACGCGGTCGACGTGTAGGCCTGTACCACTTCGGCCTCAAGGTCGGTGACAGTGATGACGAACTGCGCGAGGCGCTGAAGGTCTGCATCGACAACAACGTCACCATCGTCGGCGCGAGCGACCACACCGTCACCCACAGCCTGTACATCGCCGACCCCGACGGTAACGAGATCGAGCTCTACATCGACGTGCCGGGCGTGGACTGGCGCAACGACCCGACGTTGATCACGAGCCCCATCAAGCCCCTGAGGCTGTAACTCCTCTTGGCACTGCTGCCGCTCACGGATCCAGAGTCGTACGCCGACGCACTACTTCCGGGCAGAAGCCGGTGACCTGGCCGGTGGAGCGCGAGCAGCGCGTACCGCGACTCATTGCCGCCGAACTGATCTGAGTCCGGGCGATCTCACGCGACCTCAGTGGTCGGCGAGTGGGTTCGGGGTCGGCGAGGCAACCCGCGTCAAGGCATTGCTGTCGCGATGCTCGAACCCAGCCGCCTGTCCGCGCGGATCAAGCGTGGTCACCTGCTCGTAGGACCAGGTGTCACCGGGTCCGATCCGGAAGGTGATCTCCCACGACGGCGTGTGGAAGGCCGCGTCAAGGAATGGCGCAGTGCAGATGCCGAAGTGCGGATCGCCGGCGACTGCCTTCAGGGTGAACCGGGTCGCGTCGGGCGCTGCGGTGCCGCTTGCCATGGCAACCTGCGCGCGCGGGATGGCCAAGGTCATCGTGACGGTGTTCGTCGCGGGCTCCCACAGCAGATAGCCGACCTGATCGTGGAAGGTCGCGATCTCACCCGGCTCCACGGCGCGCATGTGGTAGCGCAGCCCGTACAGCAACTGAGGTCCGTTGGTCTGCGGGTCGATCGGCTGGGCCTCGAAGCGCTCGTGGAACGCCTTGAACTCCGGACCATCGGCCTTGGGGTTGATGTCCTGGCCCGTGGTGCCCTCCCAGACACCGGCCAGCCCGGTCAGTGGACCGAGATTGGCGAGCGTGTCCGGATCAGGGTCAGGCTCGGTGAAGATGTCGTCCAGTGGTGGGATCATGGCTTCCCCGCAGATGTGTAGGACGTCTTTGACGTGGTGAAGAACTCGACCGCTGCTGTGCCCTGCTCCCTTGGCCCGTAACTACTCTCGCCACGACCGCCAAAGGGAACGTGGAAGTCCACGCCGGCGGTGGGCAGGTTCACCATCACCATTCCGGCCTTGGAGTTCCGTTTGAAGTGCGAGGCCTCGGCGAGGTCTTGGGTGCAGATTCCGGACGAGAGGTTCATCGTGCTGGCGTTGGCCGCGGTGAGCGCCTCGTCGTAGTCGGCGACGCGAATGACACTCATGACCGGACCGAACACCTCCTCGCGATTGATCGTGTCGGTGGCCTGCGTGCCCACGGCGAGTGCGGCTGACAGATAGTGCCCCTGAACGCCGAGGTCCAGCACTTCGCCACCGACAATGCGGGCACCGGCGTCTCGAGCGATGCCGATGTAGTGCAGGTCCTGCTTCAGCTGGCTGTCGTCGACGACCGGACCCATGTCGATGCCGCTGCCTCGCGCATCCCCGACATTCCATGCGGACATTCGCTGCTCCATCGCGGCGATGAACTCGTCATGGATGCCGTCGGTGACGACGAGGATCGACGAGGCGGTGCAACGCTGGCCGGTGGACCCGAATCCGCCCTGGATGGCTGCTTCGACGGCCAGTGCGAGATCGGCCTTGTCGGTCACCACGAGCGGGTTCTTGCCACCTAGTTCAAGCTGCGCCTTCGCGCCTCGTCCGACGGTGTCGGCGAGCACGCCCTTGCCCGTGCTCACTGAACCGGTGAAGGTCACGGCGTTGACGCGCGGATCGCCCGTCAAGACGGGGCCGACCTTCGAGCCGCGGCCGAGCACCAGGTTGAGCACACCCGTGGGCAGGCCGGATCTGTTGAGGATGTCGACGAGCTCCCAGGCTGACCCGGGAACGAGGTCAGCGGGCTTGAACACCACGGTGTTGCCGAACGCGAGCGCGGGCGCGATCTTCCACGCCGGGATCGCGATCGGGAAGTTCCAGGGCGTGATGACGCTGACGACACCGATCGGCTCGCGCGTTACCGTGACGTCGATGCCCGGACGCACGGAGTCCAACGCCTGGCCATGCGGCTGCAATGCGACACCCGCGAAGTACTTCATGATCTGCGCGGCGCGCACGACCTCGCCGCGTGCTTCGGGGAAGGTCTTCCCCTCCTCGCGCGCAAGCAGGTCGCCCAACTCGTCGGCGCGCGCGATGATCTCCGTGCCGGCTCGGTCGAGCACCTCGGCACGTTGCCACGGAGTCGTGCGCGACCAGGCATCAAAGGCCGAATGTGCCGCGCCCACGGCATCGGCCGCCACCTCCGCCGAGGCGATGGAGGCCTCGGCGACAACGTCGTTCAGGTCCGACGGGTTGATGTTCAGGCGCACCTCGTCGCCCCCGACGGCCTCGCCGGCAACCACTGACGTCAGCACCCGCGCGCCGCTCATCGGTAGGCCGCGATTCCCGTCAGCGCCTCACCGACGACGAGCGTGTGCATTTCGTTGGTGCCCTCGTAGGTGAGGACCGACTCCAGGTTGTTCATGTGACGGATCACCGGGTACTCGAGCGTGATGCCGTTCGCGCCAAGGATGGAACGACACTCACGCGCGATCGCAAGCGACTCACGGGCGTTGTTCATCTTGCCGAGACTGACCTGCTCGGGCTTGATCAGGTGATCGTCCTTGAGGCGGCCCAGGTGCAGCGCCAGCAGCATGCCCTTGCCGAGTTCGAGGGCCATGTCGGCCAGCTTCTTCTGCGTCAGCTGGAAGCCTGCGATCGGCTTGTCGAACTGCTCGCGGTCGATGCTGTAGCTGATGGCCGTCTCGAGGCACGAACGTGCAGCCCCGAGGGTGCCGAAGACGATGCCGAAGCGCGCCTCATTCAGGCAGGACAGCGGACCACGCAGGCCCACCACGCCTGGCAGTACTGCGTCCTCCGGCAGCCGCACGCCTTCAAGAACCAGCTCGCTGGTGACCGAGGCCCGCAGCGACAGCTTCTTGTGGATCAGGTTCGCGGTGAAGCCGGGGGCGTCCGTGGGCACGATGAATCCCCGGATGCCCTCATCCGTGCGCGCCCACACGACGGCGACGTCGGCCACGTTGCCGTTGGTGATCCACATCTTCGATCCGTTGAGGACCCAGTCCGAGCCGTCCTTCACCGCGTTGGTGCGCATGCCGCTGGGGTTGGACCCGAAATCAGCCTCGGTCAGGCCGAAGCAGCCGATGATCTCGCCAGCGGCCATTCGCGGCAGCCAGGCATTCTTCTGCTCCTCGGAGCCGAACGCGTGGATCGCATACATCGCCAGTGAGCCCTGGACGCTGACCAGCGACCGGATGCCCGAGTCGCCCGCCTCCAGCTCCAGGCAGGCCAGTCCGTACGCCACCGCGGACATGCCCTGGCATCCATAGCCCTCGAGGTGCATGCCGAGCACTCCGAGCTCGCCGAGCTCCTTTGCCAGTTCGCGGGCCGGGATCTCCCCGAGCTCGAACCAGTCGTCGATCTTGGGCTGGATGCTGTCGTCGACGTACTGGCGCACGACGTCGCGGATGGCCCGCTCCTCCTCGCTGAGCAGGTGGTCAATGGCGAACAGGCCGAACGGGCTCTGCGGGGTGCGTGGCATGGTTTCCTCCAGTCGGGCGGGCAGTCCAGGTTCAGGCGGTCAATCAGTCGGGCGGTCAGGCAGGCGATCCAAAACTGTATCCAATTCGTGAAATTGTATCCAATCCTAGGGCGGCGACTCCCCCGCCCCCAGGATTCCGCTCACCGTGTCGACCGAGTGGTCGCGGTGCTCGGCATGCAGGCGCACGAGCGCGGCCGCGTCGCGCCCGCGCAACGCCTCTGCCATGGCCCGGTGCTCCACGGCCACCCGCTCGCGATTCGGCCGGCTGGCGAAGTACAGCGCCCGGTACATGTCCGTGGCGTCCCACAGCTGGGCGAGCAGACGGGTCAGCCGTGGCATGCCGCTGGCGTCGAAGATGGCGAAGTGGAATCGCCTATTCGCCGTGGTCAGGGCGACGACGTCGGGGGCGGCAGCGGCCCGGTCCACGTCGGCGAGCAGGCTGACGATGACGGTGACGTCGTCATCGGACAGTCGCGGCACGGCGCGCTCGATCGCCTCGGCCTCCAGCAGGGCCCGCAGGCGATAGACCTCGAGCAGGTCGTCGACGCTGAGCTCGGCAACGAAGTAGCCGCGGTGCGGGTGATAGTCGACCTGGCCTTCGGACTCGAGCATCTTCATCGCCTCGCGCACGGGCACTCGGCTGACTCCGTACCGCTCGGCCAGGGTCTCCTGGACCAGCTGCTCGCCCGGCTTCAGCTCCCCGGAGAGCAGGTCGGCTCGCAGGCGCTCCATCGCGGTGTCCTGCGCAGTGGTGCGACGCACGATCGTCACGGTGACTCCGCAGGCAGGTCCAGCAGCGCGAGCACCGCGGCGCGGTCCTCGCCGACCAACGGCGGTGCGCTGCGGTAGGTGGCGGGCGTGCGCGACAGCCGGGAGGGATTGGCCACCTGCTGCTGGGGCTGCTCACGCCGCGGGTCGTCGATCGCGACGATGGGATCGAGGCCGAGGCGGGTGGCCAGGTCGAAGCCCTGCGCGAGGTCGTTGATCGGGCCGCAGGGAACGCCGGCCGCAGTGATGCGCTCCTGCCAGGCATCAGCGCCACCGCGTGCGAGCAGCGACTCGAGAACGACCTTGAGATCGGCCCGCGCCCTCACCCGCGCCGCATTGGTCGCGAACCTCTCCTCACGTGCGAGCTCCGGTGCCCCCAGCGCGGCCGCAAGCTTGGCGAACTGCCCGTCATTGCCGACCGCGATGATCATGGGCCGATCCGCCGTCGCGAAGACCTCATAGGGGGCGATGGACGGATGGGCATTGCCCATGAAGGTGGGGACGGCACCGGCGCCTACGTAACCGGAAGCCTGGTTGACCAGGGAGGACAGCAGGGCGCCGAGAAGCGTCACCTCGATCTGCTGGCCCTCGCCCGTGCGGTCGCGATGACGAAGCGCGGCGAGGATGGCCACCGTCGCGTGCAGTCCGGTGAGCACGTCAACGACCGCCACGCCCGCCTTGGTGGGCTCCTGCGTTCCCGTGATGCTCATCAGGCCACCCATGGCCTGCACGAGCAGGTCGTATCCGGGCAGGTCACGCCCCTCCGTCGAGCCGAATCCGCTCACCGAGCAGTAGATGACCGACGGGTTCTGCTCCCGCACGGCGCCGTAGTCGAGGCCGAAGCGGGTCAGGCCCCCGGGCTTGTAGTTCTCGACCAGGACGTCGGCCTTCGCCGCCAGTCGCTGGGCAATTGCCAGGTCGTCAGCATCTGCGAGGTCGAGGTCGATCGAGGCCTTGTTGCGGTTCACCGACTGGAAATACGTGGCCTGGCCGTCGGCAGCGAAGGGCGGACCCCACGCGCGGGTGTCATCGCCTACGACGGGCCGCTCGACCTTCACCACGGTGGCCCCGAGGTCAGCCAGCAGCATGGTGGCGTACGGGCCGGCCAGGACACGCGAGAAGTCGGCTACGACGATGCCCTCGAGTGCCCCGGTCACGTGCCAGATTGTATCCAATCCGCAGGTCGCGCGGGAGTCGTCAGCCCTTCAGCATCGGGGTGATCGCATCGAGTACCCGGAGGTCCTCGATCGTGCTGGGGACTGGCTCAGGCCGGCCGTCGGCGATCCCCCGCATCGTTCGGCGCAGGATCTTCCCCGAACGGGTCTTCGGCAGGCCAGGCACGACGACGACTTCCTTGAGCGCCGCGACGGGTCCGATCTGGTCGCGGATCGAGGCGACGATCTCGGCCTGCAGCTGCGCGGGGTCGATCTCGGCTCCGGACTTCAGCACCACGAAGGCTCGCGGCACCTGGCCCTTCAGATCGTCATGCACGCCGATCACAGCGCACTCGGCGACCATCGGATGGGAGGCCACCACGGCCTCCATGGACCCGGTCGACAGTCGGTGCCCGGCAACGTTGATCACATCGTCGGTGCGTCCCATGACATAGACGTAGCCGTCCTCGTCGATGAACCCGCCATCGCCGGTCGTGTAGCAGTCCGGGAAGACGCTGAGATAGGAGTCGATGTAGCGCTGGTCATCGCCCCACAGCGTCGGCAGGGTCCCCGGCGGCAACGGCAGGCCGATCACGATGGCACCGTCCTGTCCGGCCGGCAGGTCATTGCCCTCGCCGTCGACGACGCGAACGTCATAGCCGGGCACCGGCACGCTGGGAGAGCCAGGCTTGATCGGCATCGGCTCCAGTCCGCGAAGGTTCGCCGTGATGGGCCAGCCCGTCTCGGTCTGCCACCAGTTGTCCACCACGGGCACGCCGAGATGATCGGTGGCCCAGTGATAGGTGTCGGGGTCCAGCCGCTCCCCGGCCAGGAACAGCGTGCGCAGGCTGGAGATGTCGTACTGCGCGAGGAGCAGGGCGTCCGGGTCCTCCTTCTTGATGGCCCGGATGGCCGTGGGCGCAGTGAACAGGGCATTGACCTTGTGATCGCTGATCACCCGCCAGAACGCGCCCGCATCGGGCGTGCCGACCGGCTTGCCCTCGTAGAGGATCGAGGTGGCGCCGGCGATCAGCGGCGCATACACGATGTAGGAGTGACCGACCACCCAGCCCACGTCGGACGCGGCCCACCAGACATCGTCCGGGCCCATTCCGTAGACGTTCTCGAAGGACCACGCCATCGCGACCGCGTGACCGCCGTTGTCGCGCACGACGCCCTTCGGCTTCCCCGTGGTTCCTGACGTGTAGAGGATGTAGAGCGGGTCGGTGGCCGCCACCGGCACCGCCGCATGCGGCTGAGCGCTCGACATCGCCTCGACCCAGTCGACGTCCAACGGGCCCAGGTCGGCCGGGCCTTGCGGGCGCTGCAGCACCACAGTCCCCGCCGGGCGATGGCTCGCCAGCCGCAACGCATCGGTGAGCAGCGGCGTGTAGGGGATGACGCGCGATGCCTCGATGCCGCAGGACGCAGTGACGACCACGGTCGGTGTCGCATCGTCGATACGCACCGCGAGCTCCGCCGGCGCGAAGCCGCCGAACACCACGGAGTGCACGGCACCGAGCCGAGCCGTCGCCAGCATCGCGACGACCGCCTCGGGAACCATCGGCATGTAGATCAGCACTCGGTCACCTCGCGTCACCCCCAGCGATGCGAGGACGCCGGCGAACCGTGCAACCTCGTCGAGGAGGGCGGCGTAGGTGATGTGGCGAACTGATCCGGTGACGGGACTGTCGTAGATCAGGGCGATCCGCTCGCCACGACCGGCTGCCACGTGCCGGTCGACGGCGTTGGCACAGGTGTTCAGCTCTCCATCCGGGAACCAGCGGTACAGCGGTGCCTGTGCGCTGTCGAGCGCTCGCGTAGGCGGTTGCGTCCAGTCCACTCGCTGGGCCTCTCGGAGCCAGAAACCCTCACGGTCCTGTCGCGCCTGGTCGCGTACGTCCGCGTATCGACTCAACGGCCTGCCCTTCGACTAGTTGGACTTCTGGTCAGACCTGTGGTCGTCCTTCGCCGTGGCCCGGTCCTCGGCCTCGACCTCTCGCTGTGCGCGCTGCTGGATCGCCTTGCGGGCGGCGCCGCTCATCACCTTGATGATCACGGCGATGAAGGCAATGTCCAGAGCCATCTGCACCATGGTGATCGACCGAGCCAGCACTGTATTGGGCGTGATGTCACCGAATCCGACGGTCGCCAGCACGGTGAGCGAGAAGTAGTAGCCGTTGAAGCTGTCCAACTGCTCAGTGAAGGAATTCCGATCGTTGATCGAGATCATGACGTAGACCATCGTGAAGATGGCCAGGAACATTGCGGCCACGAGGATCAGCGACTCGATCGCCCGCAGGGTCGGGTACTGCGAGTTCATGACGCCCTTGACCTGCCGTCGGAAGAACCACACGTAGACGAGGACGCCTACGATCGCCAGCGCGATCGGGTACACAACCGGGTCGCCCGGGTTCTTGGGCACCAGGGCGAGCATCAGGAGGATGAACAGCAGCCCGGCCAGAAGACGTCCCAGCATCTGCAGGAGTACCAGCGCCAACCGGCCCTTGCCCATCTTGGTCATCTGCGGCAGCGGATCCTCATCCTCCGGCATGCCACCCATCGAGGAGATCGTCATGGCAGGAGTCTGCCATCAGCCGCGTTCACGCGGTGACCGCCGCGAGCTGCCCGCAGGCGCCATCGATCTCTCGTCCTCGGGTATCGCGAACCGTCACCTGCACCCCAGCGTCGGCCAGGATTCGCACGAACCGGCGCTCGTCCTCCGGCCGCGAGGCCGTCCACTTGGATCCGGGCGTGGGGTTAAGCGGGATGAGATTGACGTGCACGAGGTGGCCGGCGAGCAGGTCCGCCAGCAGCGTCGCTCGCCACGCCTGGTCATTGATGTCCTTGATCAGGGCGTACTCGATGCTGACCCGGCGGTGCGTGGTGTCGGCGTACTCCCACGCGGCATCCAGTACCTCCCCCACCTTCCAGCGCGTGTTCACCGGCACCAGCGTGTCGCGGAGCACATCGTCCGGCGCATGCAGTGAAACGGCGAGCGTCACCGGCAGGCCCTCCTGCGCGAGCTGCCGCATGCGAGGTACGAGTCCGACCGTCGACACCGTGATGCCGCGGGCAGAGATGCCGAGCCCGTCCGGACTCGGGTCGTTGATCCGATGCACGGCCTCGACGACCGGCCCGTAGTTGGCCAGTGGTTCGCCCATGCCCATGAACACGATGTTGGAGACCCGCCCAGGACCCCCGGCGATCTCGTCGCGCTGAAGCGAGCGTGCGCCGGCGAGCACCTGCTCCACGATCTCCGCGGTAGACAGGTTGCGCGTCAGGCCACCTTGCCCCGTGGCGCAGAAGGGGCAGTTCATGCCGCAGCCCGCCTGCGACGAGATGCACATCGTCACTCGGCCGGGGTAGCGCATGAGGACGCTCTCCACGAGGGCGCCGTCGAACAGTCGCCACACGGACTTGACCGTCATGCCGTCATCACAGGAGATCGACTTCACCGAGGTGAGCAGCGGTGGCAGGAGTGACTGCGTAATCGCGTCCCGAGCCGACGCCGGCACATCCGTCCATTCCTGAGGATCATCGCTCAGGCGCGTCGTCCAGTGCCGCGACACCTGGTCGGCACGAAACCCCGGCAAGCCGAGCGCCTCGACCGCCTCGCGCCGGCCCGTCCGATCGAGGTCCATCAGGTGACGCGGTGGCTTGCCTCGTCGTGGCTCCTCGAAGACCAGTTCACCGGGCGCGGGCATGGTGGTCAGGCCGATCCCAGGAAGAAAGTGAACAAGGCCCACGAAGTGAAGGCGTTCGGCACCAGCGAATCGAGACGATCCATCATGCCGCCGTGACCGGGCAGGAACGTGCCCATGTCCTTCACGCCGAGATCGCGCTTGATGGCGCTCTCGGCGAAGTCACCCGCAGTGGCGGTGACGGTCATGACCAGGCCCGCGATGAGTCCCTGCCACCAGGGGGCGTCAAAGATCAGCATCCAGCACGCCACTCCGACGACTCCCTGAAGGAGAACGGATCCGGCGAAGCCCTCCCAGGACTTCTTTGGGCTGATCTGTGGCGCGATGGGGTGCTTGCCGAAGAGGACACCGGCGGCGTAACCGCCGATGTCGTTGCAGACCGTAAGGAGGATGAAGACAACGACGCGCGCGGCGCCATCCGCCGTCGCCAGCGTCAGCATCAGGAAGCCCGCCATGAACGGCAGGTACATCACTACGAAGGCACTCGCCGTGACGTCGCGCACGTAGCCCTCGTAGCCGCGACGGATTCGCCAGAGCAAGATCAGCAGGACGACGATCCCGGTCGCGATGAGCTGAGCCTCGACGCCCCAGATGTAGGCAACGGCGGGAATGGCGACCACAGCGCCGAAGACCGGTGTCCGAGCGACATGGACATCGCCCTGATTGAAGGCATTCACGAGTTCGTTCGCAGCGATCGCCAGCGCCGCGATGACGACGAGGACGAAGACCCACTTCACGACGAACAGGCTCAGCAGGACGACAATCGCCAAGCCCACCCCGGATGCGATGGCAGCCGGAAGGTTGCGGCCGGCGCGGGACTTCTTCTCCGACGGAGGCTCAGGCGGTGTCGGGTCGGCCATGCCAGTGGCCTCAGACCTCGAGCAGTTCTGCTTCTTTGACCTTGAGGATCTCGTCGATGTGCTCGACGCGCTTGTGCGTGAGGTCGTCGAGGTGCTTCTCCGCACGACGAACATCGTCCTCGCCTGCCTCGCCGTCCTTCTGCATCTTGTCGAGACTGTCCTTGGCATGCCGGCGGATGTTGCGCACAGAGATGCGCGCGTCCTCCGCCTTGTGCTTGGCGATCTTGGCGTAGTCGCGCCGGCGCTCCTCGCTGAGTACCGGCAGGTTCACGCGGATGACCACTCCGTCGTTGTTCGGGTTGATACCGAGGTCGCTGTCGCGCAGCGCCTTCTCGATCGCCGCGAACGAGCCCTTGTCGTAGGGCGTGATGAGAACGGAGCGAGCCTCCGGGATCTGGATGGACGCCAACTGGTTCACCGGGGTGAACGTGCCGTAGTACTCGACCATCACCTTGTTGAACATCGCCGCCGTGGCCCGACCGGTGCGGATCGTCGAGAAGTCCTCACGCGCCACCGCGATGGCCTTGTCCATCTTCTCCTCGGCATCGAGAAGGATGTCGTCGATCTGGTCGCTCACGGTCGCTCCTGTTCCCTGGGGACGTACGGCTAAGCCCGTGCTGAGACTAGCGTCCCGATGGGCTCGCCCCGGACTGCACGGGCGATGTTGCCCTCGACGAGCAGGTTGAACACCACGATCGGCAGGTTGTTGTCCTGGCACAGGCTGATGGCGGTTGCGTCGGCCACCTTGAGCCCGCGCGCGAGCACCTCGGCTGGCGAGAGCTCGTTGAACCGCTTGGCGTCGGGGTTGGTGCGCGGATCGCTGTCGTATACGCCATCGACCCCCTTGGCCATCAGGACGACCTCGGCGCCGATCTCAAGGGCTCGCTGGGCTGCGGTGGTGTCAGTGGAGAAGTACGGCGCCCCCAGGCCGGCGCCGAAGATCACGACGCGACCCTTCTCGAGGTGACGCATGGCTCGCCGGGGGATGTAGGGCTCGGCGACCTGTCCCATCGCAATGGCAGTCTGGACGCGGGTCTCGATGCCGGCCTTCTCGCAGAAGTCCTGCAGGGCCAGGCAGTTGATGACGGTCCCGAGCATGCCCATGTAGTCCGCCCGGGATCGGTCCATCCCCCGCTCGGACAGCTGCGCACCGCGGAAGTAGTTGCCACCCCCGATGACCACGGCCACCTGGGTGCCGTTGCGCACCACGTCGGCGATCTGCGCCGCGATCGACGACACGATGTCCGGGTCCACGCCGAGTCCGCCGCCGCCGGCGAAGGCCTCACCGGACAGCTTCAGCAGGACCCGGTGCCAGCCGCCCTCGGGCGCACCCGGCCATCGGTCGATGGTGCCCTCCAAAGACGGCTGAACGGCGCCGGTCGATCCAGTAGTGGGTTTCAAGTGCCCTCCAAGGCTCGTCCAACGCCGTACGCGCAAGTATGCCGACTACGCCTGGCCCGGCTCGAATCGGGCGAAGCCGGTGACCGAGGTACCGGCGTCCTTGAGAACCTGGGCGACCGTCTTCTTGTTGTCGACCACGCTCGGCTGCTCCAGCAGGACGGTGTCCTTGAAGAATGCGTTGACCCGGCCCTCGATGATCTTGGGCATGGCCGCCTCGGGCTTTCCCTCCTCCTTGGCCGTCTCCTCGGCGATGTGCCGCTCGTTGGCGACCACGTCGGCGGGGACGTCCTCGCGCACGAGGTACTGCGGGCGCATTGCAGCGACCTGCATCGCGGCGCCGCGAGCAGCGGCCTCGTCGCCTTCGTAGGACACGATGACGCCGACCTGCGGAGGCAGGTCGGACGCGCGGTGGTGGAGGTAGATCGACACCGGAGCGGGCAGGACCGCGACGCGGCCGAGCTCGATCTTCTCGCCGATCACGCCGGCCATCTCCCCGAGCGCATCGGCGACCGTGCTGCCCGAGGGCAGTGACGACTCCAGCAGCTGCGCCCGATCAGCAACCTGGGCGGCGTTCGCAACTGCTGCGATCTCGCCCGCGAGTGCGAGGAAGTCGGCGTTCTTGGCTACGAAGTCCGTCTCGCAGAGAACCTCGACGAGTGCGTTCCCCTCGGCGGCCACGAGGCCGTTCGAGGCCTCGCGCTCGGCACCGCGCTTGGCGGCCTTCGCGGCACCTGAGATGCGCAGCAGTTCGACAGCCTTGTCGAAGTCGCCGTCGGACTCCTCGAGGGCCTTCTTGCACTCCATCATTCCGGCGGCCGTGAGGTCGCGGAGCTTCTTGACGTCAGCGGCGGTGATGTTCGCCATGGTGATTCGGATCCTCCAGTTGGGAACGGTCAGGAAAGTCAGGGCGAGCGTGGTCATCCGGCAAGCAGGTGGCCTGCCGGATGACCGGCACGACTATTCGGCTGCGGGCGCCTCGGAGGTCTCGACAACCTCGACGACCTCGACAACGGCCTCGGGGGTCTCGACAACCTCGACAACCTCGACAACCTCGACAACGGCCTCGGGAGTCTCCACAACCTCGACAACGGCCTCGGGAGTCTCCACAACCTCGACAACGGCCTCGGGAGTCTCCACAACCTCGACAACCTCGACAACGGCCTCGGGAGTCTCCACAACCTCGACGACCTCAGCGGCCGGCGCATCGGCACCAGCGAGGAGTTCGCGCTCCCACTCGGCCAACGGCTCCTCGACGGTCGCGCCGCCGGCTGCGGCGCCGGCCCGGGCCACCAGGCCTGCGGCGACGGCGTCAGCGATGACCCGGGTCAGCAGGGCGACGGAACGGATCGCGTCGTCGTTGCCGGGGATCGGGAAGTCGACCTCGTCGGGATCGCAGTTGGTATCGAGAACGGCGATGACGGGGATGCCCAGCTTGCGGGCCTCACCGACGGCGATGTGCTCCTTCTTGGTATCGACGATCCAGACCGCACTGGGAACCTTGGTCATCTCGCGGATGCCACCCAGGGTCTTGGCGAGCTTGTCCTTCTCGCGGCGCAGGACCAGCAGTTCCTTCTTGGTCAGTCCGGATCCGGCAACATCGTCATAGTCGATGAGCTCGAGCTCCTTGAGGCGCTGGATCCTCTTGTGCACCGTCTGGAAGTTGGTGAGCATGCCACCGAGCCAGCGCTGGTTGACGTAGGGCATGCCGACGCGCGTCGCCTGCTCGGCGATCGCCTCTTGACCCTGCTTCTTGGTGCCGATGAACATCACGGAGCCGCCGTGCGAGACGGTCTCCTTGACGAACTCGTATGCGCGGTCGATGAAGGACAGCGACTGCTGCAGATCGATGATGTAGATGCCATTGCGCTCGGTGAAGATGAATCGCTTCATCTTGGGGTTCCAGCGGCGGGTCTGATGCCCGAAGTGGACACCGCTCTCGAGCAGCTGACGCATGGTCACTACGGCCATGGTGCACTCCTGTTCGCGCCGGGCCATGCGTACACGGCTCCGACGCATTGTCGGTTGGTTGGCCCCGGACGGGTGTCCGGTGCCCCTGACGATCCACGGCGCTGATGCCCACCGAGGTGGGACCGACCAGCACGCGTCCCGGCGCGGCCGGGTCGGATCGTGCGATTTCCCTCGAGCCGGACGGCCCGATGGGTAGACCCATCCTACGGGCTGGCCCGGCATGCTCCGTCCACAGGTCCGCTCGGGCAGGGTCGGGCCTCCCCCGGGCGGCCTCCAGGCGGGCGGGCTCCGGCGCAGGGCCGCACGCTGGCCCCATGACCGCATCCGCCGCCCTCGCAGGACTGGTCCTCGTCGCCACCGGCCAGTGGCCGATACCGGGTCCCATCGTGGACCCGTACGAC
>Ga0194063_10001400_pt1 | contig 15705 bp, 16 predicted proteins | sample SepL3720m_MetaG_FD_155459 | JGI IMG/M metagenome (GOLD analysis project Ga0194063, IMG submission 155459) | Anoxic zone freshwater microbial communities from boreal shield lake in IISD Experimental Lakes Area, Ontario, Canada - Sep2016-L373-20m | ecosystem: Environmental > Aquatic > Freshwater... | reverse complement strand
CTTCTCCTTTTCCTCAAATTGGAGACCGCGTCATTTGCCTGCGAAATAATCATGAAAAACATATATTTAATGGTATGACAGGAACTGTTATAAAAATTTCCGATGAGTCTATCCAATGGTATAAGACAGAAATTCAGATGGATGGAGAGGACGGAGTATATAAGGGACTAATTTCGAAAGAACAGTTTATGAGCGATTCAGCTCTCAACTTCACCAATAAACGTGCAGCAATAATGGCTGGTGATTTATTTGATTTTGGGTACGCACTAACCGTTCATAAGGCACAAGGGAGTCAGGCAAAACGAGTTATTCTTTTTGAAGAACGGTTCTCCAAGATGGATGATGAACAATGGAGACGGTGGCTTTATACAGCAGTCACACGAGCTGAAGAAGAATTGTATATTATTCCTCAATAATATGTATTACATATATTTATTACGATGTAAGGATAACTCACTCTATTGCGGCCAAACAAATAATATGGTGAAAAGAGTCAAGGATCATAATAATCCGAAAAATAATAATACAAAATATACAAGGGGACGAAGACCGGTAAAACTAGTCTATTTTGAAAATAAAGAAACATTAACTGAAGCCTTGAAAAAAGAAGGAGAAATTAAGAAGCTAACAAAAGAAAAAAAAGAGCTCCTTGTTCAATGTTTTAAAAAACGAAGTAAATGATATCCTCCAAATGCAAGTAAAATGGATCCAAAAAAAGTTGTAAGAGCGGTTGTCCATAGATACCTTCTTATTGGGACATGGTGAATTCCCGCAACAAGACTTATTATCTTACTTCCGTATCCAGGAATAAGCCTCCCAAAAATAAGAAAAAAGGGTGATTCAATCGGCATTTTGCTTAATCCAAAGGGAAGTTTTTGTATGGCTTTTTCTATATCTGCAATTTTTCTCATATGAAGACCAAAATTATATTCAATTAGTGCGGCACAGACCCCTCCAATCCAAGTAATGAGTGATCCAGAAATAGGACCAAAAAAATAAATGCAAAAAAGAGTAAGTGGCTCAGCGGGAATAGGAGTGAGTGCAAAAATACAAAAAAGGGCAATCGCCATAAGCGGCCCCGCTACCCCTGCATTGCGGATAATCATTTCAACATCACGTAAGTTTTGAGCAATAAAAAAAAGAATAATAAGAAAAATAGTTGATCCTCCTATCATCCATAGTGCATTTCTATTTTTTAAATTCATTGGTCTCTATTATAACTGAATAATATATGTAATATGCGTTTGCTACATGTCATTATTCCTGTTAATGTGAATGTGTTACACATTCTCATTTTTTCTATGGCAACAAAAAAGAAGTCAGTCACAAAGAAAAAATCAGTCGTCAAGAAAAAGACGCATGCAGCAGTAAAAAAAGCTGTAAAGAAGGCAAAGTCAAAAAAAAAGTAAGAGAGATTTCTCTTTGATTTTATACCCCTTCAGCTCATAAGTGAAGGGGTTGTTTTTTTGACTTTTATAAAGCTGCTTGATATAATCAAGACAGTTAATCTAAGGGTCTGTCTGAAATGAGGCGGGTTCTTGGGGAATTCTCATAATCTAAAGGAGGTGTTAAGCGAGTAGTGGATAACAAAAAATTATTTGTCGGTAATCTTCCATGGGGCATCACAAATGACTCCCTTCGTGATCTCTTTGCATCAGTAGGTGAAGTTGTTGAGGCTATGGTAATTACAGATCGTATGTCCGGTAGGTCAAAAGGTTTCGGATTTGTTACATTTGCAACTGAAGAAGCAGCACAAGCTGCCATTCAACAATTGAACGAAAAGGAAGTCGAAGGCCGAAAAATCATCGTTAACGTCGCACGACCAAAAGAAGAGCGAAGAGATGGTGGATTTAGAGACAATCGAAGACCAAGCTATTAACCAATAAAAAACACTATCTGGACTTTAAGTCTTGTACTGAAAACCGATAGTGTTTTTTTATGGTCTTAATTTATTTCTCCTTTTTCTTATCTAGTTTATCAAGTCCTAAGCCCTTTACACCAAAGTAAACGACCATCGCAATAATTGCAAAATCGATAAATGAGCTCAAAAAGCTTCCCCACATAAGTTTTGCGGGGCCAATTTGTAAAAATATTTTTTTTAGCTCTCCTGCCCTTCCAAGAAATATTCCTACGATAGGGTTGATAATATCATTAACCAATGAAGTCACTACTTTCGCCACAGATCCTCCTAAGATGAATCCAACAGCAAGACCCATGACCCCTTGTTCTCTGATAAATGTAATAAATCCTTTCATATTGTTTTTCTTTAGTATGAGCTATACTTATACTGAATTATTAATATACCCATTATACAATGCTCTATTTTATTGCTGCTGTTATCGCCCTAAATCTTGGAATAAGCTATTTATTGTTACGAAAAAAGACAGAGTTTCCAGACGAACTTAAGAATAAGATTATTGAGATGTCGGTTGAACTGAGAAATATGAAGGATGAGTTTCCAAAGAATCGAGAGGAAAATTCAAAAAATCTTCATCAAACTCGAGAAGAGCTGGCACATAGCCTTAAGATTTCTTCTGATTCTCAAAAAACGCAGTTGGAAATTTTCGCTCAACAGCTCAAGCATCAATCAACTCTTAACACACAATCTCTTGATAAGATGACAAAAACCATTGAAGATCGCTTAAAACAAATTCAAGATGATACAAATATTAAACTTGAAAAAATGAGAGAAACGGTGGACGAAAAACTCCATAAAACTCTGGAAATGCGATTAAGCGAATCATTTAGAACTGTTCAAACACAACTTGAACAAGTCCATAAGGGATTAGGAGAAATGCAAACCCTCGCTGTTGGGGTTGGAGACTTAAAAAAAGTACTTACTAATGTGAAGACCCGTGGCGTAATGGGAGAAATTCAACTAGCAAATATCATTGAAGATGTCTTGACGGCTGATCAATATGAGAAGAACGTGAAGACTAAAAAAGATAGCAATGATTTAGTTGAGTTTGCAATTAAACTACCTGGAGATGAAAGTGGACCAATATATTTACCTATCGATTCAAAATTTCCCACTGAAAATTATATTGCTCTCATCAATTCATATGAGTTGGGGGATCCTATACAAATAGCAACTTTTTCAAAAAAATTACAAGATGATATCGAATCATTTGCTAAGGATATTCACGATAAATATATCGATGTGCCTTATACAACTGAGTTTGCTATTCTTTTCCTTCCTACAGAAGGATTATATGCTGAAATAGTAAGAAAAACAGATCTTATACAAAAATTGCAGCATAAATATCACGTAAATGTCGCTGGCCCCTCCACTCTTGCAGCATCACTTAGCGGATTTAGAATGGGATTTAGAACTCTTATGATTGAAAAACAGTCAAGCAAAGTGTGGAAGGTGCTTGGAGAAGTAAAAACAGAGTTTAAAAGCTTTGAACAGGTACTTGCAAAGGCGCAAGAAAAAATACGCCAAGCAGATTCAGAAATAGACAAGCTTGTGGGAACAAGAACAAAGCAAATGCAGAAAAAATTACGCGATGTGGAAGAGCTCCCTAGTGGCGAAATGAGCCCTATTTTGGATGTTCCTGAGGCTTCATTGCCGCAAGATATGCTTCTTTAGTTGAGGGTGTGATTGAATGCTTTATTTGGTACAATAGGGCTATGGAAAATAGCATTATAAAGAGTGGTAAAGTACTTCTTGTGGGAAGACCAAATGTAGGAAAATCCACATTTTTGAATAACTTAATAGGTCAAAAAGTAGCTATTACTTCTCCCAAAGCTCAAACTACTCGTTTTCCTATAAAAGCCCTTCTTGAAGAGGAGCGAGGCACAATAGTGTTTGTTGATACTCCAGGTATTTTTGCAAAAGCAGAAGATAAGCTTTCAAAAAAAATTAATAAAAATACTCTCTCTACACTGAATGAAGAAGTTGACTTGGTTCTTTATATGGTAGACCATACACGAAGACGTGATTTTGAAGAAGCAAAAGTTCTTGGAATTGTAAGAAAAATAGATAAACCAAAAATCCTCGTAATAAATAAAATAGATAAGCTGGATGGCTCCTATCTTGCACAATATGAATTTATGAAAGAAGAATTTACCGATTCTTTCGAGATTTCCGCTCTAAAAAGTATGCATTTGGGGCCGCTTCTTAATCGAATTTTTGAGCTGCTCCCAGAGAAAAAAGCTAACGAAAATCTTGAACATGTAAATCCATATCCTATTATGAATATTGATAGTAGAACGTTTGTGGCAGAGCTTATTCGAGAAAAAGTATTTCTTATGATGGGTGAAGAAATCCCCTATACTACGACGGCCGTGGTTGATGAAATAAAAAATAGATCAAATGGTCTCACTTATGTTAAAGCGCGCATTCTCACTACAGAAGAGCGCTATAAAAGGATGATCATCGGAAGCGAAGGACGAAAAATAAAAGAAATAGGAAGCTACGCACGAAAAGAGATTGCATTAGCTATTGGGAAACAAGTATACCTTGATGTAACTGTTGAAGTTGATCCACATTGGGTTGAATTATATTCCTAATCTAACTAACTTTGACCAGCTTCGACTCTTTTTAAACATTCTTGTTTTCCTACTATTTCCATTGATTCATTAAGAGGTGGAGAAACTTTCTTTCCAGTAATAACTACTCTTAAGATTTGGAAAAACTCACTATTTTTCATTCCTATTTCTTTTGCACATTCTCCCATAGAAAGACCTATTTGCTCGGCGGTAAAGTTTTCTATTTTTTGTAAATTATCATGAATTTTAATGAGTACTGCTTTATATTCTCCCAGGTCAATTTCATACGTTTTTGGTGCTTCAAAAAAGAAGTCGCAAAGAGGAAGATAATCCGAGAGCTTCTTCAATCGTTCTCTCACGATTGGGATTGTTTTTTCAACTATCTTTTCATCATATGATTTACCAATATATTCTCGTATTCTTAAGTTTAAAGTTTCAAATTTCAAGTTTCGAATATATTCTCCATTCATCCACTCCAACTTAATAATATCGAAAACCGGCGCTGTTGTTTGAATGTCTTTAATATCAAATACCTTAATATATTCTTCAAGACTGAAAACCTCTTTTCCCTCCGGATGACTCCATCCCATAAGTGCGAGATAGTTTAAGAGTGTCTCCGGGAAGATTCCCTTCTCTATGTATTCACTTGCCCACACAGGATTTTTTCGTTTTGATAGTTTTGATTTATCTGGATTGCGAAGGAGAGATACATGTCCAAAGTAGGGTTTATCCCACCCAAAAGCATCGTAGAGAATGATATGTTTTGGGGTTGAAGGAAGCCACTCCTCTCCACGTATGATATGAGAAATCTTCATTAGATGATCGTCTATCACTACTGCTAGGTGATATGTAGGAAATCCATCAGATTTAAGAAGTACCTGATCATCGAGACTTGAAGAATGAAATCGCACTTCTCCCCGAATAAGATCCGTAAAGATGATTTCTTTTTCAGGAATAAGGAGTCGGATTACATATTTTGCTCCTACTGCAATGTGCTTTTTTACTTCATCCTGAATGGTTAAACAATGTCTATCATATTTTGGCACTTTCTTTTCTTTTTGTTGAGCTAGTCGCATCTTGATTAACCTCTCTGGCGTGCAAGTACAATAATAGGCCGCTCCTTTTTCTACAAGTTCTAATGCGTACTTTTTATACATTTCCAATCTCTCAGATTGACGATAGGGAGCATAAGGGCCGCCGACAGTTGGAGATTCATCGGCAATAATGCCTAGTTCTTGAAGTGTCCGAAGCATTTTCGCTTCACCTCCTGGAACAAGTCTTGACTGATCTGTGTCTTCTATACGAATAATAAACTGTCCTTTATTCTTTTTTGCCCAAGCATAGTTCATGAGAGCTGTGGCTACTGAGCCTATGTGGACATCCTTCCCTGTGGGGGATGGGGCGATACGAGTTCTTACCATGGAGATTATTATACCCTATTCAATCATTCCTCGCTCTTCATCAGATGCAATGCCACGGAATCCTACGTGAGACTGCCCCGCAAAGAAAAGTCCCTCACCTACTCCAGCTGAGAGAAGAAAGTGTTTCTCTCCTCCAGTGAGATAGAATGTATCCGTTATCTTGTCTACTGCAGCGGTAGATTGTTTAAGGATAATTTGCATAGATGAGTTGGTAACAATTGCCTTCCCTTCTTCTGTAGATAAGAAATCCTCTACGTCCTGAGTAATAGTGGTAAGACCTAGATGATATTTACGCGCTCGTTTTGCAAAGCTATGTAAATAAGCTCCTGAATCTTTATGTTTAATGAGATACCATGCCTCATCTACGATGAGTATTCTTTTTTTTATATCTCGACGCACCTTATTCCATATATAATCTAAGACAATATACATAGCAACAGGACGCAAATTCTCTTCTAAATCTCTAATTCCAAAAACTGTGAAGTGATTTTTTATATCAAAGTTAGATTTTTGATTAAAAATACCTGCAGCTGAGCCCATCACAAATTTTTCTAGCCTATTTGCCATCTCTTTTGCTTCAGGAGTTTCCATTCCCATAAATACCTTATATAAATCTTCAAGGAGAGGGGCAGGGAGTTTGAATGTTGCAGGATCTTGAGTAATTCCTACGTTTCTATACGTCATAACAAGTGCACGATCAAGTAGTGCATCTTGAGCTGGAGTAATTACATCTCCCATGATGACACGTATAAGAGAATGAAGGTCGAGAATTTTATTTGATAGTTCATCCGCTTGCCCCACTTCATCAACCAAATCAAATGGATTTATTTTATATTGTGATGTGGTTGAAAATACAACAAATTCACCACCCATAGATTGTGTTAACTTCTGATATTCATTTTCGGGATCGAGAATGATTACATCTATCCCCATCATCAGAAGTCTAAACGCTTCCATTTTCACAAAAAAGCTTTTTCCTCCTCCTGATTTTCCTAAAATTACTGAGTTTGCGTTCTCCAGAGTAAACCTATCAAAGATTATGAGACTTCCATCATGCTGATTCATGCCATAAAGAATTCCTTCGTTACGAGTAAGAGCTGCTGTGGAAAAAGGAAATGTGGTGGCAAGAGATGTTGTATCCATATTCCTCCACACTGCTAGCTTATCGGAGAACATTGGAACAGTTGATTTAAACCCCTCTTCATGCTCAAGAGTTGCTTGCTTCGCAATTATTAATATGGAGGAGAGAGAGGAATCTACTTCTTTTGTGATATTGTCGAGTTCATCTTTTGAATCTGCAGGGATAGTAATATAGAGCCCAAATTGAAAGAATCTTTCACTTCCTTTTGCGAGCTCCGCTTGTAGGGAAAGAGCGTCATCAAGCGCTACTTGAGTTGTAGGATCGACAACTTTTCCAGCTTTAATTTCTCCCTCAATTGAGGCTTCCATCTCTCCTATTTTTCGCTTTAATTCATCCAATACGGTCTTTGACTCTGTTGGATAAATAAACATTGAAATGTAAAGAGGGTGATCAAAGGTGATAAGTGAATACAGCCAATTTGCAGACACATAGCGAGGATATGCAGTGACAAACAAAGTCCGATAGTATTTTTGGTCTATTTTGAGATGATTAAAGTCCACTTCAATGAATGAGGGTGCAACCATATCTTTTATTGATACTGCTCCTTGCGCTAAAACAGCACCTACATTTTGCATACCTGTGGGAATCGTAGTATTTTTTGTTGCTCCAGCCATATTAATTATTACTCATAACAACGTCAGTATACGAATCAATGGGCGCTAACATTCGCCCCGTTGCTGAGGGGTTATATAAATTGTAAAACAGTTCGGTAAGCTCTTGTTTCTGCATTACGGTGGCTCGGAGACCAATCTTAGCAAGGAGTCGAAGAAGGTGGTCTCTCTTTGGGTAGAGAGATGTTTTTGCGCGAGCAATAACATATTCTTTTTTTAATCCACTTCCCATTCCGCTAATTCCTATTTCAAGAGGAGAAAATGGAACCACAAAGTAGAATTTCTTTTCAAGTACAGAGTTCTTTTTTATGATGGATTTTATGAATTCTTTGTAACTAGTAAGCCTTGTTTTCATAAGATCATCTTTACTTGCATTTTTCACTGATTCTAAATATTCTAAATAAGATGATATGTCCATTTTTTTTGAAAGAATGAGTATTTGAATCGGAAATGAAAGAGAATTAAGAAGACCTGAATACGCGTAAATAATGGATGATTGCTCTTCTGCCGACAAAAGCCAAAAGTTTACGGCTCCTACACTAATAACTACAGATGCAGAAAAATCCTTCATTAATAATATATCGTCTTTTATATCTTCTATTTCGGTAAAAGACTGAGTAGATGATTTTATTGGGGATGTTGGTTTTGTGACTGCCATAGGTAATACTACATTAACTCCTTAGAAAAAAACTCAATTGATTTTGGGTTTACATCTTGGATAGCTATTTTCATTGTATCAAATATATAAGAGCTCTTTGGATCTTTAATTTCAAATATATATTCTCCCGCAGGAAGTGAGTTAAATGTTGCAAAAATACCATGTTCATTTGTTTTTAATAGCCGTACTGGCGCATTTTGGATATTTTTTACATAAAGAAGAATACCCGCGAGAGGAATTCTTTTTCCATTTTTTACAGTTCCAATAAAAAATGGATTGTTGGCCTTCTGAATTATTTGAGGTGCGTCTGCTGCTATTTCTTTTTGAGCAACGGGACTACTAAATGCCTGCACAGTTTGGGCAACTGTTTGAGGTGCTACTACTTGAACGGGTGGCGGTGAAGCTACTGATTGTACTGTAAATGGATTTTGAAATGCATGTTGTATTTGTTTTTTTTGTAGATTGGGCTGCATAGTCTGCTGCGTCTTCTCAAGATATGCTGATAGCATCTGCTGCGACTCTATATGTGCCATCACATGATGAGGGTCAGAAACAAAATAGAGATTTTGAAGAAGTGAAATTGGTTGATTGTGTTTATGATAGGTAAACTGAGTGGGTGAGTTTAGCCGTTTCCAAATATTACGTATCCATATATCAAGAGGTCTATCATTGATAGGGAAAAATGCAAGAGCGACTCCAATAGATCCAACCACAATACCCACTAATATATTTAAGAATGGAATTGGAAAAGCAAAGTAAGCTATATACCCAATAGGTGCAAATATGACTAAGTAGAGAAACTGTTTTAACGTCATAAACCCTATGAGTTTGAACTCAAATGAGGTAATTTGACGGGGGATAGCATGCTGCTCCATACTTTCAGTATACTGAAAGTAGTTAAAAGTTGAAAGCTTAATGTCTCCATAAAGAAAAAAGCCATCAGAAAGTTTTTTTGGCTTCCTTTTGGCTTCAATCTTTTAGCTGATCATCTATACGTAACTGGTCTTTCTTTTTGTGTGAGAACCAAACTCATTTTTCGAGAACGCTTATCTACTTTCTCGATATATGCCTTGATCTTATCTCCCATTTTCAAATTTTCCTTACCAGTTAGCTTACTTATGTGAATCAGGCCCTCAATACCTGGAGTGAGTCTTACAAAATAGCCATATCTTTCTTGTCTTACCACTTCTCCTTCAACTTCCTTATCTTGTGGGTAATTTTCTTCGATCTTTTCCCATGGGTCTATTGAAAGTCTTTTTATGGAAAGATTTAGCTTTAAATCTTGAGTATTTTTTTCTACAACAGAGACATCTATATCGTCCCCTACTTTTGCGTATCCTGAAGGATTCATTACTTTTTCCCATGAAATCTCTGAAATGTGGATAAGCCCTTCAACTCCTGCCACTTCACAAAAGATTCCAAATTCAGATACTCCCAGCACCTTTGCCTTATAGGTTTTTCCTACCTCAATCTTTTCAAATTCTTCGTGAAGTTGTTTTTGAGAGATGTTCAAAGCCGCAACTTTTTGTGACACGACGAGTCTATTTTTCTTTTCATCTACTTCAAGAATCTTTACTTTTACCTTTTGACCTGTGAGCTTTTCTGGGTTATTTAAGTAGTTTTCAGTTAATTGAATTTTTGGAATTACTCCTCGAATTCCCATAAAATCAACAAATACTCCTCCTTTTCCATAATCTCCACACATAACTTCAATTTCCTCTTCTTTGTCCTTTTTAATTTTAAGAATTTCCCATTTGCCCTGTTCAAAGAACTTTCTCATAGAGACAACTGGATATCCTTCTTTAGATTCCTCAGCTATGATGCGTACATGAGCTGTTTGACCTTCTTTTAAGTAGGGAAGATAGGTAGAAATTTCTCTCAGTTCCTTTTCTCCTAAGAGTGCATAAGCTTTTGCACCAATGTCAAAAAGGACATTTTTTCTGGAAAGAGATATTATGGTCGCCTCAATATCTGCATTTTTTTTAACGCGCGCGAATGGCGCTTTCTGGAGGAGGGCCTCCATTGGGTTAGTTTGGGTTGTGTTTTTTTTCTTCATGTGTTTTACCTTTCTCCTTGTGGGAAGAGTAAACTATACCAAAAAATATACAAAAAAACAACAGTTATAATTGTCCCAGCTCTGTTGCAATGCGCTGATTTAAGTCTATCAAGGCGCTCAATACTTGTTCATCCTGTCCTTGGGGAAGCATTTTTGCTAATTCTTGAATTATCTCTTTATGTTTTGAGTTGCTGAGCTTAAGAGTGTAAATAAAACGTTCACTCGGTGATGCTCCTTGTTTTTTTGATTCTTTTAGTAAGTTTGGAATACGCATGGATTTTTCTTCTGCGTCAGCTAATACTTCTACTGACTGTCTCGTTTTTCCTTTCCCAGCAAGAATAATGGCAATATGAGCTCTTTTGTCTGAGGAAACAAGAAGAAATTCTGCCTTTTTGATAGAATCTCTTGTTAAAAACTCTGTTATTTGGTCCCTCAGTTGTTTAAAAAAGTAAAGAGGGTTTTCTGGTGTTATTCCTGCGTAGGGAAGCTCATATACTACGGAGCCGTCTTTGATTAAATCTGTTGGTGATGCTCCATAAATATTTCCGACAAGACATAAGCCACATAAAAGAATAAGGGCGATTTTCATACCCTATTGTATCACAATCACTTAATGATAATTCTTTTTGCTGTTCTGTTATAGGCTGTAAAGAGAATGAAAATAGCCAAGATTGTTAAGATAGTCTTGCGATTATGATAAAGACCTATTATAGTTAAAACATGGGGAAGAGAGTAACGTTTCAATTCATAATGTTTGTAATGCTGATGTTAATCCTTTTTTCTCCTTCAGTATATGCCGTTTCTTTTGATCCAGTTCCTCCGACAACACCACTCGTAAGGGGCCAAAATTTTTCCTTTGGTATAAATATTAATACAGAGGGAAACACTGTCACCACAATCCAGACTGGGCTTGAATTTGATCCCACTCTTCTTGAATATGTAAGCGTCACTCCTGGACAAGCAATGAATTCAGTTGTGGCAGATACGACTACATATGGGGCAGGTAAGGTATTGTTTACAGGTACTAATACCGCAGGCTTCAATGGAACGGGAGTTTTTGCTACAGTGATATTTAAGCTTATTGCAGCAACTTCAGGTCAAACTGATATTTGTTCCTTATGGTTGCCAGAACCAACGCCAAGTGCAGCACCCAGCCCTACGATTGGGCCAAGTCCAACAGTTGGACCAAGTCCAACGCCGGGCCCCACACTCCCACCACAGCCGACAAGTCTCCCCAAAACTGGCATCACTGATTCAAGAAATACAGCCATGATGCTTGCTATATCTTTCCTTATCGCAGCAGGCGGAGTATTTTATCTCTCTCAAAAACAAAAGTATTCACACTCTGAATCTTCTCAGAAAAATATAAAGAATAAACCTAACAAATAAAAGTATCCTTTGTAAAACAATCTCACATGGATACGTATTAAACTACGCTCGATCTTCAAAATAATAATTATTATGTAAAGAGTGTGTGGCTAAATAGATGAAGTTTTTATTATGTATTGTTAACACATCGCTCTTCCAGTACTATAAAAGTATGGTAAGGAAATTAGCCAGTATATTCGCTATTACATTGTTATTTTCTATTTTTAGTTCGTCGGTGCTTGCTCAGGCTGTTCCTACACCGATACCTATCGACACTACCCCCCTCAACTGTTCAACAGACCCAAAGCAAGGGTTCTGTCCTGAAGGAATACCCGCAACAATTTATGAAGGTAAAAAAAGCGTATATTATAAGGGGGAGAAGTGTACGACTGATTATTCTGTTTTTACTAAAGACCCTCTTACTTATCACTATTGGGCGCTTGATGAAAAAGTAACAACCCAAGGGAAAGCGAATGAGAGAGCTCGTCAATTTCTCTATTGGGTAATGACAAAAAATGCCATCGACCAACATCCTTCGATACGAGCAATATGGTCTACAACCCAAAGCGTTACCCTTTTCTTATTTCTTGCTGTAGTAGCTTTGTTTGGCCTTGGATTTATTGTTGCACAACGCTCTGATTTTCAACAAAAAATGCAGATTTGGCCCATTGTATATAAAGTAGGAGCGGGTCTTCTTTACGTTGTTTTTTCATATGCAATCATCATGGCTTTTATACAGCTTTCAGAAGTTATTATGAAGATTTTTATCGAATCTCTTGGTGGGAACAGACTTTTCAATATATATTTTACAGGTGGGGTGAGTAAAGAAAGTAGCTATGCTACATTTGTTGGCTGCCGCGACCTCAACTACAAAGTACAAGAAGCTGTCAACGCTGAAATGTTTCTCATGAAAATAACAAATATCACCTACTACGTCATGGGTATTATGCTTATCCTCCGTAAAATTCTCCTTTGGTTTCTATTATTTGCAGCTCCATTTCTTGCTCTTATCATGCCGTTTATTTTCATTAGAAATGTTGGATGGGTGTGGATTGGAGTATTTGCGCAGTGGATATTTTATGGACCTCTTTTTGCATTATTCTTAGGAGCCCTTACGAAAATATGGCAAAACGGCATTCCATTTCCTTTTGATTTTTCTCGAACATCGCTAGTAAATGGCTATATATATCCAACTGGAATCAATATTGTATATGGAGGACCTGCACAGATAGGTGCACAGATTCTTAACGTACTTAATAATGGGAATTATGTGGATACATTTGCGGAGTATGTTATTTCTCTTATCATGCTCTGGGCAGTAATCTTTTTCCCATGGTGGCTTTTGAGAATTTTCCGTGACTATTGCTGTGATGGAATTATGGCTATGAAAAATGTGTTGATGTCTATGTATGATCGTTTAGCTCCCCCACCCAATAATCCACCTCAAGCGCCTTCTTCTGTTTCTAGTCGCTCATTTAGTAATACTTCTATGAAGGTAAATCGTGAAGAAGAGATGACTCGACACATAAAGTTAGAAACGCTCCAGGAAATTAAACAGACTAAAACAGAAGATATAACAAAAAGTCTTAATATGTCTATGAATAAAATCACTGATATAGCAAAGTTTGAAACAAATAAGACAACAAATGAAACCGTTAGAAAAAATATAGATATGTTATCACAGCCAACAAAAGCGGGAACTCCAGCTGAACGACAAAAATTCATGAATATTAGAACAGAGTTATTTAACAGAACAATCAAAGATGATAAAGTGGCTCGACAAATACTGTCTTCTATCTCTTCCTCAAAAACTGAGTTGTTCTCCAGAAAAGTAGAGTTACTTAAAACAGTACCGCGAACTGTTCCTCAACCGCCATCGTTAAAGGTGAATATCTCAAGTGAAAAAGTTACATCGGTAAATGCGACTATGGTGAATACGGTATCAGCAAACACATCTCTGCTGCAAAATATCGTACAGACAGCTCAAGCGTCGATACAGCAGGTACAGTCTGTGCTCTCTTCGTACAAGGTGAATATTTCTCAGGCCCCTGCTCAAATTTTTTCTAATATTGCCAAAGAGACTGGAATAGAGAATACAACGGTTCAGTCTATACTTAAGGCTTTAGCAAAGGCTGTTAAGGGTAATAAAGAGGTGGTAAAGATTGTTGCTGAAAAAGAAAAAATGAAGGAAGAAGATGTTGCTGAAGTGATAAAGACACCTACCGATGAACCGAAAAAGACTATAGAAGAGACAGTAACTATTCCTCCTAATGTCTCAATTGAAGATTATGAAGAAGTGAAGAAAATGTGGACACAGCAATATGAAAAGGGTGAAGTGCCTACATCAGAGAACATTACTTCTCGTGAGCAATGGGTTGATCAAGATATTGTATTTATTACCAATACGCTTAATAAGCTCCTCTCAGAAGATGATAAATTACGCCAAGAAGGCGTTGATGATCTTGCATATATTCTTCCAGTCTTCCTCATTAACAATCTAAAAGGAGAAGAACTTGTTGTCTACCTAAAAGCAAAAATAGAGGCAGCAAAAACAGTGAGGCATGATATGGAGAAAGAAAAGGAAATAACCGAAAAATTAAAGAAAAAGTCAGAGGAAACAGAGGAATTGGTGGATGTAAAGAAAAAAATAGATGAGGCTGCAAAAACACTTGAGTTGAGTCAAGAGTTGCCAATCGAGGGAGAAGAAAAAAAACCTATACAAGAATCAGTTCCTTTGAAAAACGAGTCAGAACCTCAATCTCCCCTTGATCCAAAACCGTAATGGTGTCTTCTATTCGCATCCCCCATTTTTCTGGGATATATATACCGGGTTCAATAGTAAACACTTGACCTGACATTTTCTTATCCTCTGAAAAAATGCTTAGTCGAGGAGTTTCATGAACTTCAAGACCTATTCCATGTCCTGTTGAATGACAATAAATAGGGAGCTTAAATTTTTTCAATTCATCACGACAATAGGCGTCAATCTCTTTTAAGCTGTTGGACGTAGATATGTATTCAATTGTTCTTTTTTGCGTAATGAGCAACTTTGAATAGGTATTCTGTATTTCATCCGAAACATCCCCTACTCCAACCATTCTAGTAATATCTGAACAATAATTATGTATCTTTACACCAAAATCAATAAGAATGAGGGAGCCGTCTTTTATCACGCCATCTCCATTTTTTGTATTATAATGAGGGGTAGAGATATGTGTGTCAACCGCAACAATAGGGTCAAAGGCAAGCTCCCCTTTATATCCTTCTCGAATAGATTTTTCTATATACCATGCAATTTCTTTTTCGGTTTGCCCTGGATGAATATACGGAGTAACATCCTTTAACACGAGGTCACAGACATGGCAGGCTTGTTTAATTGCAAAAAGCTCTTCTTCTGTTTTTATAGATCTTTTGTGAGAAAATATGTGAGAAAGTGGCAGGATTTGTAATCCTAATTTTTGTAGCATTTGTAACTCACTCCATTTTAAATCATTCACTTCACATCCTAGCTCTTTCACCTTATTCTCTGCACATATACGGTTAATCACTTCTCCCACTCTTTCCCCATTCTGAAGAATATAGAGCTCAGATTCAGATTTATGCGCTGCTCCAGAGTAACGTGCATCAGTGATAATTATTATTCTTTTATTTATAAGAAGGACGTAGGCTTCTCGCTCATAAGAACTTAATGTCTCAAATCCAGCAACATATAAGATATTATAGATGTTCGATATCAAGACTGCTTCAGGATTATTCATATCTCTATTGTACTAAATCCCTTTCTCCATCTTCTCAAAAATGGTATAATATAGGTCGTTTCTCGGGGATGATAGGAATCGATGGGGAATTCGCACATTTACAAATGGTGAGGGCGTAGTTATGCGTTGGGCGGGAGCAATCTCGTTCAAGAAATAGCAAAAAAACAATAATAGCAACATCTTTTGATGACGCCGTTG
>Ga0194063_10001399_pt1 | contig 15708 bp, 9 predicted proteins | sample SepL3720m_MetaG_FD_155459 | JGI IMG/M metagenome (GOLD analysis project Ga0194063, IMG submission 155459) | Anoxic zone freshwater microbial communities from boreal shield lake in IISD Experimental Lakes Area, Ontario, Canada - Sep2016-L373-20m | ecosystem: Environmental > Aquatic > Freshwater >... | reverse complement strand
TTGAACCGGGCGGCCGGTTTAAAAACAGAAATCGACTTCGTAGAGTCCCGCTCCACCGACTGCTCGCGCATCACCGATCTCATCGCGGCGGGAGTGATACCGGAGCGAGTGACGCACAACGACACCAAGCTCAACAACGTATTATTGGACAATGAGACATCGGAGGGAGTTTGCGTGATCGACCTGGACACCACGATGCCGGGATCGGCACTTTACGACTTTGGAGACATGGTGCGCACCGCGACACCGAGCATGCGGGAAGACTCGACCGAGATCGACAAACTGGATTTGCGCATTGACCGTTTCGATGCGTTGGTCTGCGGTTACGTGGCCTCCGCGCGGTCTTTCCTGAACAACGCCGAGGTCGAAAACCTCGCTTTTTCCGGCAAACTGCTCACTCTTGAATGTGGAATTCGGTTCCTGACCGACTACCTGCTAGGCGACGTCTATTTCAAGATCAAACATCCGGAGCACAACCTCGATCGATGCCGCAACCAGTTCGCCTTTGTCGCCGCGATTGAAAAACGACTCCCAGAGATGGAAAGAATTGTGGCCTCACATGTCGGATGAATCTATAAATAATTATCCTCACCCATGAAAATTCTCATTACCGGCGGCGCAGGCTTCATCGGCTCCCACATCGTCGAACTCTATCAGAATCGAGCAAAGGAAATCCGAGTTCTCGATAATCTCCGCACCGGTTACCTCCATAATTTGAACGGATTAAGACACTCCTTCATCGAGGGATCGGTCACCGACCGGGACTTGGTGAGGAGGGCCGTGGAGGACATTGATTATATCTTCCACCTGGCGGCGCTCGTAAGCGTACCGGAGTCTATGGCGAAGCCTGGCGAATGCGTGGACATCAATGTTCACGGTCTTCTCAATGTGTTGGAAGAAGCGGAAATAGCCGGAGTAAAAAAGGTTGTTTTCGCTTCATCGGCCGCGATCTACGGCGATAATCCGACGGTACCAAAACTCGAAACCATGCTCCCCGAGCCAAAAAGTCCGTATGCGATCACCAAGCTTGATGGTGAATACTACCTCGGCATGTTCCAGAACGAAGGCAGACTGGAAACCGCTGCCATCCGCTTCTTTAACGTCTTCGGTCCCCGGCAGGATCCAAAGGGGGCTTATGCCGCTGCCGTGCCGATTTTCATCGAGAAAGCCCTGCGCGGCGAGGACATCACCGTCTTTGGAGATGGCGATCAGACGCGCGATTTCATTTATGTGAAGGACATCGCCGCGGCACTTGCCTTCGCAGTGGAAACGCCCGGTGTCAGCGGGGTCTTCAACGCTGGCTACGGCGGCCAGATCACCATCAACGACCTCGCCGCCGGACTGATCAAAGCTGCGGGATCGGGATCAAAGGTCATTCATGCCGCAGAGCGCGCGGGAGATGTCAGGCATTCACGCGCAAGCGTGGATAAGCTTCGGAATGCCGGCTGGATTCCACACCATAGCTTGCAGGAAGGACTATCCCGCACGCTTGATTTTTTCAAAACCATAAAGTAATAGATAACTCGGCTAAAATTCCGCTTATCATCAAGCCATGACTTCGGATGTATCCGAATCACCCCCTTCGCGTCTTGATTTCCCGGCCTGATTACTACTTTTCCTCCATCAAAAATTCATCGATCGCACGGTAACTGATGTGGCCAGAAAAGTCCTCGATGAAAAATACATAACTGCGGATCTTATTGTCTACTGGCCAACGCGATGTACTGAGCAGCCGATCACCCTCCGCCCCCCGAGAGGCGAATGCAATATCGTAAAAATTTTCCACCCTTGCACCATCCGGGCGGCTTACGGCGACCTTACCGGACTCTAACGTAAAATGATTCGTCCCTAATTTTCCCAAAATCGATTTGTGGGTAAAGTTGACGAAAAAACAATCCCCACTTCGAAACGACAGATCATCAGTGCGGATGACGTGTGCGGTGTATTGTGAATTTTTTACCGGTGCCAGCACAATGACAAATCGCTTCCCCTCCTCAGGCAGCATGATATTACAGAGAATCGCGTCTTTTTTTGAGTCTTTGAGGATAAGCGTCCTCCGAGAAACCTTCAGGGGCTCGCTCACATTATTGATGGGGATGTCGAATTCCGGAGTCCGGACATCATCGGAAATCAGATAGACTTTCCCGAGTTCCGGAGGGACCACCATAGCGAGCATGCGGATCTTGATCGATGAGTTGCCGGATTTTGCAATTTCCTGACCCGGAAGAGGGATGGTTAACAGGAACAACGCTGAGAGTAGAATGAGTTTCATGATTGTGTTAGATTTCGTCACGGGAGAGCCAGCGGAATGAAACGATATGGAAGCGCCTACCGAAAGCCTTGTTCAGAGAGCTGAGTTCCGAAGTCGCGGCGGTCACGGGATTGGACGGGTCCATGAAATCCGCCTTGCGTTGGATGATAGCTTCGCAATAAGCCGTGGCTAAGATTTTTCCGTTGGAATCCACCTTCCGCCCGCATGTCCGGATGAGAAATGAATCGGAGCGGACTGCGATGTAAGGGGCGATGGGCGTCAATATGTCCGCCTGCTTCACGATCCCGGGAATACCGGTCGCAGCAGGTCCAGCCTCTGCCTTCGGAAAGGTATAAGCCGCAGTAGAGGAAACGCTGCGTGAAGCGTCTTGGAATCCCTTGTTGATAGGCACATCAGTTGAATCCAACGCGCTCTGTATGCAACCTGCAAGGGCCAGAGTCTCATCGGTGGTAATGCGGCGGTTGACGAAGTCCGCCAGCGAGAGGAATGGTCCGCGCTTACGGACCTGATTGACGATCTCTATCGCGAGCGCATTAATCTCGTCATCGCTAAGTGTCCTTCGTCCCGACCACTGTGAAGGTTCCTTAATGGCAACTGGAGTTTTTGCATCCACGATGGTTCCGAGTGGTGAGTTCAGGCCGGCAACCGGTGTTTCCTTCTCATTGGGAGTGTTGATTTCTGCGGAGGTAGCGGTTGCTCGCGTGATCGAGTTCCGATTTTTCAGGGCGCTGAGGACGCTCTTCCAAGCCTCAACGGATGTAGAGTTCACGTTGAACATCCCTTCGGCCTCCAGCAATGAGGCGCTTATCAAGTGTGCGCCCGGTGCGGGTAGGGTTGCCCCCGTGAAGAGCTTGGCGACCGCACTTGCGGAAGTTTCGTTGCCGAGTGCCGACACGTAGCGGTTCAGAGGGAGTTTTTGTTTTCTGTCGAGGAAATCCTGATAGACCTGTTTTTGGCTGCGTTTCGTGGTGAAGGTAGCGGCGGTTTGCGGACAAATGCCCGAAAAGAACCAATCATCCCACAAGGCACGGTTGGCGAGGTAAGAATGGTCGGCCAGCACGCGAACACCATTGAGCACCCCGCTGGTCTTGTCAGGGGCCATGATCGACGGCGCGAAGGAATTGCCGATGGGGTGGATAATCTGGGGTAGAGCGGGCTGGCGGGCATTAATGACGCCAACGCCTGCTGTGGGAGCAAGGGTGGTGTGGCCATTGGCAAAAGCATGTTGGAGCGCGCCGAGTGAATAGAGAGGTTCACGCGGCACGGAATGGGTGCATAAAAACGAGTTGCCGTCTTCAGCATTCATTCCTCCACCGAAATAAGCGTTGCCGTTGGCACTGACCTCAAGAAGCGGAGTCTTGAAACTGTTCAACGGATTGATCTGGACCTCATAAGGCAGCATGTCCAGTTCCTTGTCATTGAGATCATAAAAATCCGTAAACATCGCCTTTGGATTGAAACGCGAGAGGAACCTGGATGGCCTCTCTGATCCTTTTTCGGTCTTGGCACGGTAGGAATACAGCATGAACGGTTCTTTCCGACCCACCAACTGCTCATAGCTCAGCCGCCGGGTGCTCGATGGCGGAATTTTCCCGAAAACCGATGGCTTTGAAAGCGCGGTCAACCTAGCGCTTAAAGGTTTTGGATTGAGTTCATTGTAGGGTTGCCCGTACATGAAATCCATGCTAATTATACCGATTCCGATCGTTTCCCCGCGCCAGTCCCGGTCTTCCTTGTAAAACACCTCGTGGTGGTTTAACGACCAACGTCTGGAACCGGAGGACACCTGCGCGTTTGGATTCACTTCGTAGCTAAACGAATCACCCGCCTTCAGGAAAAGCTTGGAAATTCCGTAGAAATAAGCAATTCCCCCACCAAAATTCCAGCCCGCCACAGCATCGACAAAGCTATTATTGACCCCCTTGATGTCCTTATCGACAACGTCCGTGTTAGGTCCCTGCGAGACCATGACAACCTCACCCGGTTTGAGCACGAGAGGCTGGATTTTTCCTGCGAGGACTGTCATGTAATTCCATTCAGCGCCGCCCAAGCAGTTTTGGAGGCTCGCGTTCACCGTGTTGCTGCCAAGGTTGATTTTGACGTCATAGGGAAGTTGCCAGTATTTGATGGAATTGTATGCAGGAGTCACCACGACCGGCACATCCAGAGGGTTCCAGTAGGTGATGATGGGGTCCACGACGATCTGCAGGTAGGCTCCATTCACACCGTTCTCTACCGCCGGTTTGGCGCGGAAAGAGAGCAGGGTTTGGCATTGAATGATCGTGGGTTGTTTGTAGTAATACGCGTCATCCACGTAGGCAGCAGCACTATTGGCCGGCATTTGAAAATAGCTCGCAGTCACAGGCATGGCACCACCGGTAGTATAGTTGAAGGCCCCTCCCGTCTTCAACTCTTTGTAAATGTTATAGTGCAGCCACAACTCGGACATGTTGATTCCCGCTTTGGAAACAGCACCCTCCTTCGCGACATACAAGGGCTCCACCGGCTTGTTTGCTGAATCCTTTTCAAGATAGAACGACAGATCCTTCCTGAACCCTCCGCTTCGGACGTTGGTGATCAGCGACCGGTTGTAGGCCGTTAGATCGTGGATAAGCCCCTTGACCGGACCTCCCGTCAACAACGAAGAATTCGACAATGTGATAACTTTGTCCAGCGAGGCGTCGGTCGTATCCACCGTTTCAAATGGACGGACTCCGTTCAATACGACGTTTCCAATTCCGTAGCCCGGCATGGTCTGCGTATCTTCGCGGACTAGGGTGGCATCTCCATTGGTCAATTGCTTGGCTCGTGAAATGAGTCCCTTGGTGCCAAGATCACTAACCCACCACGCGAACTGATGCCGCCCGGCAGCGGTGGAATTCGATGAAATCACCGGAACTTTGACAACATCCCCTCCGGGGCCGGCAGATTTCACACCCACCAACTCGATGGAGTTAGCGTAGTCTGGTAACGGGATCCAATCCCAATCCTTTTTCACCAAACTGGTCGGGTTTCCTGAAACAAACCATTGAAGGAATTCCGGATTCGTTGGCCGGTCCACCGCATTGGCGTCCCAGGATTTATAGGCCCCCGTGAAGTGCTTGGAGGTGTTGGCGACCGTGGCAGCATCGGAGCTCAGTTGATCCGCTGGGACCGAGACCCGTGTGTCGGGGCCCAGTTGTTTTTGGATATCACCAATGGCCAGCATCAAGGACAGCTTGGCATTGGCCTTCGCCTCCGCCATGGCCATATCCTGGGATGAACCGCGCAACGCGACCGAGGAGAGAGAAAGCAGGCCGACCGCGAGGATAGTCAGGAGAATGACCAGGATGAGCGTGACCACCAATGTAAATCCCGCCTTCCGAGGAATCGACCTCGGCGGAACGGAAATATTATCGGGAGCACGGTGGGTCATGTCACACATTGACTTATTAATATAAGTTTAGCCTTTTTTGAATCAAATAAAGAGTTTATTCGACAAGCATACGCATTTCCTGGATTTCACCCTCATTCGTCACGTCCGAGCAGGCTTCAGCACGCACTCTGACAGGTCCGGAGAGCCACTTATTTCCGGCAATCAACAGGCGCTTGACACTCTTTGCCGTAATCCCGACCTGATCAACGACATTGCCCTCGATACGAATATTTTCATGAACAGGCTCCTCCGGCTTGGCGTAGCCGTTTTCAGGGCTGATGGCTATGCCGCACCCAACGAACTGATTACCGACCTGTATGCCGTATTTCATGTGGTTCATCGTGTTATTTTTTATCTCTATACTTTATCCGTTGATTACTTAGCTCGACTCTTTTTCAGTCTGCCGTAAATGGTATCCGGGTAGAGTCCCGTTTTCGGACAGTCCGGCCGGGTCACCGAACCCAGGGCCGCAGCAAAAGTCTTTTCAAAACGACTCTTCTCCTCCGGTGTGACGGCGGCCGCGATAGCCGCATCCGCCAGCAAAAAGTTGTATGGATTCAGCGCGAGCCCGCTTTCCAACAACTTCATCCCGTGCTCCCTGCGGTCGGCCTCCGGCAGGCGACAGAAAAGCTGCCAGACCATCATGGAATCGATGTAGGCGTCGAAGCCGTGGTTTACTGCCCATGCGATGCTCTGGTGGTAAACCATCTTTTTGCGCTCGATCTTCTCGCCAAAATTCCACGGAGTCAGCACCGAGGTGTCCTTGGGGCCGGCTCGCATGAACTAACTTCCCTTACATTGGTAACTACCCGTCTTCGCGTCCTGTGCAAAATAGACCAAGGCACAATGACCCGGCTGACCGGCTGTGGAAGCAGGCACGCCGAGCGACTTGTATGTGCGCGTTGCCAGCGTTGCCATGGTGCCACATACGCCACCATCCTTTAGCATCATCTGAACAGTATTGTAGGCAAAAGGAAAGGGACAGAGGCGACGAGCCGCCAGAAAATCGGGCTGTTGTGCGATCTCTCCGGCGTATTCGGCATACGTGCGCAACTCGCCCTTGGCACAGTAGCGCTGCCAGATCTCGTCCTGCTCCCTCAATGATCGCATGTCTCGGGCCAGAAAAGTCAGCACCGGCCAAGGTGCCGTCAGCGGGCAGTTCGGTAGTTTCGGATTGCCTTTCACGGACGTCGCGCACTCGGCGTTGCGGATCAGGAAAAGGCAGTTTGCTGCGGGTGAGGGCGACGGTTCAGGCGTCTCTGGCAGCAGGCCCTTGGCGATGTATGCGGCCCTGAACAACTTAAACGCGCTAAGAATGCCCTTTTCTTCCGGCCCCGTGACCCGGCTTTTGCGCTTATAATCAATCGAGTTGTCACCGCAGTTGACGGAGACGTTGCAGCCGTTCGACTTCATGTAGTTGTTGAACGCCTCCTGCAGCGCCCGACTGGCCAGCACATCCGCCGCGATCAGTGTGCGTTTCCCCTTAGCGTCGGAAATCTCATTCCCATTCAGGAAGTTAATGATGTGGTCATTCACGTCCAGGGTGCGCCCTACCTCCTTCGTGTTAACCGGTTTCAGCGGGCAGGCCGGGATGTTCAGGCGGAGCGGGGCGCGAGGCTCAAGATTCGCTTGCGGCCCCTGCTCTGCATGTATGATGGCCATGGCCAACGCCAACTGGCGGTAATTCTCGAAACACTCCTGACCGAGATCCAATCGGAGGGCATAGAGCATCATCACCACATTCGCACAGTTGGCCCTCGCCGCGTAAACACTACCTACTACATCCGGTGTGCGGTCGATCCACCCGAGAAACTCCTCCGGGATTGCCTTGTCGGCAGCGGCGAGATCCGCGCGGGTCTTGGCCCGCACATAGTCCAGATAGGCGGCTCGCACCGCAGGCGTAAAGCAATAGAGAGCGCTAGAGAGCGCCTTGAACAAATTCTCGCGCCTGGCAGCTGCTTTGGCCACCAGCGCCACCGTCGCGGCGGAAGGAGGGGCCTTAGGTGCGGCGGCTTGAGTGCTCGGTAATCCGTCCAATTCAGGCGCATCGTTAAAGACATCATCCGGCTTCACACTTGCGGCGCACACCGGCAGCAGCGCCATGCCCAACACAACGCCGGACAGCCGAAACAGGCCGTGTAAAATAATTTTTGACAATTCAGTGCACACTGTGGTTTAGACCTTTCATTGAACGGTTAGCATCGCCGGCTCAAGACCTTCGGCCTTTGCCGAGATTTGAATAGAGCCGCCGTTCCCAGAAGAGATGAGCAGCGCCGAGGAGATGCCCGCTTCGGAGGTAATCTGTTCGGGTGAAGCCAGTTCGGCATTAGTCACAGCGAAAGTAATCGGCAGGGAAGCTTCAGGAACAAGAGTGCCATTACTATCAAGAATTTCCGCGTGAACAAAGAACGAGTCCTTCGCTTTCCGGGAAACGGGGATACCCTCAAGCTTCGTGACAAGATGGATTCGGGCCGGTTTTCCCGGCGTGCGCACTACATGCTCGGCAACCTGCTTGCCCTGAATATAAGCGACGGCCTTGAGCTCCCCTGGAACAAACGCATTCATACTGAATGTGAACGGAGCATGGGATAAATTATTAGAAAAGTTGTCCTGGTTCGGTTTCCGCCGGGCGATGACCTCGCCATTGAGGCGCAGTTCCACCTCGTCGCAGTTGGAGAAAATGCGGATGGAGAGCGGGGATTGCTCGGTCCAATGAGACGCGATGAAGACCATAGGTTTGGCCTGAAACTCGCCTTGGGGGTGACGCTGGCTGGCGTAAAAGTGATAGACAAACTTGGGCAGGCGGAAAAAATCCACAATGCCACTGGTGCAGTAATGCGGAGTAGCTCCGCTGCTGTAGTCGTTAAACAGCCAGTTGGCGTCGCCAATCATCGATGGGCAGACGTGGTTCTGATTGTGGCCCTCCTGGAAATTGAGCGCCTGTTGCAGCATGCGCTTTTCTCCATCCGCGCGGCGTTGACGACTGTTGGCCTCCTCCCTCTTGAGTTCCTTCACTCCGGTCTGATTGAAGTTAGCAGCCTGATCAGCGTAGTATTCCCAGTCTCCATATTCGGCGGTGAGAATGGGCTTATCGCCCTGTTTCCAATCATCCCAGAACTTCGGGCCGCCCGTGTGCTGGCGGGCCGGGATAAAGACATCGTGAAACTTGTTGCTGTGACTGACAGAAAAAGCGCCTGGATATTCCTGACCGACAATCTCGTGAAGCTGTTTCAGAAACGCATCCGGATGACTGCTCTCGTTCAGTGAGGTTTCCCAGAAGATGCAGGCCGGATGATTGCGATCACGGCGGATCATGTCGCGGGCATTCTGCAGGGAACGCTCGGCAAACAGTCCATCTTTGTAGAATTGCCAACCTGGGATTGGCTCCATCACCACAAGACCGTAATAGTCGCATGCATCCAGAAACGCTGGAGCATTCGGATAGTGTGAGAGACGAACAAAATCAAATCCTGCATTCTTGATCAGTGCCGCCTCACGCCACTGAGCACTATCCGGAAGAGCGTAACCGATGTAAGGATACTCCTGATGCCGGTTGGTGCCCCGCAAAAACATGGCTTGACCGTTGATAGCAAAACGACCTGCTGTGCAAGTCACAGAACGGATACCCACATTGATACTTTGGCTATCGGCGATGGCACCGCCGTCATTCAGAACCTCGACAGTGAGCGGGTATAGGTGCGGAGCGGTCGGGGACCAGAGTTGCGGTGATGGAACCTTCAGAATGAGTGTGTTATTTGTAGATTCGCCGGGTGCCAGAGTAGTCGCTTCGGATCGCGCTGAAAGCGTGGCTAGTGAACACCGTACCGAGAAATTGGCGGGAGCGCTACGATCGTTTTTTACATGGACGCGAACCTGGACGGTTGCTTCATCCGCCGACACCTGAGGATACGTGACAAATACTCCGCCAGACGCGGTGAGATTGGAGGCCACAGGGTCGGTGATGTGCAGTCTATCGGTAACCTGCAGTTCCACATTTCGATAGAGACCGTGGTACCACGAGAAATCCAACTGACGATAGGGTTTACCGGGGGGAAGATCGGTATTCTCGCGATTGTCGAGTTTGATCAGCAACTCATTAGGCTCGCCATCATTTAACAACCCGGACAAGTCAACCTGAAATGGCAGGTATCCACCCGCATGGGAGGCAAGAGGTTTGCCATTGAGTGAGACATCTGCGGTATGCATGGCCGCCTCGATGTTGAGACAGACCCTTTTACCCTTCCATGCCGGATCAGCAGTAAACACTTTTTGATAAAGACACTCACCCATCCACATCTTATCGCCCATCAGTAGCGGTGCCAGTTGCGCGGTATGCGGAAGCGCTACGGCTTTCCAATCACCGGACTTTACGGAATCGGTCGTATTAGTTGTAAAAAGCCAACCTTCATTAAAAGAATGCAGCTTCATGTCCGGGGCATCACCAGCAAGGCAAGAACCAGCCACAATGATTAATCCGAGCATCAAACCACCAACCCCCAGGCCAGTCCGTTTCATATTGTATTTCATAACTTCTTCTCTTTTGAGTTTATTTATTTATCTTTAACATTCGTCGGATTACCAGGAGCTGCTCCGGTGGGCTTCGACTCCAGAACCAGCACCTCGAACGGCTGCAAGGCAAAGACGGTCGGCCTACCGGCCGTCATCTCAACCTTCTGTACTCTCTGATCCGCAAACGGGCTAGTCATCGTGAAATCCTTCGCCGCGAAAGATGGCAACTCAAACACAGCACCGGCATCAAGAGCAACTTCTTGGGCCTGATCATTCGGATTTCGTAGTGTTAAAATCGCCTTTTTAGGCGTCCACGAAGCCCATCCGTAAATTTCATGCTTTAATGGGTCGCCGCCCACCCAATGTGTATCAACCAGCACATCGGCGTTCAATCTAGCCCATTTCGCCGCAGAGGCCACAGCATCCCACGACTGTGTATCCATAATAGTCGGCTGGATGTAGAGTTCTTGGAGCGCGGTTCCGCAACCGAAATAGGAACGCGCCTCGTTGCGCAAATCAGTTCCAGATCCGGCCGCGCGGCCAGCCGCACCAAGCGCTGCATGCACTATCCCGTGATTCATGATAGAATTCAACGGATAGAGGGGGCCCACTTTGACCACGCCCTGATATGTTACGCCATCCCGGTAATTCATCCATTTTTCACGGTCGCTACCTTTGCATGACCAATCCCAATTGACATCCTCCCCACCCCGCCAGGTGCTGTCAATCACGTTCAGCCAGAATGGCGACGGCCACGTCCCCACAGTGACATTGAAAAAGAGGTTTGGATCAACCTGCCGCAATTCCCTGGCGCATGACAGCAACGCCATAAAATGCGGCGACGCCCCCTCCCCCGCCTTATCCCACTTGAAATAATTGACCTTGTTCTTCTTGACCAGATTGGCGCAGAAATCGCGGAACCACTCGTAGTATGGGGCGTATGAAAGATCGAGAAACGATCCTTCACGCACCAGTCCCAGCTTGCTAGCATGCCCCACGCGTTCCGCAATGAAGGCATACCCGGCCAGCGGAGAAATCCAGATTCCCATGTGTGAATGCACACGATCCAGCTCTGCGGTGATCGAATCGAAACCCGAGGGAAATTTCTTCTTATCAACCGTCCAGAACCCTTCACGTGGAGCATCCCAACCGTCATCCAGCACATAGGACTCCATCGCAACGCCCCGCTTGACTGTCATTTCCTCTGTGAACGCTTTGACATTCTTCAGGATCTTTTCTTCATCGAGATTAATATGAAGATCGAACCAGCAGTTGTAGTGCAGGAACTGGTTGTACGGTCTTGCACGCTCGCGCTCACCATAGCGCAAGAAGGCACGACGCAGCTGCCCCTCAGGGTAAGTGCCAAGCACGGAGGAGAACTCATACACCTTGCCGTCCTGGAGCGGCAGATTACAGTCTAATCCGCACAACACAGGACCTGGTTCACCAGGTAACAGGACGCCGTTACTAACCGCTATTTTCCCGAAAGAATCCGTATCGTTCGGGGATCCGCCCAGACGCACGCGTAGCTCCGCTTTCTTCAGACCTTCAGGCACCGTCAGTGTATAGGTATTGGCCTGTTGCGAGAGCCCACTCCAGCCGACATGCTCATCCTTGGAGACGACTTTGCCGTCAGCCACCAGTTGGACCTCCGCAACATCTATACGGAAGACGCCGCGCTCATAGGCAAAATGAACCGTCATGGGACCGGGCTTCAGATCACTGATCTTGCGGTTAACCGTTTTCGCCTGCATGTCCACCGGTGTCCACTTGTCTGGAACTCCCCCGTTCGGTGCCACGTTCTTCGACATCGGCAGTTCTTGCCCCATGAACAGATGGTTGGAAACAACAGGGTTACCAGCCATCGCCGTGCCTTCGCTCCAAGCTCTGCCCACACTGGCCTCAAGACAGCACACCTCAGTCAACTTACCCTTGTCCCCCTCCACGCGTAGTATCTGGCGCACATAGTGAGAGCCATCCCGCAGCTCGGCACGCCACTGAAGAGTAAGACCCGTGAAACGATGTTGGAACCGGGCCGAAAGCTGCCAGCCTTTCAGATGCTGTGCCGCACAGGCCGAAGCGGGAAGCGGCTTGATGACTTCAAGTGTCGGCTGACCGACAAGCTGGCAGTCTGACGCGGAAATCCTGGCTCCTTTGTCCACTTGGACCGCGAAAACCTCGCTGCGCTGGGCGTAGGAACGACCATTCACATGGTCCACGACCCGGGTCAATAGCAGTTGTCCGCCATCCAATGACCAGTCCATCCCCACCACGTTGTTAGTCAGAGTAAACAGCTTGTCTTTCTGCTTCGCCGCGGCCGCACCCGGCATGGTCTTGGCATAAACGATGTCCGGTTTACTAAAGGTGGCTGACACATCGGCCCCTAGCACATGGCCAAGGCTGACCACACAGACGGCAATGGCCAGCAACACGGAAAATGCTTGCGCGGCCGTCCCCCACAAGAAGGTCGTGCCGGTGTCAATGGATCGTTGATTCTGTGTTTTACTTGTCATTATATTTTCTCTTCAATACTTCTTTATGTCTCTCACCACACAAGTATCCGTGCCTTCATTCTTCTCAATCAATAGGCGCGAGGAGAATGGTTTCGCCTGCAGAGGTCTTCAGGGACATGCGTTCTCCAGTTAGTATTTCATTTGTCTTGCCGTTGCGCGTAACTCGTAATTTCTTTCCCGGCCAAGGATTCTGCACCGTGCATGGTTTACCCTTCTCACTGACGATCTTCACGCCGGATACCACGCCGCTTTTCAATTCAGCTGACACGAGAAAAGCTCCGACAGTGCGCAATGTCCCGAAACGGGCGTCCTGATCCTTCGGCCAGCAGGGAAAGAACCGGATCACACCCTCGTGGCTTTGTAACAACATCTCGTTGATCGCCAGAAAGCCACCGCAGCTCTCAACGCCGCCACCACCGTAAAACAGCAGGAGGTTCGGAAAGGAGTGCTTGTCGCACTCCTCGCGCAGTTTAGTAAGGATGATTTTCGGATCATACCCAATACGAGCACAGGTCGTGTACCACGACGAGAAGCCGTTGTAATCCGCCCAGCGGGCCATCTCATTGATGGTATTATGGCAGATCGCCAGCAATTTCGGGTCACTATCAAGCCCGATGGTATCACACGGGAAAATATGCTGAATTCCCAATGTGTTGTCGTTCCACCAATCCAATCCCTTTTCCGTGTAACGGAACACGGTCTTCCCGTTGCGTTCCTGCAAGGGATACGCACTGAGCTTGTCCAGAATGTCCTGCCACTTCGCCCGCCGGGACTCATCCACACTCAGATCCTTGCTCATGAGGACCAAATTTTTAAAAAGATTTCTAACAAGACCCAACGAAAGAATGGGATTTGTGTTATCACCGGAACCTTCATGGATTGCATCACAATGGATCACATAACGCCCCTCTTCCAACTTGAGGTAATCTTCCCAGAAATCTGCCACTTCCAACAGATAAGGATACGCCGTCGTTTTAAGGAACTCCTTGTCCTGCGTGTACTGGTATTGCCAGATGAAATTCAATGCGACATACGCGGCATTCGAACGTTGTCCATGATCCTTTTCACCCTCCGGAAAAATCCCCCTTGGCCCGATGCATACAGGAAAATGCACGCCCTTCCAACCGTGCTTCTTTGCTACCTCTTTGGCTCGGGGTACCGATTCAAGGATCGCCTGATAAAAAGGTACCGACAAATCGGTGTGGTTACTGGAATAGGTGATGTAATACGGCGCCTGGAAATTATAGTTGAGATGGTAATCGCCCTGCCATTGGGCGAAAAGAGTAACCCAGCACCCCCACAACCCAGGAGCAACCTTACCCTCCTTGCTGCACGAGCCCATCACATACAAGGCCGCATACCAGCGTTTCTCAATCTCCTTGTCAGGAATTTCGATGAATGAGCGCGCCCAGAAGCCCTTCCACCACTCTCTGTGCTTAGTCGCCATCGTCGGAATATCCTTTACATCGATCGCCAACACCTTCGTTTTCGCTGCATCCAGACAATCAGGAGCATCCAGCTTGGAGAGCACACACGTCACGATCGTAACCACATCACCAGCATTGAGGGTCAATTGCATCGTGCCAGCGCCAGCATCAACAACCGGCTTCCCGCCGATGATACGGCTCGCCACAGCGATATCCATCCGTAGATCGGCAGACGCGTCCTGGCTCTTCCGCGTGTAACACAAGACGTTGGAGGGAAGACTCGTATGGCTGGTTCCCCATGGCTCGTCCAAGCCGTTTCTCTGTGAAAACACGGCAGTCACCGGTTTGCTGCCTGCACACTTCAATTCCATCACCAATAGATTGGAATAGGTATCAACGAATGAGCGCGTCTGTACTGTGACCTCACCGTTGGTGAAAGTTCCTCGCACCTCCGCCAATGCAAGATCCTGCTCCTGCCGGTAGCTTGCCCCCTTCAATTCGGTAATTGCAAGAGTCAGTCCTCCGACCGGCATCGCACGCGATCCATCACCGTACCCCCACCAGTCGTTCTTACCGATGTAGAAGCGCTGATCCTCGGGCGGCCCCGCCAACGCGACGCCGAGATCGCCGTTCCCCAGCAAGGGCCCATCAGGCATGTAGTAGGTGGGGACGCCCTTCGGCGGCTCGGTAAAAACGGCACTGTAATTCATGGCGGGCGCGGTGGCATCCGCTTGCGCGACTGTTGCCGGCGCGGTAGTGGCGAACCCGCATCCCATAACTCCAACGGCCACGATGGCCAGAAACTTGTTTCTCATACAGTTCTGTTTTTCTTTTCTTTTCATAACTCTTCCTGCAACTATTTCTCAGTCACGCCTTTCACGCAATCCGTACGGAACGGCGTAGCCGGCAAACCATCTTTGTTAAATAAATTCACATCGGGCACGTTCGCCCAGCCATACCGGACGGCGACTGGTTGCGTAACTTCTTTACTCGAAACAATCACGGTTGAGCCGGAAATGACAGCTTCCGCCGGAATAAATTTGTTATCACTGCCAGCGATGGTAAATCCTTTGAGCGCGCCGTCCTTCGCCACCAAGCCACCGCCGACATGAGTAAACGAAAGGGTTGCCTTGCCGCCACGCACCTTCATCCCGGCAAAGACCGGGCCGGAGTATTCAACGCGCTCCCCATACGCCACCGCACGCGCCGCCAAGGCCAGACGCGCGCCGACTGGCTCTTTCGGCTTCGGATGAATATCAGTGGGGTGGCCGCAGTCAGTGATAACGGCCATCGCCGTCTTCGCTGTCTGCTGCCACGTCAGCAACTGCGACTCGCGAATCTCTGGAACCATGTCGTTGTGGGGCGCGATCTGCACAAACAGGAATGGCAGCTCCGGAAGCCCCCAATCGTCGCGCCAGCACTTGATCAGCGTCGGGAACAATTCCCGGTAGACCGTGGCCCGTGAGGCATCATACGCATTGCTTTCGCCCTGGTACCAAATCACGCCGGAAATGGCGAACGGCTGCATCGGCGCAATCATTGCATTGTAAAGAAACGACGCCCCCCCTCCAC
>Ga0194063_10001398_pt1 | contig 15710 bp, 18 predicted proteins | sample SepL3720m_MetaG_FD_155459 | JGI IMG/M metagenome (GOLD analysis project Ga0194063, IMG submission 155459) | Anoxic zone freshwater microbial communities from boreal shield lake in IISD Experimental Lakes Area, Ontario, Canada - Sep2016-L373-20m | ecosystem: Environmental > Aquatic > Freshwater... | reverse complement strand
GAAAAATGTTCTCATCGTCGACGACCTCACCGAGACCGCCGGCACTTTGACCAGCGCGGCTGGAATGCTTCGTAAACATGGCGTCCGCGATATTTATGCTGGCGTTTCCCACGCGGTTTTGACAGATTTGGCGGTTGAGCGATTAAAGGGCTCCGAAATTAAGGAGTTGATCACGACGGACAGCGTACCGGTCCGCCCCGAATCCGACCAGCGTGTGAAAGTGCTGTCGGTCGCCGAGTTGCTCGGCGAGGGCATCCGGCGCATCCACGACGACGAGTCCGTGAGTTCGCTCTTTGAACTGAAAACTACTAAGCAGCAATAAATTATGGCAAACCAAGTAAAACTCTCCGCCCGCATCCGCACCCAAAGCGGACGCAATGCGGTCAAACAAGTGCGCGCCCGCGGCAGCGTGCCTGCCGTCATTTACGGCTCGAAGACCGAACCCGCTAATCTCGAGGTCTCACGCCGTGACATCGAAGCGCTCCTCTCTCACGCGGTCGGCGAGAATATCCTCGTGGACCTTGAAATCGATGAGGATGGCAAGAAGACAAACCGCCTTTCGATGATCCAGGAAGTCCAGCGCCACACAATCCGCCGTGGCGTCACCCATGTCGACTTCCATGCGGTTTCTATGACCGAAAAAATTACCGCCGATATCGTCGTCGAATCGTTCGGCGAACCGGATGGCGTCAAAAATTTTGGCGGCCTGCTCGAGCAGAGCATTCGTACAGTTTCCATTAAGTGCCTTCCTCAGCATTTGCCTGAGCTGATCCGTGTTGACGTGACGGCTCTGAAAATTGGTGATTCGATCCACGTGGCCGATCTGCCTCTGCCCGAGGGAGTCGAAGCCATTGATGACTCGCACCTCACCGTGTTTATTGTCGCCGAGCCGACCGTGGTGGATGCAACCCTTGCCGCCGCAGCCGCAGCGGCCCCGGAAGTCATCAAGGAGAAGAAGCCCGAATCGGGTTCCTCCGAGGAGAAGAAGTAACCTGTCGCAAGAGTGGAAAACGCCGCGGTCTTTCGTCTGGTCGTCGGCCTGGGAAATCCGGGCCGCAATTACGCAGGAACCCGGCACAATGTCGGGTTTCTTGTCGTGGAAGAGCTGGCGCGCCGTGCTGCCAGCTCGTTCTCTCTCGACACCAGATGGGACGCCAACGTCTGCCTATGCGGGGGACGTGCCCTCATGAAGCCAGAGACCTTCATGAACCTCAGCGGAGAGGCTGTGGGAGAATATACCCGCTACTTTAAGCTCAGCCACGATGATGTCCTCGTCATCCTCGATGACGCCTCCCTTCCGCTCGGCCAGCTCCGGATCCGCAAATCCGGCAGCGCAGGTGGGCATAACGGGCTGGAGTCTGTCCTCATTCATCTGGGCACCGAACTGGTGCCCCGCCTGAGGGTCGGCATCGGATCGCCCGATGGCCGCGCGCTGCACGATCATGTGCTCGGCCGATTTTCCGACGAAGAAAAGGGCGCAGTCGCCGAAGCCGTTAGCCGCGCCGCCGATGCTTTTGAGTTTGCAAATGCTCACGGCCTTGAGGCCGCTATGAATCAATTCAACCAGAAAAACCAAGAACCATGAAACGTTACGAAGCACTCCTCGCCCTGGACACCCGCGGCAAGGAAGATACCGCCAAAGAAACCATTGAACGCCTTGAAAAAGTGCTGTCAGCAGAAGGAGCAACCATCGAGCAAGTCCAGCGCCTCGAAAAACGCGAGCTCTCCTACGAGTCGAAGCATACTAAAAGCGCCTATTATGTGAATTTTGTCTTCGCTGCAGAACCTGCAACGATTGATAAACTCCGCCAGAAACTGAAGCTCGACGCCGACGTCTTGCTCCAGAATTACCTGCAGCTTCCTGCTAAAAAACCTGCTGCAGCACCTGCAGCTTAACCAATCTCTTTCATGGCCAACGTCAATAAAGTCATCCTCATCGGGAACGTTACCCGCGATCCTGAAGTCAAGTTCACGCCGAAAGGCAGTGCCGTGACCGATATCGGCCTTGCGGTCAACCGCAGCTTCACGCTCGACAATGGCGAGAAGCGCGAGGAGGTGACCTTCATTGACGTGACGTTCTGGGGACGCCAGGCCGAAACTATTGGCGAGTATGTAAAAAAAGGCCGTTCGATCTACGTGGAGGGCCGCCTCCAATTGGATTCGTGGGATGACAAACAGAGCGGCCAAAAACGTAGCAAGCTTCGTGTCATCGGAGAGAACTTTCAGTTCCTCGGTGCCCGCCCCGGCGGCGCTTCTGGTCCAGGCGAAGGAGAGGGGGAAGGTCACTACGAACCTCGCCAACAACAGAGGCCAGCTGCCCGGCCAGCTCAGCGCCCGTCTGCTCCTCCTGCCGCCGAAAGCGAAGAGCGGGACGACATTCCGTTCTGAGTCGCGGCCGCGTGGCTTCCCCGTGGGCACCCCTGCTTTTCGGGCTTCGTTGCTGCGCTGAGATCCTCCAGTGTATAGCTCAGACAATCCTTGCGTCGCAGCGTAGATGGCTGGCGTGGTCATGCCCATGCCACTTGGGAGATTCAGGGTCTCGCCCCCATCAGAGAGGCGCCCCTTAAATCAAGCGGAAGCGCAGATTTATAAAAAGGCAGCTATTTGGCACGCCTTGTGCTAGAAATAAGCAATATGCCGGCACTAATTTCACGTACGACAGGAATGGAGGGGCTTGTTTTTCCATTGGAAAAAGCAATCCTCATAGTTGGCCGCGACAAAAGCGCAGGGATCCAACTCAACCACGAATTTATCTCCGAGAACCATGCCGCCATCGTGGGCATTAACGGTCAGTTTGTGCTGAAAGATAAAGGGTCAACAAACGGAACGTTTGTTAATGGGAAAAAAGTAAAAGAGAAGATCCTCAGCCACAACGACATGATCCATTTTGGACCATACCAGTTTCAGGCCGATATGGAGTGGGAGCCTCCTGTGCATGCGGAGGCAGGCCAAGAGGTGGCCCTTGTCGACGGGACTGGGCAGGGGTTTCATCGTTCCGTCACTCTGCAAAAAGGAACGGGGCTATCGGCCAAGAGCCCGATCCAAATTATGATGGCAGGCAAAAATCCGCCATCGCCTGCTCTCGTTTCATCAAAATCTAATCGGCTCCTCCTCGTCGGCCTCGCTGGCGCGTTGATTGTCGTCGCTGTCCTTGGATTCAGGCTTCATCAAGTCGAGCAGGATTGCAGCGATCTGGAGAATCAATCTCTTCTGGACCGACAAACCAATATGGGTTTGCAGAAGGCCATAGCTTCGTCGGCCCTCCTGTTTCAGAACCTCGAAGCAAAGCTGGCAAAGTCAGTTGAAGATCTGCGCGTTTCTAAGGAGGAAATTAATAGTAACGAAAATGAACTGCGCCAGCTCAGGAAGCAGTTGCCCTTCCCGAATGCCGGTAGCCAGGAAAAGGCTGGTTCCATGGCCGTGCAGCAACCGGAAATCGTGAAAAGTCTTCCGCAAGCAAAAGTGCTGCCGCTCCTGAAATTCCCCGCAAAGATTACGCTGAGCAAGGATACAACAATCCCTTTGGTCACGGATGGAAAAGTCGTTGGAAGTCTCAAGGTTCCGAAAGATAAAGTCCTTTCCGTAAGGGGCGATGACAAGGAGAACGTGATCATAGATATGGAGGGAACGCCCGCTGCGATCCCTAAGGAAAATACGGACTTTCAGGCTGCGCTTGATTTGGCGAACCTGACTATTAAGCAGGGGAATGAGCTGCGTCAGTTCGAGCAGGATGTCCTGAATAAAAAGCTGTTGGCAGAAAAAGCTATCGCCGACAAGCAGGCTTCCGATAAGAGGGAACAACTGATGGCCAGCAAAATCAAACTTTCTCTCCGCCTGAACGAGATCACAAAAGAAGGGCTGATTGGTGTGATTGTATCAGGACCGTCGGCAGGCGTAAAAGCCATTCTGTCCGGCCCCGAGAGCAAAAACTTAGTTGTCGGTGAAACTTGGACTGGTGAGGCCTACCAGATGGGCGTGTTAAAGAAATCCGATTCTCTACGTTACAGGCAGTATACCACAAGCCTCGAAGAGTTTGAGGCGTTCAAAAGCCAAGAAGCAAAGAACCTGTCCCCATAGCTCCAAGTGACCATGCCAACGAAACCTGATCCCAAGTCGCCGGAAGTCGAGCCGCTTGATGCCGCATTCGAAATTTCCCTGCGGCCGCCTCTCTTCGAAGAATTTGCGGGACAGGAAAAGACCGTCGAGCGCCTGAGGCTCATGGTCGATGCGGCCCGGCAGCGCGGCGATACCCTCCAGCATATCCTACTCAGCGGGCCTCCGGGGCTCGGAAAGACGACGCTCGCCTACATTATCGGCAACGCCATGGAAACCGAAGTCCGCACAACAAGCGGGCCGATGATCGAAAAGGCTGGAGATCTCGCCGGACTGCTCACGACGATCGAGCGGGGAGGGATTCTCTTCATCGACGAAATCCATCGCCTCCAGCCTGCAATCGAAGAATACCTCTACCCGGCCATGGAGGATTTCAAGCTCGATATCGTCATCGACCAAGGCCCGAGCGCCCGCAGCGTCCGACTCAACCTAGCGCGCTTCACGCTCGTGGGCGCTACGACTCGCGCCGGCATGATCAGCGAGCCTCTCCGTTCGCGATTCGGCATGAACTGCCGGCTCGATTACTACACTGCTGAAAAGCTGGCCACCATTGTGGAGCGGAGCGCGGGACTTATCGGCACGCCCATGCAATCTGGCGCCGCGATGGAAATTGCCCGTAGATCGCGCGGCACCCCACGCGTTGCTAACAACCTCCTCCGATGGGTCCGCGATTACTCGCAGGTGCGCGCAGCAGGCCGGCTCGATGCCTCGATTGCCGGAGCCGCTCTCGCCATGCTGGAGATCGATGAAGAAGGCTTTGACGAAATGGACAAGCGAATCCTGGAGTCGATCATCGGATTGTTCGATGGCGGCCCTGTTGGCGTCAACAGCCTTGCTGTCGCAATCGGCGAGGAACCTGGAACGATCGAGGAAGTCCACGAGCCCTTCCTGATCATGCAGGGCTTCCTCAAACGGACAGCTCAAGGCCGTGTCGCTATGCCAAAGGCCTACAGAAAGCTCGGCCTCGAGACGCCAGCCAAAGCCGTCCAAGACGATCTCCTGTGAGGCTTTTCTTTCCGCCTTACCCGAGCGCAAGCTGGGCGGTCGAGATCTCGAGAATTTCCTGTGTGATGCTTGCTTGGCGGGCTTTATTGTACTCGAGTGTGAGATCCTTAACGAGGTTTTTGGCGTTGTCGGTCGCGCTCTTCATGGCGACCATGCGGGCGCTCTGCTCCGAAGCCCTGGTTCCGAGAAGCGTCTGGTAAACTCCAAAATGGATGTAGGCCGGAAGAATCGCTTCGAGCACCTCCGTGGCATCGGGCTCGAAAATGATGCCGCCATCTAATCCGTCCATCTGGCCGTAATCGTTGGGGATGCCAATCTCCTCAAGGCTTGTGATCGGCAGGAGAGTCACCGCTTTGGGGTGCTGAGTCAGCGTGTTGACAAACATCGGAAAAAGTACGGTTACCTTGTCCACGGTGCCTGCGAGAAACTTTTCGATCGCGAATCTTGAAATCGCTTTCGTCTCCAAAAAGGTCGGATGATCGCGCAGTGGGAAATCGGCGATGATCTTGCGATTCATCCTCGTAAGGAACTGTGTGCCCTTGCGGCCGACAGAAACGAACGAAGTCGTTTCGGGGTCAAAGGCCATGACTTCTCGAAAGAGGTTGGTATTCAGACCTCCGCACAGCCCTTTGTCTGTGCTAAAAAGGAGAACGAGCTCGTGCTCCACCTCGCGGCGGGCCAGGAGTGGGTGGGAATTTTGCTCAACCCCATCCCGGAGCGAAACGATAACCCGATTCATCAAAGCTGCGTAATCACGTCCGTTGATCGCGGCCAATTGGGCCTTGCGCATCTTCGAAGCTGCAACCATCTCCATGGCCTTGGTGATCTGGGCCGTGTTCTTGACGGATTTGATTCGCCGCCGGATGTCGCGCAGGTTTGCCATGTTCTGTTAGCTGTTGAACGACTTGAATTCTTCGATGGCAGCCAAGAGCTCGGTTTCTACTTCCCCGTCGATTTGTTTCTTGGCCGCAATTTTCGCCATGATGGCCTCTTTGCGTGTTTCGAAAAACTCGACAAGCTTGCCTTGGATCTCCTTGACCCTGTTCACGGGAATCGCATCAAAGATCCCCTTCTGCATCGACCACAAAACGGCGGCCTGCGTCCCGACGGCGATTGGGCGGTATTGTGGCTGTTTGAAGAGCTCGACGATGCGCGCTCCACGCTCAAGTGTCGACTTGGTACGGGCATCGAGGTCAGATCCGAACTGAGCGAAGGCAGCTAGCTCGCGGTATTGGGCGAGATCGCCTTTAATTTTGCCTGCGACCTGCTTCATCGCTTTGATCTGCGCGGCGGAACCGACGCGAGAAACTGAGAGACCAACCGAAATGGCCGGGCGGACGCCTTGGTAAAAGAGATCGGTTTCAAGATAGATCTGCCCGTCGGTAATCGAAATGACGTTCGTCGGGATGTATGCCGACACGTCACCAGCTTGGGTCTCAATGATCGGAAGCGCCGTCATCGAGCCGTCGCCATATTTTTCGCTCAGGCGAGCGGAGCGTTCGAGCAGGCGGCTGTGCAAATAGAACACATCGCCCGGATACGCTTCGCGGCCGGAGGGGCGTTTGAGAAGGAGCGAGATCTGGCGGTAGGCGTTGGCGTGCTTGGTCAGATCGTCGAAAACAATCAGGGCATCCATCCCGTTGTCCATGAACCACTCGCCCATGCTGGATCCAGAGAAGGGAGCGATATATTGGTCGGAGGCGGCGTCCGAGGCGGTCGAGGCCACAATGATTGTGTACTTCAAGGCATCCTGAGCTTCCAAGGCCGCGACGACCCGGGCGATGTTGGCATTTTTCTGCCCGACGCCCACGTAGATCGAGTAGAGCGGACGGAAACTCGGATCTCCGCTTTCCTCGCCGGCGCGGTTGATGTGGGCTTGATTAATAATCGTGTCGATTGCAATCGTCGTCTTGCCGGTTGCCCGATCGCCGATGATCAGCTCGCGCTGGCCGCGGCCGATCGGGATCATCGCATCAATCGCCATGATCCCTGTCTGCACTGGCTGGCTCACGCTCCGGCGCTTGATGATGCCGGGAGCAATTTTTTCAACGGGATAGAATTCCGTGGCGTTGATTGGGCCCTTTCCGTCAAGCGGCTGGCCGAGAGAGCTGACGACGCGGCCGAGGAGGGCTTTGCCAACCGGAACTTGGAGAAGCTTGCCTGTCGTCTTGACTTCGTCGCCTTCGCTGATCGTTGTGTAATCCCCAAGGATGATGACGCCGACCTCGGTTTCTTCGAGGTTGAGTGCCAGGCCGTAAAGCCCGCCTGGAAATTCCAGCATCTCGTTGAGCATCGCGGAGCTGAGGCCTTCGACGCGCGCGACACCGTCGCCAATCTCCCGGACAATCCCAACATTAGTCTTGCGGGCGGATTCGCTTTTGATCGCGCCAATTTTTTCTTCCAGTTCGAGGACGATATTGCTCATGGGTAAATTTAGGTAATTAAAGAAGTTGTTTGATTGCTTGGAGGCGGGCCTGCACGCTGCCGTCCCAGACATCGCTGCCGATCTGGACGCGGACACCACCGATCAATGCTGGGTTTGAACGAAACTCGGTCGTGATGTCGCCAAACTGACCGCGAAGGTCGGATTCAAATCTTTCGGCCTGTGCGGGATCGAGCGGAAAAGCACTTTCGATGACCGCGTGGTGGCTGGAGAGTTCCAGCCGGACAAGCCGTGTGAGCTCTTTGAGGATCTGCACATACTGCCGGGGCTTGCGCTCGGCAACCCCGTCAAAAATCGTGCGGAGACGGGCGACATCCAGGCGGGTATCGACCAGCGCCAGATCAAAGAGCTGGCGCGATTGGCGGCGGGCTTCACGGCTGAGTTTCATGCGTGAGGGATCAGGCTGCGAGTTCCTTTGCGGTTTCGCTGGCGAGACGCTCCTGGTCGGCCGTCGTGAGGATGCGACCGGTCACCTTGGACGTCGTGTCTACAACAAGATGGATCATCTCCTTGCGCACCTCGGAAATCATTTTTGTGCGGTCGATTTCGACGGCCTCGTGCGCCTTCGCAATGATGCCCTCGGCGTCTTTGATGACTTTCTGAAGCTCCTTCTGAGTGTGGGCGTCGCTGCTGAGACGGCCCTCTTCGATGATTCGTTGAGCGTCGGCATTGGCCTTGCGAAGAATCTCCTGGCAGCGAACCTCCGACTCCGCCAGCTTCTTCTTGATTCTCTCCGCATTCGCCTGACCCTCTTCAATGAGGCGGCGACGTGTCTCAAACATGTCCACAACCGGAGCGAAAGCAAACTTCCGGAGCACGGCATAGACAGTGATAAAAAGAATGACCTGCGCGATGAACTTCGGCCAAGTCACCCCGAAATCATGCAGCAGTTGAGCAATGACGTCCATGGATCAGATAAGATTGCCGGAAGGGTCCGCCGAAACGGACCTCCCGGCAGGTTGGTTAGAAGCCTTGGAAAGCGCGGATAAGCGCATAAATGGCGATCGACTCGGCCAGCGCCATGGCGATCATGCTCAGGGTCAGGACTTTTCCGAATGCTCCCGGATTGCGGCCGACGGCTTCGGCTGCCTTGGCGCCGATCAGCCCGATGCCGATGCCTGCGCCCGCGCCAGCCATGCCGAGTGTGAAACTGCCTGTCACCCCGGCGACGGCCGCGGCTTCTGCGATGAGATGTGGGATCATAGTATTGTTTGGTGTGTGTTGTTTGTGGGTTTCCAAGCCGTCCGCAGCTCGCTACGGTCCCGGCGGAAAAGTGGTTAAAAGTGGTTTAGTGTGCCTCGTCTTCGTCGTGGCTTGTGGAAAGTTGGATATATACTGCGCAAAGCAGCATGAAAACGAAGGCCTGCAAGACGCCGACAAGAAGCTCGAGAAAATAGAAGGGAACTGGCAGCGTCACCGAGGCGATATAGGACACCCACTCTGGCAGGTTCAGGTCCTTGCCGAGAGTGATCATGGCAGAAAGCAGGTTTTCACCGGCAAAAACATTCCCGTAGAGACGCAGCGAAAGCGCAACCGGCCGGATAAGAATCGAAACCACTTCCATCGCTCCAACAAAAAGGAAGATAAAGAACAGGAAAAAGGCCAGAACGCCTGTCGCTCCGCCTTTGACGCCAAAAAGATGGACGATGAACTTCTTGATGCCGACCTCGCTCAGCGTCCAATACAACCAGAAGCACATGAAGATGAGCGCCATCGCGAGCGTCAGGTTCAAGTCGGCTGTCGCAGGGCGCAACAGGGGAGTCGCGACATGGGGAAGAGAATGAAATGCGCCAAGCTTTTCGCCCGGTTCTCCCCATCCAATCGATCCCACGCCGGGCAGCAACCCAAACCAGTTTGCTGCCAAAATAAAAACAAACAGCGTGGCCAGCAGCGAAAACGTCCGCCCGATCATGTGGCTTCCCACGATGCCTTCCAGCATATCGTAGAGCGCCTGGACGACTGATTCAAACCGGTTCTGGTTCGGTCCCGGAACCACCGTCATGTGACGGGTCGCCCGTCGACAAATCCAGATCACAAATCCCGAGACAAACACGCTCACAAGAATCGAGTTGGTCAGCCATTCGGCAAACGCAGCGTCCTCACCGCGCTTCAGCAAGCTGGGAGCATGCAGTGAAATGACTGAGGCTAGGCAGGATAGTTGCGGCATGGGAATTGGTGGTCCGGAATCACAGCGGGCTACAGGGCGGCAGCTCGGCTGCCCGGAATCCGGTGGATATCGCGAGTTCGGTAGCTGTAGCAGGGTCAGTTTTTCTGGCAACCCAAAAGAAGGGGAAAACTTTCGAGCCATCCCCCGGTGCAATGCCGAATTTCCTCACGGACAAAAATATTTTTCTCCTCGAGCGGCGCTTCCTCTTGGTGTGGATAAAAATTGTGGATTGACGGTTGGTGAAGTTTTTCACCCAGGGGGAAAATATCTGATTGCCACCGGATTTCAGGGGTGTCAGATTTCCGTCGCGTCTGGGGAGTTAGCTCAGTTGGTAGAGCGCGTCGTTCGCAATGACGAGGTCAGGGGTTCGATCCCCCTACTCTCCACATTCGGCTTCTCCAGCCGAATGTCCCGATCTTTGGAAGTGTGCGGCAGGAAGGGATCGGGCTCTCGGAAATTGAAATCGGTGCAAGCGGATCCCATGCGACGGTAGCCGTCAATGCGCTCGACCGCGAATCGCTTTGAACTCGTGAACGCGATCCAACTGTCTCTATTTCGCAAAACGATACAGGCCCGGCACGCGCACGCCGCTCTCTTGGCATTGGAAGAAGACCTTGCGACCGGCGCGATGGTGCTCGTTCCGTGCGATTGGGCGGCGGTTCATGGACGCGCTTTGCAAATCGCCACCCAACTCACCGGCAAGGGCGGGCATCGCGGTTTCGACATCCTTCACGTTGCAACCGCTCTCGAACTCGGCGCGAAGGAATTCCTTTCCTTCGATGCCCAACAAGCCGCGCTGGCAAAAACCGTCGGATTAAACGGCTGATCCGCCGCCTCCTGAGGCACCAATCACGACCGTGGGCGCTCCCGTGCCCCGCAATCCTTGCCCTTTTTTCTCTGCTGCCGACCGGCGCCCATAGAGTTCCTCTGATGTTATTTCCGCGAGAAAGCTTCTCTTGGTATTCGTGGGAGATGTCGACGTCCGGCGCTACGGATTGAGCAGTATTTTCATTCTCTCCGACCGACTTGCATGGTTGACTTTCATGGTATCCCATGGTTTTGGTAAAAATCCTCTTTGCTTTCGTTTGTTCCGTCTGTCTGGTCGTGCCGGCTCTGGCGCGCGCGGACTCGAAATCCCTCGTGCGTCTCCGCGCCGCCACCAAGCTGGCCCCGGAGGACCTCACCCTACGGCTCAAGCTCGTCAAACCGGCCGAGGCCACTCCGGAAGCTCTCGTGACCTTGGGTCGGCTTTTGTGGGCCGACTTTGAAAAAATGAGCGTCTCTTGCCAATCTTTTCGAACCCGCACAGATCAAACAAAACCATGACGCTCGCAAACAAGATCACCATTACCCGGATTCTGCTCATCCCTGTCTTTGTCATGTTCTGTATCTACTACGGCCGGGGCGTTGAGAACGGCGAACCTGAGGAATGGCAGCGCTGGGCTGCGATTGCCTCATTTTTGATCGCCAGCGCGAGCGATGGGCTCGACGGCTGGGTCGCCCGCCGGTGGAAGCAGCGCAGCCGCTTGGGCTCAATTCTCGATCCCATTGCCGACAAGGGGCTGCTCCTCACGGCGATTATCACCCTGAGCTTTAGCAACTGGACGAACGAATTTCCTCTCTGGTTTCCCGTCCTCGTCATCGCTCGCGACGCGGTGATCCTGCTCGGGTGCGGCGTGCTTTTCCATATGGATGAGAAGCTGATTGTCAGCCCGAGCTGGTCGGGCAAGGCGGCTACAGCCTTTCAAATGCTCGCCATTGCGTGGATGATGCTGCAGCTTCCGCATTATCTGGTATCTGTTTACGTGGCTGGTATCTTCACGTTGATCAGCGGGGCGACCTACGTCGCCCGCGGCATCGCCCAGCTACGCCACTTCGACAAAACTTAACTTTTTAAAAATTCATGCGCAATGTCGCCATCGTCGGACGCCCGAATGTCGGGAAGTCTGCTCTCTTTAACCGCCTTGCCGGCCGTATGATCTCGATCGTGCATGACCAGCCGGGCGTTACCCGTGACCGCATCGCGTCTGTCTGCAAGCTCGGCACCGCACCTTTCGAAATTGTCGATACCGGAGGCATCGGCGACGAGCCGGATCCCGATTTTGCCGCATCCACCCGCGAGGGGGCACTTATCGCCATGGAGTGCGCGGACGTTTTGCTCTTTGTAACCGATGCGCACGATGGAGTCACCCCGCTTGATGCCGAGCTGGCTTCGCTCATCCGTGGCTCCTCACGCCCGGTTATTCTCGTGGTGAATAAAGTGGATATCGAAGCGCAAGAATCGACTGCGGACGAGTTTTCCCGGCTGGGCTTCAAGCAAATGTTGGCTGTCAGCGCCGCTCACGGCCGCGGCATCGGCGATCTCGTCGAGAGCATCGAGGAATTTCTCCCAGCCCCGCCTCCAGGACCTGGCGAACCGGGAGAAATCGCCCCGAAACTGGCGATTATCGGGCGTCCAAATGTCGGCAAGTCCTCGCTCGTCAATGCGATCGTAAACGACAAGCGCTCGACGGTGAGCGAGATCGCTGGCACCACGCGTGACACCGTGGATATCGCCACCATGCGTGACGGGCGGCCCTATATCCTCTGCGATACCGCCGGCATCCGCCACCGCTCGTGCCACAATACTTCGGTCGAAGTCTTCAGCGTCATGCGCTCGGAAAAAACCATCCAGCGCGCAGATCTCAATGTTCTCGTCATCGATGCCACCACCGGCGTCACTGCCCAGGATAAAAAAATTGCCGGGCTCATCCAGAAGGCGAACAAGCCAGCGGTGATCGCCCTGAACAAGTGGGATCTCGTCTCTCCAGGAGGCAAGGCGAGCGCGGAGCTCATCCGGGAGCATGTGGAACGCGTGCAGCGCGAGCTCTTCTTCCTGGACTACGCCCCCGTCGTCGTCCTTTCCGCTCTGACTGGGGAGAACGTGCGCCGCCTCTTCACGATGGTCGAAAAAGTCCGCGAGCACTCGATCCGCCGCGCCGGGACCGGCGAGCTCAACCGCGTGCTCCGTGCCGCAATGGAGCGCCAGGCACCAGCAACCCGCGCCCATAAGCGGTTTAAGCTCCTCTACGCCACACAGGTCAACGATCCCGGTCCCTCGGCCATCAAGCCTCCGCAGTTCATCCTCTTCGTCAACGATCCCCGGCTCCTCCAGGACAGCTACGTCAACTACCTCTGCGCCCGCCTCCGCGATAAATGGGAGTACCCCGGCCTCCCGATCCTCATCCGCCTGCGAGGGCGTGAGGGCCGTACCGCAAAAACTAAGGAGACCTGATTCTTTCCCACAAGTTGCTTGCTTCGTAGCAGAGGCTGGATTGTTTTCCATTATGGACAAAACGCCAGTTACAATTCTCACAGGGTTTCTTGGAGCCGGAAAAACAACCCTCCTCAACCGCATCCTCACCGAGGAGCACGGGCTCCGGATCGCGGTGATCGAAAACGAGTTCGGCGAGATCGGGATCGATCACGATCTGGTCATCAATGCCGACGAGGAATTGTTCGAGATGAACAACGGCTGCATTTGCTGCACCGTGCGCGGAGACCTCATCCGCATTCTCGGCAACCTCATGAAGCGGAAAGACAAGTTCGATCAGATCCTCATCGAGACAACCGGACTCGCCGACCCCGGACCGGTCGTCCAGACGTTTTTTGTCGATGACCAGCTGAAGGAAAAACTTTTTGTCAATGCCGTCGTCACCCTGGTCGATGCGAAGCATATTCTGGCCCACCTCGACGACGGCGACGAGGCCCGCGAGCAGATCGCCTTTGCCGATGTCGTCCTCCTCAATAAATGCGATCTCGTCACACCGGAAGACCTCGACTCTCTGGAGGTGCAGATCCGCGGGATCAACGCGCTTGCCAAGATCCACCGCACAACAAATGCCGGCATCGAGATCGAAAAAGTCCTCGATGTCGGAGGGTTCGACCTCGACCACGCGATGGAGCTTAATCCTCACTTTTTAGAGCCGGGCCAGATCCACCATCACGATTCAAGAATCACGAGCGTAGGCATCGAACACGATGGCGACTGCGATGGGAAAAAGCTCAACGCTTGGCTCAGCGAGCTCGTCCGCGTCCAAGGGGCCGACATCTTCCGCATGAAGGGCGTTTTCGCCGTCAAGGGCCAGCCGGATCGCGTCATCTTTCAAGGGGTGCACATGCTCATCGATGCCGCAAATGGCGGGCCTTGGGGCAAGCGGCCACGACGAAATACCCTCGTCTTTATCGGACGAAACCTCGACCGCACCACGCTCAATAAAGGATTTCGCAAATGTCTGCTATGAACCACCTTGGGACAATCCAATCAACCGATAACATCCTCCACCTCGCGTGGGACGCTGCCGGCGAGCGCCTGGCGATCACCCCGTCAACCGGCGCGATTTCTGTCATTGATCTTGGCGGACACATCCTCGAAACGCACCCTGGGCAGAGCCTCGGCAATGCCGAGCCCGCTTGGTTTTTTGGCGGCCTGGCCACAGCGGGGTTCGATGGCAAAATCCGCCTGGGAGACGGCCGTGAAATCCGTCCCGGACGCGGCCTCATCGAACGCTTAAAAACGAGCCCGGATGGAACCAGCCTCGCAGCCGGACAGGGAAAGGCCCTTCATATTCTCAGCAAGGACGGGGCGATCGCCCTCGGGCTTCCTGCTCTCGCCTCTCCAGCTGCCGATTTCGCCTGGAATCCTTTAAACTCCGCCGAGATCGCGCTCGTCGGCGCGGGCGGCGCACGCATGTGGCGTCTGGGCGCGCAGGAGCCGTTCGCCCGGTTCGATTGGGGCGGAGCCAGCCTCCGCGTCGAGTGGAGCCCGTGCGGCCGATGGCTCGTGACCGCCGACCAGACGGCGAGCGTCCACATTTACGACTTCTCGCGTGACTATCCGCTGCACATCCAAGGCTTCGAAACGAAAGTTCAGGCGATGGCATTTTCTGCCGATGGCTCCCGCCTCGCGACCGGTGGCGGTCCTGTCATAACTATCTGGCCAACAACCGGAGAGACCGGTCCGGAAGGCGTCACCCCAATTCAGCTGGACGGACATGACAGCGATATGATTGCCGCAGCATTTTCTCCGGTAACCGGACAGCTTGCCACTGGCGACGATACCGGCACGCTTCTCATTTTTACTTTCCAAAATGAAACAAAAATCCTGCGCAAGCGCACCCGCCTTCCCGCTGGCATCAGCGCGCTGGCTTGGCACCCAACCCGCGCAGTGATCGCAGTCGGCCAATCTGACGGTGCCGCCACGCTGCTTTCTCTGGAGTAGCGGACAATCATGGACGCATTGCAAAAGACACTGAAGAAAACCTTCGGCTACGATGAGTTTCGCCCGCTGCAGCGCGAGATTATCGAAACTTCGCTCGCCGGCCGCGACGTTTTCGCCCTCCTCCCAACCGGAGGCGGAAAGTCTCTTTGTTTTCAGCTTCCCGCCCTGCTCCGCAAAGGGCTCACCGTGGTCGTCTCTCCGCTCATCGCCTTGATGAAAGACCAAGTCGATCAGCTCGAAGCCGCCGGCGTCGCCGCCACGTTCCTCAACTCGTCGCTCAAGGCTGCCGAAGCAAGATCCCGGCTCCGTGGGCTCCACGAGGGGCAATATCAGCTCCTCTACGCCGCGCCTGAACGCCTCATGCTGGACAACTGGCGGGACAACCTCCTGGCATGGAATGTCTCGGCCATTGCTATCGATGAAGCGCATTGTATCTCCGAGTGGGGCCACGACTTCCGCCCGGAATACCGTCAGATCTCGAAGCTGCGCGAGCTCCTGCCGGAAGTGTCGCTGATGGCCCTGACAGCCACAGCCACCGAACGTGTGAGGGAAGATATCGTGCGCCACCTCAAACTGCGCGATCCGGCAGTTTTTGTCGCAAGCTTCAACCGGCCGAACCTCTCCTATCGCGTTTTGCCGAAGGACCAACCGGTGAAGCAGATCACCGAATTTGTGCGGAGGCGCCCCTTGGACAGCGGGATTGTTTATTGTGCGACCAGGGC
>Ga0194063_10001397_pt1 | contig 15717 bp, 14 predicted proteins | sample SepL3720m_MetaG_FD_155459 | JGI IMG/M metagenome (GOLD analysis project Ga0194063, IMG submission 155459) | Anoxic zone freshwater microbial communities from boreal shield lake in IISD Experimental Lakes Area, Ontario, Canada - Sep2016-L373-20m | ecosystem: Environmental > Aquatic > Freshwater... | reverse complement strand
TTTGAAATTTGGAAATTGCAAATTGGAAAGGAACTTCCCGCACGGGTTGCAGATCTGCAACCCCTCCTATTTCTTTCTATTTTTTGATACTTGATACTTGATACTTGATACTTGATACTTGATACTAGCTACTTTATCTTTTACCATTTCATCCATCATCCACTCCTACTTCATCACCACTCTTGGCTGTCAAATGAACTATGCTGATAGTGAACGTTTTGCGGCAATTATGGAAGCATGTAAAATTCAACCAACTAAAAATATTACCTCTGCCGATGTAATTATTTTTAATAGTTGTTCTGTCCGACAAAAAGCTGAAGATCGAATCCTAGGTTTAAGAAAAAAAATTGCTGTTTTAAAAGCAAAAAATCCACAATTAAAAATAATTTTGACTGGTTGTATGGCAAGAAGAAAGTGGCAAGACCAGCAGGAAAATCAAAATCAGAAATGGCAAAAATCACTTTTGAAACGAATGGATTGGGTGGATTATATAATCGAAACTAAAAATTTCGCACAGTTACCAGTATTACTCGGTTTGCAAAAAGAAATTTTAGCACCAATTACTGATTATTTAAGCTATCCAGTCAAAGCAACACATGCATTTCAGGCATTTATTCCCATTTCTACCGGTTGTAATCATTTCTGTACTTTTTGCATTGTGCCCTTTGCTAGAGGTAGTGAAATCTGTCGTAATTATTCAGATATTTATCAAGAGATTACAGCAGCAATTACTAGCGGAGTGAAAGAGCTCACTTTACTGGGACAAACTGTCAATCGCTGGATCAATCCACAGTTTTCCGCTGAATTTCCGCGCACCAATTCAGCCACATTTATTCCCAATCTTAACAAAATTAATTTACCAAATAGTAATTCCATTCCAAAAGATTTTTTACAATTACTCGAAAAAATTGATGCGATAAAAGGGGAGTGGTGGTTCAATTTTATGTCGTCTCACCCTAATTATCTGACCAAAGAATTAATTGATTTTTTGAGTGTTGCCAAACACTTTCGTCCTTATCTACATTTCGCACTACAATCAGGATCTGACCGGATTCTGAAAAGAATGAACCGCCGCCATACAATCGCAGAATTTAAGGAAAAAGTATTGTATATTAAAAAACAAATTCCGAATATTGCTATTTCCACTGATATAATTGTCGGTTTCCCGGGTGAAACTGAAGCTGATTTTCAAGAAACTGTAAAAGTAATGGAGGAGCTGGAATTTGATCTGGCTTATCTGGCAGAATATTCAGCGCGTCCAGGAACAGCCTCCAGTATCTTGAAAGATGACGTTCCCCACCTGGAAAAAGAACGCCGTAAAACATTTTTAAATGATGAAATTCTCGCCAAAACTGCTTTAAAAAATAATTTAAAATTGTTGCATCAAATTGTTCCTGTTTTAATGGAAAGAACAAATAAATCAGGTCAATTAAAAGGCTATACTAATAATCGAAAAGAAATAACCATTAAGAATTGTCAGGATAAATTTTTAATAGGCACCTTCCAGCAAGCAAAAGTAACCAAAGTGACACCCTGGGCGCTGGAGGGAGATCTTGAATAATATTGATTAATTTTTGCAGAAAATGGATAATAGCTGAGAATGATAGTTATAAGTTAGAAGTTATTAGCTAAAAGTTAAAAGGGGAAAATGATGTTCAGGCAAATTTCGAACTTAGAGCTACAATCCTGAATTTATTTCAGGACGAGTTTCGTTCTAACTATTAACTAATAACTTCTAACTTTTACCTATTATCTTTTTACCTTCTATCTCTTATCATTTTAATCCATGGATCTTAAAACAATTCGTCGCCTCCTTTACGCTCTTTCTTATGGTATCTTTGGTATTATCATTGCCATAATTTTAATTCGTATTTTATTTGGCATCATTGGCGCCAATAAAGCCGCACCTTTCGTCAGTTTCTGGTACACATTTTCTGAGACATTTATTGGTGGATTTCAGGGCATTTTCCCCAATATCGGTACCAGCGTTGCACCAATGTTTATTGAAGTATACGCTGTAATTGCATTAATTTTTTATCTGATCTTAGCCTTCATTGTTTCCAAAGCATTAACTTCAGTAATCAGCCACAGCCCAGTTAGTATTTTTAAAAATGTCACTGATACGATATTTAAAGGCGCAGAGTTCTTTTTAATTACCAGATTTCTCCTAAAATTAACAGCTGCATCAGATGTTAGTTCATTTGTTCGTTTTATTTATCAACTTTCTGATTTTATCTACCAACCATTTGCTGGAATCTTGCCCACCATACAACTCAAAGATTTTAATATTATTTTCGAAACTTCTACTTTAATTGCTATTGTAATTATTATTATTTTCGACTTAGTTACCGAAGGAGTGATTGATAAACTTTTTAAAGCAATGGAATCACATGACTATCAAACTGAAAAAAAACAAACTGGCTATCCCAAATTCCCTGTTGCTCAACCAGTCACTCCAACACAACCGACACCTCAACAATATCAACCAATGACCACACCCACTCAAAATCCCCAACATATCACAATTAACATTCCGCAACCAGGACAATTAGCAGCACAACCAATGCAACAACCACCAACCTATGTCGATAATCGAACCATAAAAGTATATCCCGGTGCAGCCATGCCTCAGCAAATGGGACAACCCAATTATCCAAATTCTAACGAAAATATGCTCTCGCAACCAGCACCATTACAGCAATTACCGCCTCAAAATTGAAAAGTTGCGAAAACACTGATACTAAGCTATAATTTTGCAGTTTCTAATTCGAATCTCGAATCTCGAATTTCGTATCTCAAAGCATATATCAAATTGATTCGGGGATCGTCTAACCTGCCTGACTGCGAGTGTTAAACGTTATAGTTGATTAATTGTGCAGTCACGCAGGCAGGTGGCAGGACAGTCCCGATTTGTAATCGGGATCAATCCAGGTTCGAATCACTTGTTATGTTCTTTTTACAATTTTTTCATTTTTTTCTGAATCATTCTTTGATTCGGGGATCGTCTAATGGCAGGACAAAGGCCTTTGAAGCCTTGTATCCAGGTTCGAATCCTGGCCCCCGAATATATACTCATTTCTCAAATTCGAACCTGCTCATCTTGATACTTACTAGAGTTTATCCCGGACGAACCGTGTGAGATCCGGGAAATCCTGGCCCCCGAATATTTACTCAAATCTCAAATTCGAACCTGCTCATTTTGATACCTACTAGAGTTTATCCCGGACGAACCGTGTGAGATCCGGGAAATCCTGGCCCCCGAATATATACTCAAATCTCCCATTCGAACCTGCTCACTTTGTGAATTACCAAGAGTTTATCCCGGACGAACCGTGTGAGATCCGGGAAATCCTGGCCCCCGAATATTAATTTAAACCGGAGCATTTATTCCTTCAAAACCTAAATACTTTTTCATTTTTTTTATCCGCAATTCAATATCTTTTATTCGTTTTTTTTCTTCTAAAGGATCTTTTTTAACTGCAAGATCAATTTCACCTAGTTCTGTATCGTTAAACATTTTAAGATTATTACAAACATAATTGAATCCATGCTAACATTAGTTCATTCATAAATCACTATGCTTAAAACTAAAAACTATCAGGGTGTTATCGCCATTATAACTAATGATAAAAATGAAGTAATTCTCGGTAAAAAGATTATCAAACCGGGACACTTCTTAAGTGATTCATGGCATCTGCCTGGAGGAAAAATCAATCAAGGAGAAGATGTAAAGAAAGCCTTAGAGAGAGAAATGAAAGAAGAGTTGAGCATTACAATCAAACCGATAAAATTGCTGTGTGATTATCCTGTGACAATAAAAAAAATGACATTTTTATCTGCCTGTTATATTTGTCAACAAAAAGACCCGAACGATGCACTGAAACCAGCCGATGACTTACAAGCTGCACAATATTTTCCTAAAACTGAAATTTTAAAAATTCATCAAAAGGAAATTATGAAAAGCTGGCCAGAAGAGCTGGTAAAGTATTTCTCAAATTTCTAATTTAAATTAACTTTAACCCAAAACCGCAGCTCACCCTCTGCGAACTGCGGTCTTTTTTCTCGAAAGTTTTATTTCCGAGTTTCGAGTTACGAATTCCGAGTTACGATTGTTTCTTTTTATACGCCTCCTTCATCTGCAACGAATAAATCTCAATGAATCCAGCACTGGCATTGACATTGAAATTATATCCTTCATCATTATTAAATGAAGCATTAGCCAATCCGTATTTTGAGTCAACCGCAATTGGTGTCACAGTTCCCTTGTAAAGTTTCAATGTCACAACTCCTTCGACAATTTCATTTACTTTGTCATTAAAGGCATTGATCGCCTCCATCAAAGGATCGAACCACAGTGCGCTATAACACATGTAAGCCCATTTGATATCCAGCATTTCTTTCATTTCATTGAGTTTTTGAGTTGAAACAAATTGTTCTAAATATTTATGAGCTTTGATCATCACATGACCAGCTGGTAGTTCATATACACCTCGATTTTTCACACCCACTAAACGATCCTCCAGCATGTAAGTGATCCCGACACCATGTTTACCGGCAATTTTATTCAACTTGATAATCATCTCTGCCAATGGTAGACTTTCACCGTTTAATTTTACTGGCAATCCCATTTTAAATTCCATTTCGATTACTTCAGCTTGATCAGGGGCATGTTCGGGCAAAGTATAAGTTGTAAGAAACTTTTCCACAGGAGGAACCAATTTTGGTGTTTCAATTTCTCCGCCTTCCCAAGTCATTCCCCACATATTGTCATCGACACTATAAGGAAAGTCTTTTTTGACAGGAACTGGGATACCATTTTTGATGGCATAAGCAATTTCTTCATTACGATCCATATTCCATTCACGTACTGGCGCAATGATTTTTATTTTTGAATTAAGCGTCATGACATATGATTCAAAACGAACTTGATCATTACCTTTACCAGTAGAGCCGTGAGCGATGCATTGAATTCCTTCTTTTTCTGCGAATTCTACCGCTTTCATGGAAGTAATCACACGACCCATCGGTGTCGATAAATGATAATTACCCTGATAAGAAGCATTTGCTTTTATCCCTTTGGCAATTACTGCATTAGCGAAATCAGCTTTGGCATCTACTACAAATGCTTTTTTGGCACCTAGTTTTAACGCTTTTGCTTTAATTTCCTCCAGATCATCCTTTTGTTGACCGACATCCATTGTCAGAGTATAAACATCCACCTGGTAATTATCCATCAGCCACTTAATCATTACAGATGTATCCAAGCCTCCTGAATAGAGAAGTAAAACTTTATCAAATTCGCCTTTTTTTGCTTCATAAGAAGAAGCTTTGAGATAGTTAGTTGTGTTTTGCATAAAATATAGATTAAAAAATTAAATAATTAAAAAGATTAAAATACAATAAGATTTTCATCTTATCCAAAAAAACTGGGCTGCGTCTAAAGAGCGCGGTTTTCTTGAAATAATTTTTCATAAAAGATAATTAAAAATTAAATTGTTTTTGTAAAATTTTTAACTGAAAATTGGCATCCTGGAATTGTGCAAATTCCTGTTTACTGATCTTGATTGCCAAATTATCTGACTTTACAATCTTAATAAATTCCGCATAAAGTACTTTATTTTGTTCACCCTTGGCGACACTTGCTTTGATCGCTTTTTCAATAATTTGTTTGACCTGACGCATCGGTAACTTACTCTGCAACATAATTAATTCCATGAGTCCCATACTATTGATAAATGCAGAATTCGCTTGAACTTTCATAGCTACTTTATTTACAGTTAAAGTACTAACTACGCCTTGTAAAATCTCCGGTATTAATTTCACATTATTTACCAAATGATAAATGGCATATTTCGACTCCTGAGTATCACGGTTATAACCAATCAAAGCAGAATTGGTTAAATTCAATAATGTAAAAAGATAGCCCAAAGCTGATTTAGATTTTCCTTTAATTAATTCCAAAGGATCAGGATTTTTTTTCTGAGGCATCGCTGAACTACCGGTACTATATTGATCTGCTAATTTAATAAAACCAAATTCCGGCATACTGAAAAGAATCAAAGATTCGGCAAGAGTAGAGCAGTGGTTTAAAAATTTTACCAGTTGAAAAGCAAATTCTGCTTCCAATTCACCTCGATTAGTTATCACATCAATTGCATTAGCAAATGGTTTGGAAAATCCCAATTGTTCTGCCGATTTTTCAGGATCAATTGGAATTAAGGTTCCATAACCGACACTGGCACCAAGAGGGGAGTAATCAAATTTTTCCTGTAGCTGTTTCAATCCCAATAAATCCCGTTTAAAGCTGACATAAAAAGCATGTAGTATATAACCAAAGCTTGTCACAACAGCATGCTGATGATGGGTATATCCAGGACAAACTGTATTTTGATATTTTTTGGCTTGTTCCAACACTGCTTGATTTAAAGTTGAAATTGTCTTTTGAAAAAAATTAAGTTGATCATGAACAAATAAAAACAGATCTGTCACTACCTGATCATTGCGGGAACGACCGGTATGGATCTTGCCACCAATTTCAATGCCATACTTTTCGGTTAGCCAATTTTCAATATTACTATGCATATCTTCTAGTGCAGGATTTAAAATAAATTTGCCTTGCGCCACCAGCTGAGATAATTCCAATAATCCGGTTTCTAACTTATTGAATTCATTTTCAGTAAGTAATTTTTGTGCCAATAACATTTTGGCTTGAGCCAGATTACATTGAATATCATATTTTAAAAGCATCTGATCAGCTGGCTCAATTCCATAAGCATCATGCCCCACAGTAAATTGCAGCATTTTATCATCCGGAGCCACACTAAATGCGTTACCCCAAAGCTTATCTTGACTAATTTTCTTTTTCATTTTATTTAATTTTATAATTTAAAAAATTTATTAATTTTTATTAGAAACAGCAAATTGCAATTTGCAACTTGCAATTTCCAAGCAACAAAAAACTCTCGTCCCTCACCCAAATATTATTTTGAGTAAAGAACGAGAGTTTTCCCGTGGTACCATCTTTGTCTGCCAGCATTTTACAATGCTAACCTTGGGAACTTAAGTAACAATCAAACAATTATTCTTGAGTTCTGAACCTACTTATTGCTTGGCAATTTTCTTCGGTTCTGCTACTCAGGACTCTTTCGTTTCAGTGATTTTTCTACCGGCTTACAGCTTTCCCGGCTTGCTTAAGATGTTTTCAATCTGAAACTACTTTTTCCTGATGAATATTTAATTGAGGGAATAGTAACATGGTGAAACAGGGAATGTCAAATAATCTACTAGCTCATAACGGAGGAGTAAATTGTAAGTAAAATTAATTAGTAGTTTAAAAAAAACGATGGAGTATATATTGCAGACAAAAATTTAATAATCAACCAGTTTATGATTTTAAAAATCATATAAACAAGAAAATTCGAAAAGGTATGTATATGATTCTTCAAAAACAAACAGTTAAATTTAGAATTGTAGTGAAATAAAGACCACATAAGTTTAATTATGTTGCATACGCTAATTATCACGTGTTACTTTTCAACAGATATTTCTGGAAATCTCGATCTCTCTCAATAAGATAATCAAGTGCATTATGAATAATAGCTGTTTTTGTAGATTCGTTATTAAGAGAAATCCAATTTAAATATGTTGCTTGAAGTTTAGTGAGTTTTAAATTGAATCGTTCGTTTTTGCTATCAGAATTATTTTTTATAAAATTTTCAATTGCTACTCTTATAGTCGATTGAGAGTCGTATACTTTTTTTGTAAAGAAAATACGCTTCGAATCTTCAAAAAAGAGCTTATTCTTAGCATATTTCGATCTAGTATTTACTAGAATCAATAGTGGCTTCTTTTTTTCTATAGCATACGAGAGCTGGTAACCATTTGACATGCTTCGTTCAGAAACATCTGCGATTACAATATCTGACGAAAAAATCCCTAACATTATATCATCAAATAATGATTGCGAAATAGCATAGTCAAACTCTTTTGCGTTGGAGTAAAAGGCAGGCGTCATAGAGCCTTTGACTATTTCAGAATTATTTTTAACGATACATTCATATATATAACGGTAATACTTCTCATGTGCTTTTAAGTTCTTGAAAGAGCAAAAGAAGTACATCCAGATAAGGTTGGAGTCTTGACAATTATCAAAGTATTAATCATATTGATTTTGAGAATCCACTAATTTCTAAGGTTGTGATGGAAACCATTTTATATAGAACAGCTAATTCGAATCTTCCATATAATTGTGGTCTTGATCAACAAGCAAATGATACGATTTCTGAGAGGATTTTTGAAGCTTTTAATCAAGACAGGACGTCTTGGAGTGATTTATCAACTATTATTAATTAAACAATGAGTAAACAAAATGTTGAGAAAGAAGTGAAGATACTAAATATTGATAGCTCATACGTAAATAATAGATTAGTTGAGCTGGGTGCAAAGAAGGTATTAGATGCAGTTACATATATAATTACCTTTGATGTTGTAAACACAATTATATTTAAAAAAATACCTAAGAAGTATAGAGAAATAATAAAACAGGCAAAGAATTTAACAAAAAATGGAAAGAGCCTAAAAGAACAAAATATACATTTAAGAGTTAGAAAACAAGTTGATCAATATGAGCTGACATTGAAATATAAAGCAAAGAAAGAAGAGAATTCAAAAGTTAAAAACGAAGTTGAAAATAATATTCATTTGACTAAAGATGAATGGGCTTTAATCGAAAAAACATTTTTATTAGCTGGGCTTACGGTAATTGCTAGGCAAGAAAAGCAAAGGACTTCTTATATTTTGAACCAAATAAAATTTGATATTGATACATGGCCTACTATGCCTTCATATGTTGAGATAGAAGCAAGTACAGAAAAAGAAATTGAAGATGGAATTCGAATTTTAAAGATAAAAAACCCAGTTCTCTCAAATCTCTCAGGACAAAAATTATTTTCAAAATATGGAATAAATTTCTATTCGGATTTAATTTTTAATAGGCCAAAATATTGATAACTCATTTGGCTGCCCACCACGAATCACTCCCAGTTAGTGATCGTCATATATATTTTGATCAAATGCAATCTAGGAATGCGGGAGAAATCGAGGCAGTGATGGGAAGTGAATATCTACTGAAATGTCAGCAGCGTATATTAACTATTGACGAGTCATTGCAAGGCTCCTTAGTTATGCAAAGACAACAGTTTCATTTTGATTGGTTTGATGACGATGTTGTTGATGTGCTTGATAGACAGGATTTGTCTACTATCCAAGAATTAACACGTACCAACGCTTCAAAATTAATGAGCGGTATTATTATCATGAAAAATCCACATACAAAATGATTATAAAAAATTGCTGGTCATACTTTTAATAACATGAGTTGTTATTAAAGGTGATCAAATAACCCTAAAAATTTCTTACCCCCAAAATAACTGAAAATTCATTAATCATTTTGCTATATCATATAACTACTATTAAATAAAAAGTTCATACTTGACTCAAAGTAGCATGTGAGTATCAAAATTTTACAAGCACAACAACTACTAAGTAATTACTTTTTATATATGTGATAATTTGTCAACTCCATTTCCAATTTGCATTTTTTTCTCATTGGATCTTCATTCCGGATTTGAGTTTAAAATATGATAACTTCCAAGATCTAACGAACTATTTACTATGTATTTTGAATCTATTTTCATTTTCAAAGATTGATTTATGAAATTTCTCTTCAAATTGCAATTTGCATATTCCAAATTTCATCACTACTTTCCGCCTTCCACCCACCGATCACCGTCCACAAATTCCGGATTCCTGATTTCTGATTTCAGTGTTTGACATTTCCATTTCTATCGTTTATTATATCCCCTATGGGGGGATTAAAATTTAATTAAAAATTAATAATTAAAAAATTAAAAAGATTTAATCCTGAAATATGTTCAGGAAAAAAATTAAAAGATTTTAAATTTACATAATTTCCAAATTTCAATTTTCAAATTGCAAATTCCAAAATCTATGAAAAACAAAGCTGATTTATCTGTCCAGGAACGTCTTTTACATCGAATCAGAATTGTGGAAGGGCATTTAAAATCAATTGAAGAAATGATTGAAAGAGGTGAGTATTGTGTCCACATCATCCACCAAACAAATGCCGTCCAGAAAGCTTTGAAAAACATCAATTCTCTGATCATGGAAAATCATTTAAACACTTGTGTCGTTAATCAAATCAAAGCGGGTGAAGCAAAAAATGTCACAGAGGAATTGCTGAAGCTCTACGGATTTCAGGAGTGAGACGGTAGACAGGAGGTTACTATTAGTATTTCGGTAGATTCCGGACAGCAAACTATTCTAAGCTATCGCTAAGAATAGCTAACTTCCGGAATGACGTATAGGCTCTTGGACACTTTTAGTATATCGTTTTAAAATAGCTACCTGCCTAAGGTTAGGCGGAGCAAGCTACTAGCTACTAGCTACCTGATACGTGATACTTGATACTTTATACTTTTTTACAAACAACCTATGGCCAAACACAACAAAATCCAATGCAGCGAATACTACGTTACCGGCATGCATTGTGCCTCGTGCGAGATTTTAATTGAAAAAAATCTCCTGAAGAATAAAAATATTCAAAGTGTCGAAGCGTCTCTTGAAAATAATAAAGTAAGAGTGTGTTTTAAGAATAATCAAAAGCCGGATTTAACTAAGCTTAATGAACAATTTCAGGAAATGGGTTATCAGTTTTCTTCAACTAAACCAATAGTAAATGAACCAAGATTAATTTCTTTTAGCAAAAATGGTGAATTACAACTTAATCCGGCGAAACTAAAAAATCTCTTAAGTATTTCATTTATAATATTTGGATTAGTTTTAATTTTTGTAATCTTTAATAAATTACATCTAATTACTGGACTACAATTAAACGAAACCAGCTCATGGACTTTATATTTTCTCCTGGGCTTAATTGCTGGAAGCTCCAGCTGTGCTGCACTTAGTGGTGGTGTACTTTTATCCATGTCCAAACAATGGCATGAAGTTTATGCTGGTGCAAGTAATGGCAAACGTGCCTTACCACATCTTCTTTTTCATTTTGGCAGACTTGCCTCATTCTTGTTACTAGGTGGTTTATTAGGTTTATTTGGCAGTGTCCTGGCTAAACTACCAATATTTAATGATCCGATCTTTTTTAGTCTGATTATCATTGCTGTTTCAATCGTGATGATCATTCTCGCTCTTCAAATGTTGGAAGTGCGCTGGGCACAAAAATTCAAAATTTCTTTACCAAAAGCAATTACCAAATATTCTGCCAATGAAGAAAACTTTAAAGGTAAATACATGCCTTTTGTTAGTGGCTTCCTGACATTCTTTCTACCCTGTGGCTTTACTCTGACAGCGATGACAGCTTCATTTTTGACCAATTCTTACCGAGTTAGTGCCATTAACATGTTCAGTTTCGCACTAGGCACATTACCAATGTTGACACTGATTAGCTTCAGTGGAGTAGTGTTCAATCGTAAACCTGGTTTGACTAGAATCTTCAACAAAGTAGCTGGTGTTTTAGTTATTCTTTTTGCTCTGTATACTTTAAATGCTCAACTTAATGTACTCGGCATATCCAGTATCAGTGACTTCAATTTTCCATCCAAGAAAACTACCCCGATCAATACCACTGTCATAACTGATCCTTCAGAATCACAAAGTCTCAAAATAACTGCCAGTGGCTTTTCTTATACTGCAGATTCTTCCACAACTTTAAAAGCTGGAGTGCTTACTAAAATGGAAGTAAATAACCAAGGAATTCAAGGCTGTGCTGCCTTCATGGCTGCCCGGGGTTTATTTGATGGCTATCTACAACTCAAGCCAGGAATCAATACCAAAGAATTCACACCAGTTGCCGGAACATATAAACTGACCTGTACCATGGGTATGGTCAAGCCTTTAACTATTAAAGTAATTTAACATGGAGAAAAAAGAGATTTATCAAATTGCCGGAGTGCACTGTGCCAGCTGTAAAATGCTGATTGAAGAGCAGGTAGGCAAACTGCCCGGAATTGAAAAAGTTAATGTCAATTTTGCCAATGAAAAAATGCAGGTTGACTATGATGATGAAAAAGTTGATTTAGAGAAAATTAAAACTGCCGTGCACTCAGCCGGAGCATATCAAATGATTGTCCCTGAAAAAAAAAAGTCTGAACATGTAAGTGAGCATGACCACATGAGCCATTCGCTCCATGAATACTTAAAACTTCGTAAGAAAATAATTATTACCGGTTTTCTGGTGATTCCTTTCTTTTTGATCATGATTCGTATGCTTTTGATCACTTGGAAAATCTTACCGGAAAATATGGAATTTCTTGGTACGATTGCAATAAATAATTATCAGCTCAACACTTTTCATTTTCTGCAATTTGTTCTTGCTACTATTTTGTTATTTTATAGCGGTAGTCAATTTTATCAAAGTGCCTGGAATGCTCTGAAAATCAAGCGCGCTAATATGGATACACTTGTCGCAATTAGTACTTTCATCGCCTGGTTTTATTCTTCTGTTCTAACATTTTTTCCTAAAATTTTTGGGGCAATCAATGCCGATTTATTTTTTGAAGCCAGTGCTTTTATCATTTTCTTCATTCTCCTTGGTCGACTTTTGGAAGCTAAAGCGAAAAACTATGCCAATGATGCTATCAGCAAACTTATGGAATTACAGGCAAAAACTGCCATTGTCATTCGTGATGGCAAGGAAGTAGAGATACCTTTGGATGAATTAGTAATCAATGATATTGTCGTTGTCAAACCAGGTGAAAAAGTCGCTGTCGATGGAGAGATTATTTCCGGTAGCTCGACAATTGATGAAGCAATGGTCACTGGTGAATCCATGCCAGTCGAAAAATCAGTTGGTCAAAAAGTAATTGGTAGTACGATCAACAAAGATGGTTTTTTTAAATTTCGTGCCGAAAAAATCGGAAACGAAACATTACTGGCACAAATTATCAAATTAGTAGAGCAGGCACAAAATTCTGAAGCTCCGATCCAACGTCTTGCTGATCAAGTTTCTGCCTATTTTGTCCCTGGCGTTTTAATCATTGCCATAATTGCTTTCAGCTTTTGGTTTTTAATCGCTCCGCAATTTGGTCTGATTGGCACTGATCTCAATCATTTTCGTTTTGCTGTATATATTTTAACAAGCGTTCTAATCATTGCTTGTCCTTGTGCATTAGGACTGGCCACTCCTATTGCCGTGGTAGTCGGTACCGGAGAAGCTGCCAAACAGGGGATTCTCATCAAAGAAGCAAAATTTTTGGAACAATCTCAACATCTCTCCACAATTATTTTTGACAAAACTGGCACGCTAACTATTGGAAAACCACAAGTGACAGAGTTTTTGATCAGTAATAATATTAATCTTAACCTCACTAAATTACCTGGTGCAGATGTTTCTGAACAAATAACAGCACTCGCCGCTAATTTAGCAGGACATTCAGCTCATCCTTTATCCAAAGCAATTGCCGCCAAATTTGGTAATAAGGAAAGTGATCTTAAATTGACCGACTTTCAAAATCTTTCCGGTAAGGGTGTCACTGCCCAATTTCAAAACCAGGTAATTGCCCTAGGGAATAGCAAGTTATTACAAGAATTAAAAATCGCAGAAAATCCAGAGTTGAGTACTAAAAAAGCTGAGTTAATTAAACAAGCTAAAACAGTTATCTCTTTTGGTATTGCTAATCAGGAAGTGGCTATTTTTGCCCTGGCTGATCAAATTAAACCGGAGGCAAAAGCGGTAATCGCAAAATTAAAATCCCTTGGCAAAACTGTCATTATGCTCAGTGGTGATAATCAGAATACTGCTGGACAAATCGCTGCTGAACTTGGGATCACAGAATTTCGTGCCGAAGTATTACCTGAGGATAAACAAAACTATCTCAAGGAATTGAAAGCTGAATTACCTGCCAATCAACTAATCGCCATGGTCGGAGATGGCATTAATGACGCACCAGCTTTAGCCTTGGCAGATGTGGGAATTGCTTTGGGAAATGGCACAGATGTAGCGATTGAAGCGGGTAATGTCGTTATTGTCAATAATAATCTGGAGAGTCTCCTCAATTTATTTACAATTTCTGCCAGAACTTTAACCATTATCAAACAAAATCTGCTCTGGGCGTTTTTGTATAATTTAATTGCCATTCCAATTGCTGCTGGAGTAATTTACCCGTTTACAGGCTTATTACTTTCACCGATTATTGCGAGCGGAGCAATGGCCTTTAGTTCGATTTCTGTAGTACTGAATAGTTTGCGATTAAAACGCAATTAGTCACGTGTCGCTTTGACCACTACGCGTTTTTCCGCCTTGAGACCTTCACAAGTATAAAGCGTCAAAATATCCTGATCACTGGGATTTTCTACCCAAACTTCCGTTTGATCCACCACCATTTTCTCCTTCACTTTATATTTATAATAAACATTATTGACATAGAGCACTACTTCATCCCCGACATTGACTTTCTTCAAATGATAAAATGGCCCACCGCCACCTTGAAAACTAAAACGATGGGCAATGAGAATTTTATTACCGGATTCACCAAGCGGAGTACTATTTGGTTTCATCCAGGTGCCTTTTTTCAGACTAGATTCATCATTACCAAAGATGATTGGTTGATCGACACCAATACTCGAGATAATTACACGATCCTTGATTTTATTATCTGATTTTTGAAAAGAACTTTCATTCACAGTATCAGTCGGGATAATAATCTGAATCGCAATTTTATCAGCATCTTGAGCACTATTGATCTCCGGCGCTACAAACTTATCATGGCGAAATATTTGATCGAAACGATAAGTAAATTCCGGATAAAAAGGGTAGAGAATTAAAGCAATTGCCATAATTAGCAAAGCTTTATTAAACCAGCTCTCCTGCCAGGTATCCCGGAATAATTTGAAAATTGCAATAATCACCCAACTAACTTTTTCGCTTACCACTCGATAAATCTTATTTTTCTTGAAGCGACTATCAATTGCCTGAATTTTGGAGCCAATAAATTTTCCAACTTGCTTTATTTTATTAAAAAACTTTTTTACAAAATTCAAGAGTAATTGCCAATATTTGCCAATCCTGGAATTCTTGTTAATGCGGGTGGGTAATTGTTTAGTCGTGATTGGGGATTTTTGTATTTCAATTTGTTGTTTTTTGTTACTTTTAGCAGATAATTTTGACCGGAGATTTTTTAATACATTTGCAATGCTTTCACTTCCTCCCCGCCAAACTTTTTTTAATTTAGCAGTAACTGTATTTTGTGGTTTAGAACCTTTATTATTATTCAACCGCACCGGCAAAGCCTTTTCAGAATTTTTCGTTTTTAATATTGCACTTTCTTTAATTTTTCGAGTCATGACAATTTATCAAAATAACTGTAATATCATAGCATAAAATATGGGGAGGGGAGAAAAGGTAGATTACAATAATTTAATCTATTCGATATATAAATTTTAGTAAAATTCAAAATTTTTAATAAAAATTCACTATCATTCTTTTGTTGACATTCTATAAGATAATAATCTAGCACCACCTATAACAACGACACTAGCTACTAGTTCCAACGCAACAATACTGGGATCTAATAAAAGGGTTAATGGTAAAAACGCGTTGTTTTTTTTCTAATTTTGCCTTTGATTTTTGAAGTAAAAATACCAGTAAATTGCTGATATTTTTCTGACTTTTTTTAAGCCTCTATG
>Ga0194063_10001396_pt1 | contig 15736 bp, 9 predicted proteins | sample SepL3720m_MetaG_FD_155459 | JGI IMG/M metagenome (GOLD analysis project Ga0194063, IMG submission 155459) | Anoxic zone freshwater microbial communities from boreal shield lake in IISD Experimental Lakes Area, Ontario, Canada - Sep2016-L373-20m | ecosystem: Environmental > Aquatic > Freshwater >... | reverse complement strand
CATTGGCCCTTACAATGTAAATCAAGAAGGCAGTGGAGACATGTATTATAAAGGCGGCAACTTATTACATATTATTAGGCAAATCGTTAATGATGATGAAAAATTCAGGAAAATACTGAGGGGACTCAACAAAATATATTACCATAAAACAGTTACTTCGCAAGAAGTAGAACAGTATATCAGTAAAGAAAGCAAAATAGATTTCAGTAAATTTTTTGACCAATATTTAAGAACCACTGACATTCCAGTATTGGAGTATAAAATAAATGGCTATAGCTTTAGTTATCGTTATACCAATTGTATAAAAGGTTTCAAAATGCCACTCAAAATAAATTTTAAAACTGTGCAATGGATTAAGCCAAGTAGTGAATGGCAAACATTACCAGTTTATCCAGAAGGCAATATTAGTTTTTCGGTGGATTCAAATTTCTATTTAAAAACAAAAAAGGTAGATTAATTTAGCAACAAATTTAAGCATGAGCCAAATTCGCCGGCAAAGTATCATCTCCTCTGTAGTCGTATATACCGGCTTTGTATTGGGCTTCTTGAACACCTATTTGTTTACACGAGAAGGCGGTTTCACAAAAGCGGAATATGGATTGACGGGGATATTCATTGCCATCGCTGCAATGATGTACGCCATTGCCAATATGGGTTTGCCCTCCTATATCTATAAATTTTACCCTTATTACAAAGATAATCTGCCCAACAAAAAAAATGACATGCTTAGCTGGTCATTATTACTTTCAATTGCTGGATTTTGTTTGGTAGTGTTGGGAGGACTTATTTTTAAAGATTTAATTATTCGAAAATTCGGAACCAATTCACCTGAACTGGTAAAATATTTCTATTGGATTTTTCCCTTTGGACTTGGCCTTACTATCTTTTCTATTTTGGAAGCATACGCTTGGCAATTACACAAATCGGTATTGACTAATTTTTTAAAAGAAGTTCAATTCAGGGTATTCACTACCCTGCTTATTATTTTATCCTTTGCAGGCATTATTCATGGATTTGATTTATTTATCAAACTGTATTCACTTACTTATCTTGCCATTGCCATTTTATTATTTGCCTATTTAGCCTTTAGCAAGCAAATACACTTTCAGTTTTCTATAAGCAAAGTGACCAGAAAATTTTCAAAACAAATTCTGCGACTACTAACTTTCATATATAGTGGTGGACTTGTATTCACCTTGGCATCAGTATTTGATTCCATATTGATTGCATCGGTATTACCACAAGGAATGGCATTAGCCGGCATTTATACACTTGCACAAAATATAGGAAGTTTAATTCAAGCGCCACAAAGAGGAATTATTGCATCTTCGATTCCCTCACTTGCTGCTGCCTGGAAAAATAAAGACATGGGAAGAATCAGTAGAATTTATACTAGATCCTCTGTCAACCAATTAATATTTTCTGTTGGCATGTTTGCCCTAATTTGGTTAAATTTTTCGGATGGCGTATTTAGTTTTCATTTACAATCGGGCTATTTAGATGCAAAATGGGTCTTTTTCTATATTGGCATGATGCGTATTATTGATATGGGCACCGGGTTAAATGCACAAATCATTGCCACTTCTACATTCTGGAGATTTGATTTTATTACTGGAGTTGTATTACTCATTATTACATTGCCGTTAAATTATATTTTAACTAAATATTATTATGGTGTAATGGGGCCTGCAATATCTAATTTAATAAGTTTTAGTTTGTACAATGCTATTAGGTATTTTTTCTTGATCAAGCGATTTAAGATGCAGCCATTTACAATAAAAACAATATATACTATTGTATTGGGGGTAAGTGCTTATTACATTGCGTATCTACTTTTCAAGAATCAAATTGGTATTGTATGGATTGTTGCTAGAAGTGCCTGCTTTATTGTTTTGTACGGTATAGGCACTTTACTTTTAAAATTAAGTCCCGATATTCAACCGGTATGGTATACCATCTTAAAAAGATTGGGTATAAAAAAAGGAGAATAAATTCTCCTTTCTAAAAAATAAACATGTTTATTACTCCTCGGCAGGATATTCTTCCAACTTTAAACCTGGAATTAATCTTCCCCCACCGATAAATTTCCTGCTATAATAATTATCGTTTAAATTACTGATAGTAACCCCACTAGTAGTACTACTATGTGTAAAATAATTATTTCCTAAATACATACCAATATGGCTAACCCCGCCTCTTGTATTAAAAAAGACCAAATCACCTTCCTGTAAATCTAGCCGATTAATTTTTTCACTCACAGCATAGATAGCATGTGCAGTTCGTGGTGGATGCTGGTTATATACATTTCGTAATAACTCGCCCACATAAGCACTACAATCAATACCTCTTTTGGTAGATCCTCCATAACGGTAACGTGTACCCCACCAATTTTCAATAAGATTGTATAGCGCCATATTACTAACTTCTTCCACAGGGATATCCATTAGCTGACCATATTTAAATTGCAAAGAAGTACATTCTTCAATGATCATGCCTGCACCGATATTTTTCCCATTAAAATTTTTGGCCTTATTGACAACTGGAATAGTAGTGCTAACTACTGAACCAATAGCAGGTTTAATAATTGTATTATCGGTAAATTTATTAGTAGCGAATACGTCTCTTTTCAATTCTATTCCATCAATGAATTGAGGTGTTATTTTAAAAGGCGTATGATTGCTTATCCGCTGAAGAGTAACGGCTGTTTGAGCTGAGGCGATGTTGGTTGTTCCTGATACTGCACTTAAGATCACAGAAACAAAAAATAAGCTTTTCATACGTAAACTTTGGGTTTAAGCGTATGTACGACTTAATCTTGTGTTTTTTAGTCCTCTATTGATTCTTTACTGTTTCTATTGCTCTTTTCTTGTCTTAAAGTCCTGTCCTACAAACAATTAATAAAATGATTTTTTCTAATGCACTGCAAAGGTACGGCCGAATTCCTGATTCTGCAACCCAATCCCAAACATATTTGTAAAGGATTGTTTTTCAGGTAATTAAGCACGGTAACTTACTGTGGATAAAACGTACTCCTGCTTCTTTTATTGTAACCGATATTTGTAAATTCAACCTAAAATTTTGTCAACCAGATGACATCGATCAAGCAGCATGGAGGCTAGTCAGAAAACTACCTTCCTCACTTGGTTTCAACATCAAAAATTAAAAGGCAGTATACCCAATCAATCATGAAGTTCTCGCATTTACATGTACATACACAGTATTCATTATTAGATGGCGCAGCATCCATTAAAAATCTTTATGCAAAGGCACGTAAGGATGGTATGCCTGCATTGGCAATTAGCGATCATGGCAATATGTTTGGTGTATTTGAATTTGTAAAAGAGGCCCATAACAATAAAAAAGCAGATGGTAGTTTAGAAGTAAAGCCAATTGTTGGTTGCGAATTTTATATCACTGCCGACAGACACCGTAAAAATTTTAGTAAGGAAGAAAAAGATCCAAGGCATCACCAGATTTTACTGGCCAAAAATGCGGAAGGATATAAAAATTTAGTCAAGCTAACTTCATTGGGATACATTGAAGGGATGTATAGTAAGTATCCTCGAATTGACAAAGAGTTAATTCATAAATACCACGAGGGTTTAATTGCAACAACCTGCTGCCTTGGTGCATTGGTACCGCAAACAATACTGAAGAAAGGAGAAGCTGATGGAGAAAATGAATTCAAATGGTGGTTAAATATTTTTCAGCAAGATTATTATGTAGAGTTGCAACGTCATGGAATGCCAGAACAAGATAAAGTAAATGCAGTTCTATTAAAATTTGCTCAAAAATACAATGTAAAAGTAATTGCCTCCAATGACTCACATTATGTAGATCAAACAGATGCTAATGCGCATGACATTTTATTATGCATCAATACGGGTGAAAAACAAGCGACACAAAAACTTAACGAATTTTCTGATGATGACATCCTAGTTAAAAATCGGCGGTTTGCATTTCCGAATGACCAATTCTATTTAAAGAATACCGCTGAAATGACCAAGGTATTTGAAGATTTACCGGAAGCCATAGACAATACCAATGAAATTGTTGACAAAGTAGAAGTATTGGATTTGAAAAGAGATATCCTATTACCGCATTTTGTTGTACCAGCAAATTTTAAATCGCAGGATGAATATTTGGAAAGCATTACTTGGGCAGGGGCAAAAGAAAGGTATAAAATATTAAGTCCAGAAACGGAAGAGAGAATTTCATTTGAATTGGGTGTAATAAAAACAATGGGCTTTGCAGGCTATTTTTTAATAGTAAGTGATTTCATTAAAGCAGGTAGGGACATGGGGGTATTTGTTGGTCCGGGTCGTGGATCAGCTGCAGGCTCTGTAGTTGCCTATTGTATTAAAATAACCAATATTGATCCCATTAAATATAATTTACTATTTGAAAGATTTTTAAATCCGGATAGAAAGAGCATGCCTGATATTGATACAGATTTTGACGACGATGGTCGTCAAAAAGTAATCAATTATGTGGTTGAAAAATATGGGAAAAATCAGGTAGCGCAAATCATTACTTATGGTACCATGGCTGCCAAGAGCAGTATTGCCGATGTAGCCAGGGTGATGGATTTGCCACTTTCTGAAAGCAGGGCACTGTCTAAACTGGTACCTGAAAAACCAGGTATCAACTTAAAAAGATTATTGCACGCTCCCTTTACAACTCGAGAAGCAAGGAATGGAGAAAAGTCACTGGAAGAGAAAGAAGCACTACAAGCAGATGACTTAGAAAATGTAAGAAAATTAAGGGAAATTTATAATGCTACTGGTTTACAAAGTTCCATTTTGCATGAAGCTGAAATCTTAGAAGGATCGGTAAGAAATACGGGTATTCACGCTGCGGGTATTATCATTGCGCCAAAAGATCTTACAGAATTAATTCCAGTTGCCACTTCAAAAGAAAGTGATTTATGGTTAACCCAAATTGAAGGTGGCACTATTGAAGAAGCAGGTGTAATTAAAATGGACTTTTTGGGATTAAAAACCCTTAGTATTTTAAAAACAGCCCTGTCCTTAATTAAACAAAATCATCAGATTGAAATTGAAATAGACAATATTCCATTGGATGATGAAAAGACCTATCTGCTTTATCAGCATGGCGATACAAATGGAACCTTTCAATTTGAAAGTGCGGGAATGCAAAAATACCTTCGCGAATTAAAGCCTGATAAATTTGATGATTTAATTGCAATGAACGCATTGTACCGCCCTGGACCGATGAGTTATATTCCCGAATACATTGATCGTAAACATGGGAAAAAGCAAGTGGAATATGATTTGCAGGACATGGAGGAGTATCTAAAGGAAACCTATGGTATTACTGTATACCAAGAACAGGTGATGTTGCTTTCGCAAAAATTAGCAGGTTTTAGTAAAGGGGATGCAGATATACTTAGAAAAGCAATGGGGAAAAAACAGATTGCAATTCTGAATAAAATGAAAGCACAATTTATAGAAGGTGCTACTGCAAAAAACCATGCTGTTGATAAATTAGAAAAAATATGGACAGACTGGGAAGCATTTGCACAATATGCCTTCAATAAATCACACAGTACCTGTTATGCTTTTGTTGCGTATCAAACTGCCTATTTAAAAGCCCATTATCCGAGTGAATACATGGCTGCTGTATTGAATCATGCAGGCAGTATCGATAAGATTACTTTTTTCATGGAGGAATGTAAGCGAATGGGGTTGAAAGTTTTAGGCCCTGATATCAATGAAAGTCAAAGTGGATTTGCCGTAAATAAAAAAGGAGAAATACGTTTTGGATTTAGTGGATTGAAAGGTGTTGGTGAAAAAGCAATTGAGGATATCATTATTGAAAGAGATAAACAGGGTCACTTTAGCAGCATATTTGATTTAGCTAAACGTTGCAATCAAAAATCGGTTAATAAAAAATCGATGGAAAGTCTTGCGTATAGCGGCGCTTTTGATTGTTTTAAAGACATTATCAGAGCGCAATATTTCTACCAGGCCCCAGGAGATGTTTCGGGACTTGAAAAAATAATAAAATTTGGAAACATCTACCAATCGCAGGCTGCTACTACAACCAATACCTTGTTTGGTGACTTAGCTATGCCTGAAATATCAGCTCCTAAACTAGCCACCTGTGAACCATGGCCCTTGGTGAAGCAACTAGACTATGAAAAAGAAGTAACAGGCATGTATATTAGTGGTCATCCCTTGGATAATTACAAATTTGAACTTAGCCACTATAATATTACTCAGCTGGCTGATTATGTTGAATTCAAGAATTCCGTTAACACCAATCCAAGTCCAGCCAAACAATTTAGAGTTGCAGGATTAGTGACAGATGCTGCGCACAGATTAACAAAAGCTGGAAAAAATTTCGGCATCCTCACCATTGAGGATTTTTCTGGCAAAGCGGAGTTTATGTTATGGAGCGAAGACTATGTGAAATATCAAAAATACTTGGAAATAGGGATGATAGTAATGATAGAAGGGGGCTTTAAACAAAGATTCAACGGCACCGAATATCAATTTAACATCTCTAAAATACATTTATTAGAAACAGTCAAGACTACTCTAACAAAGCAGGTAATATTAGATTTGCAACCCCATTGGGTAAATACAGCCTTTATTCAATTTATAGAGCGAAATGTAAAAATGAACCCAGGTAAAACAACCATTAGATTTCAAATTAAAGACCCCCGGAATAATTACAAAGTGGCGCTTTATAGTCTAGAAACTGGCTTTACCATGAACGATGAAATGTCTATTTTCCTTGAAAATCATCCCGATTTTGCTGTGAGTGTACTTTTAAATTGACAAGTTGACAAAAAACTCGTAAAAGCTGACAGAAAACAGGAATCATAAATTCATCAACATCTGTGGATATGTCATTCCTGCACATTCAATGAATTGGACTTAAATTTGTTCTCTTTAGAAAAATTAAACATCATAATATGGCAGCAGAATTCACAGACGCAAACTTTAAGACAGAAGTTTTGGCATCGGATAAATTAACAGTAATTGATTTTTGGGCAGAATGGTGCGGTCCTTGCCGTGCAATCGGTCCCGTTATCGAGGAATTGAGTAAAGAGTATGCAGGTAAAGTAAATGTAGGAAAGGTAAATGTTGACCACAATCCTGAAGTAAGTATGACTTATGGTATTACATCTATACCGGCTATATTATTTATTAAAGGAGGCCAGGTAGTTGACAAATTAGTGGGAGCTCAGCCTAAAACTAATTTTGTTAAAAAAATTGAACAGCATAAATAATGAAGGCATAAAAGCAAAAGCCCCCGTCAGCTGACGGGGGCTTTTGCTTTTATTAATATTGCATATATATTTCAGTAGCACCATACCCATACAACGGGTGGTGTTGATTGACAAAAGTTTTTACTTCTCGTTTATTTTTTAAAATCTGATGAATTTCATCTCTTAGCTTTCCTTCCCCAAGTCCATGTATAACTGTCAATGATGGCTGGTGATGCAAAATGGCCAATTCATAATATTTTTCAAAAGCAGTCAATTGCAAGCTCAAAATTTCAAAACTGCTCAAATGCCTCCAACTATTCGTCAATTTCTCAATATGCAAATCTACCACACTGCGTGCAGGCTCCATATGGTGCCTAGCCTTTGAAGCATCATACACTTTAAACCCAGCCTTCCCCAATTTTGAAAGTCCAGCAGCAAATGAATCAATGGGTTCCTCATAAATTTTATCTGGGTATTCTTCAAATAATAGATAGGAAAAATAAGCCTCGTTCTTTTCTTGTATTTCTTCTATTTTTTTAAATAGCTGTTTAGCTTTTAGCTTCAAGGAGCATTCATAATATGCAGCTTTTTGCTTTAGTGGTTTTTGCAAACTAAATTCAAAATCAAAGCGTGGACTATCACTCATTTCCTCAAAATCAATATCATGTAAATAGAAATCGCTTAATGGCTCGATACTGTTTTTTAAATCAAAATTAGTACCCCCACCTATTCGATAATGATAAGTAAAAGTAAAACTGTAATTCGTTTGATTAATCAGGTGTAATTTCATTTTTTCAACCACATTGTCATCGAACACATCCTTATCAAATACTGGTAAAAAAGATAAGAAGACACCGTCAGCGTATTTTATTTTGCCATTTGTTTTTTCTTTATGTACATCTTCAATAAAAAGTTTCTTTTTGGCAGGAATGCTTTTTTTCGAAAACATATTGAAATAAGGAAAATCAATCTGATCGGTATAGGCTGGAAACTGCACGCCCTTTACTTCAATCATCACCATTTTCTCATTCATAATATCAATGACCTTGCCTTCTTCATTTGTAAGCAACACGATTATCTTATCGCCAATTTCATACTTCATATAATATAATGGATATTTGAATAGCCATAATAGATGCTATTTCTCCAAATACAAAAATACGAAAGCTTAATGCTTTCGTATTGAATATTAAATATTAAAGTTTGCTATTAAGGCTCTCATTCTTTAAGGGAATCTGGGCCCGTATGAGATGTAGGATTTGCCATCTCCGATTCAGCTGCTTTCGCAAGCTTGCTATTTTTGTACCCATACAGGAAGTATAAGATTAAACCTATTGCCAACCAGCCTAAGAACCATGCCCAATTGCTTTTAGTCATGCCTGTTAATAAATACATACAGGTTATCAAGCCCATCAAAGGTATCAGCGAATATTTCTTTACAAATGTTATACCCGACAAAGCAAGTGCAGAAAACCAAAAAACAATCAATGAAATATTAGGGGTAGCCGCATCCATAAAACTAATTTTTCCTTCTGTATAATCCTTATTACTGCTGAAATCAAAATTAAACATATTAGTAAAATAGTTTTTTGACAAACCATAGGCCATCAGCATAGAACCAATTACAATCAATGGGAAAACAAATTGACCATTGATGAAGGGAATATGAAATCGCCCCTGCTCCTTCTCTCTTCTTGGAATTAATAAAACACCTCCGCAAACCAATACAAAAGCAAATAGCGTAGCAATACTGGTAAAATCCAGTACAAATGTTTTATCCGTGAATAAAATGGGAACCCCTACTACCAATCCAGTTATAATTGTTGCGAAGGAAGGTGTTTTGTATTTGGGATGTATTTTTTGAAAAACTGGAGGAAGCAATCCATCCCTGCTCATACTCATCCATATACGTGGCTGGCCCATTTGAAATACCAATAACACACTTGTCATGGCTACTACTGCACAAATTGCGACAGACAGCTGCATCCAGGGAACGTTTAAATTTTGTGGCTCAAAAATAAAGGCCAGCGGATCTCCTACACCATCAAAATTCCTGTAATTAACAGCCCCTGTCAAAACTAAAGTCAAAAGAATATAAATGACTGTACAAATCACCAGAGATAATACCATTCCTCTAGGAAGATCTCGTTGTGGATTTTTACTCTCTTCCGCCAACACACTTACTGCATCAAATCCTATATAGGCAAAGAAAACGCTACTCACAGCAGCCATGACTCCTCCAAATCCGTTGGGCATAAAATTTTTCACTCCACTATCATCAGGTGGCAACCAATTATGTGTAGTGCCCATAGAGAACACCAGATAGCCCCCGATAATGATAATTAAAGCTACCACACCCAATTTTATCATTACCATTACATTGCTGAAATTGCGACTTTCTTTAACGCCTCTATATACCAGATAGGTGATCAAAAAATTGATCAATAAAGCAGGTAAATCAAGGATGATACGCATACTACCTAAAAGCGGAGCGTTGTTCCAAGCATCGATATCTTCGGGATTACCATGAGAAGCCACGGCATTTTTTGCTTCCACGTAACTTGTACTCAACCAATGGGGAATATGAATACTGCATCGATCCATAAAAGAGGTAAAATAATCGCTCCAACTGAAGGCAACATAAATATTGCCAATGGAATACTCCATAATCAAAGCCCAACCTATTACCCAGGCAAATAATTCACCGAAACTGGCATAGGCATATGTATAGGCACTACCAGCTACGGGTATACGACTAGCAAATTCACTATAACAAAATGCTGTAAAAGCACAAGCAATGGCGGTGATAACAAATAATAGTACTACGCCAGGGCCCCCATGAAAAACAGCTGTTCCTAAGCTACTAAAGCTCCCTGCACCAAGAATGGCAGCGATGCCAAAAAATGTTAAATCGCGTACATTCAAAACTCTTTTTAATCCCCCAGCACCATGTGAGTCATCACTGCCTTCCGATAAAATAGACGAGATTTTCTTTGTACGAAATAAAGAATTGGCCATGTTAGTCTTGGTTTTGTCAAGTAAAATAAGGAAAATAATCCTAAGCAAAAAGAAATGAAGACAATTACGAGTAGGTTCTATTTAAATGCTATAAAATATTTTAATAATCCCTTACCAATAAGAACTGAGCTAATTCCAATAAGGGCTTTTTTCTATCAGACAAGACAGCAATATCCTCCATATGTTTTAAGGCTGTTTGATAGTATTTTTCTTTTAATTGCTTGACCCATTCATCCACTTTGCAATCTTGGTATAACTGAAGCATTCTACTTACTTTATCCGCATCATTAGAATTTAAAAGAACTTGTATTTGCTCTTTTTGAATGGTATTCGCAACTTCCAGTGTGTGTATAAGTAAAAAGGTTTTCTTATTGGCCAAAATATCACCACCTACTTGTTTTCCAAATTTAGTAGGATCACCAAATGCATCTAGATAATCATCTTGTAGTTGAAATGCGATGCCAAGGTTTTTGCCAAATTCATAAATATGATGCTGGTTTCTATCGCCGGCACCACCTAGTATAGCACCCAATTGTAAACTCGCAGCTAATAACACCGAAGTCTTTAATATAATCATAGATTCATAAGCCGAGAACTGAACCTGCTTCATTTGCTCAAAATCCATATCCAATTGTTGGCCTTCACAAACCTGCTTAGAGGTTGTATTGAAAAGCTTAATTATTTTTTGAATATACGCTGGATTGATTCGTGTTAGATAATCATAAGCTTGAGCAAACATAACGTCCCCTGCCAACAATGCAGTAGATGCCCCATATTTAGTATGTACAGTGGGCAAGCCTCTTCTTAGCGGAGCTTGGTCCATAATATCATCATGAATTAAGCTGAAATTATGAAACAGTTCAATGGCAGTAGCCACCTGCCAAGCATCCGGATTAATTTCATCAAATAATTCATTGCCCATCAACACTGATACTGGTCGAATTCTTTTGCCCCCAATTTCAAGTATATATTCAGCTGCATTATACAGTGTGGCAGGCGCTGCCGGAAAATGCCTTTGAGAAAATTTTTCTTCAAACTGTTTAGAGAGTTCTGAAAATGAAAACATACTCAAATTATGTTTGTGTGTTTACAAGTACTAATTCAAAATTATCTTTTGCCTTTTGATTTGGCTTTCCCTTTTATAGGCAAAGATTTATTACTGCTAACAGAAGTTGAATTTACCCATTCATAATCTAGTTGACGCTTGCCCAAATTAGCAGCGACCACTTTTATTTTTACTGCATCTCCCATTCTGAATTTCTTTTTAGTACGCAATCCAACAAGGGCATAATCAGCTTCATCCAATTTAAAATCATCATATTCGCTTAGGTCTCTAACAGTAACCAAGCCTTCGCATTTATGTTTAACAGTTTCAACGAAGAAACCAAATGAAGCCACTCCACTTATGATACCATCAAATTCCTCTCCCAAATAAGATTGCAAAAATTCAACCTGCTTGTACTTATTACCAGCTCTTTCCGCCTCCATTGCCTTACGTTCTTTGTCACTGCAATGACGGCATTTTTCATCCATTTTTTTATCAATGATAATATTCTTATCCAAACACTCTTGTAAAATACGATGTACCAATACATCGGGATATCGACGAATGGGCGAGGTAAAATGACAATAATGCTCAAAACCCAAACCATAATGTCCAATATTCTCCATCGTATATACCGCTTTTGCCATGGTTCGAATACCCAACTGTTCTAATACATGCTGTTCGGGCTTGCCTTGCACATCCATTAATAACTTATTGAATGAATTAACTACTGCAGCCTCATCTTTGATATCAAATACATATCCGAATTTTCTAGCAAATGCAGCAAATGGTTTCAATTTTTCATCATCCGGTGTATCGTGAATACGGTAAGGGAATGGGATGGGCTCTTTATTGATTTTAATTTTAGAAACATATTCTGCTACCGTTCTATTAGCCAGCAACATAAATTCTTCAATTAATTTATGAGCTTCCTTGCTTTCTTTTACTACTACAGCGATGGGTTTAGCATCTTCATCTAACTGAAACCTTACTTCCTGTGAGGAAAAATTAATTGCACCATTCCTGAATCGTTCGCGCCTAAATTGCATGGCCAGCTCATTCAATAATAAGATGGCATTGGCATGCAGCCCATCCTTATTTTCAATAATCTCTTGCACTTCATCATAAGAAAAACGATGATTGCTATGAATTATGGTTCTGCCAATCCATTTGTTTTTTATTTCTCCTCTATTTGTTATTTGATAGATACAGCTAAAAGTATATTTATCCTCATGTGGACGGAGGGAACAAAGCTCATTGCTGATTTTTTCTGGCAACATGGGGTTAACCCTATCTGGCAAATAAACACTGGTAGCTCTTTCATAAGCAGCCTTATCAAGTATTGAACCAGGCTTAACAAAATGACTTACATCAGCAATATGAACTCCAATTTCATAATAACCATTGTCGAGGTTACGAATGGAAATAGCATCGTCAAAATCCTTGGCGTCAACAGGGTCAATGGTAAAGGTGAGTATATCCCGGTAATCTTTTCTCTTCTTTAATTCTTCGCGTGTGATTTTTTCAGAGAGTCCTTCTGCTTCTTTCAACACTGCTTCCTCAAAATTTAAAGGGAAGCCAGCATCTAGAATAATTTCCTTCATGGCAAAATCATTCAGGTTTTCGCCCTTTATTACACTTACTACTTCGCCTTCAGGTTTTTTATCGTTTTTGTTCCATTTTACAAATCGCACCAATACCCTGTCTTTATCAGTAGCCCCATTTAATTTTTCAGGGGGAATAAAAAAATCAGGAACCGGCTTATCTGTATCGGCTACGAAAAATGCAATATTTTTATTAGCATTCAATACACCCAAAAAGTCTTTCTGCTTACGTTCGACCACTTCCGCCACTTTTCCCTGAATTCTACCAGCAGTACGATGCTTGTCCACTTCTACCCGTACTGTATCGCCATGGAAAGCCCTTCCAAAATCATTGGGTTTAACCATTACATCTTTATCATTTCCTTCTACAATTACAAAGCCCATACCACTTTTTGATATATCTAATGTTCCTTTTAGCAGTGTGGTATGTGCTGAATGACTAGATTCTTTTTTTGCTTTTCTCATAAATTTTAAACTTTTACTACCAAATTATTTTCGGCATTAAATATATCCAACATAATCAGGTAATTTCAGCAATCGATGTCATCCTACCCATAATAGCAATTTGGTATTAAATGGGCTGGTTTTACTTCAATAATGAACTAATAATTTGTCAAGTTCATTAAGCTTTTGGCTTGATGCAAAAAACGCTGCTGCAATTTACCAACTAATTCCTACATTCGGTAAAAGCATTGCCATTGCCTGCACCCACAAATTCTCCACAAAAGATAATTACCAGAACTATCTGGATACTGTCGCTTGTAAGCTTGTTTACAGATATGGCCAGCGAAATGCTATACCCCATAATGCCCGTTTTCCTCCAACACATTGGTTTTAGTGTAGTTTTCATTGGTATTTTAGAAGGACTTGCGGAAGCTATTGCTGGGCTCAGCAAACCCTATTTTGGCAAAAAAAGTGACCAATTGGGTAGGCGCCTCCCCTTTGTTCAAGTAGGCTATAGTTTAAGTGCCATAAGTAAACCCATGATGGCCTTTTTCTTTAATCCCATATGGATTTTCATGGCCAGAACCTTTGATCGCTTTGGCAAAGGCATTAGGAGCGGTGCAAGAGATGCACTTTTAAGTGATGAATGCAATAAAGAAACAAAAGGCAGGGTATTTGGCTTTCACAGAAGCATGGATACATTCGGCGCTGTATTGGGGCCATTAATTGCATTGATTTATCTCTATTATAGACCTTATGATTATCGGAATTTATTCCTAATTGCATTTCTTCCAGGAGTAGCAGCCATTTTTTTGAGTTGGTTGATAAAGGAAAAAAAGCCTGGTCCTCCACGTCAAAATTCAAATGAAAAAATTCAATTCTGGGGCTTTTTCTCTTATTGGAAAAAAGCTAATCAACCATACAAAAAATTAATTTTTGGATTAATCCTGTTTGCCCTGTTCAATAGTAGTGATGTCTTTTTATTATTAAAAATGAAAGAAAGTGGCTTAACCGATACGAGTGTAATTGCCCTCTACATTTTTTATAACCTAATTTTTGCAGTCCTGGCTTATCCTATTGGCTTAATAGCAGACCGAATAGGCTTGAAAAAAATATTCTTTATAGGTCTTTTACTTTTTGTATTTGTATATATAGGATTTGCCTTTTTCAATAATATCATTGCTTTTATTTGCTTATTGACACTTTATGGAATATATGCAGCTGCTACCGACGGAATAGGAAAGGCATGGATATCAAATATGGTGCCTACTACTGAAACTGCTTCTGCCATTGGCACCTTTACTGGAATGCAAAGCATTGCAGCTTTATTTGCCAGTAGTATTTGCGGAATATTATGGTACCAATTCGGTTCTATGACCAGTTTTCTATCAACAGCCATTATCAGTATTGTAGTATTATTTTATTTATCAAGAATAAAGCATTCTACAGCTGATTTTCATTAATTTTATTTTAAGAATAACGTTTTATATTAATTTATTAAACACAAGGATTTATATGTCACATCTAGTAAATCGTCGTAATTTTTTAAAAACCTCTGTACTAACGGGTGCAGCCCTTGGTTTTCAAGATTCGATTAAAGCATTTTCAACTACTAAAAAAGAAGTAGTTCGAATTGGTATCATCGGGGCTGGCTTTCGTAGTCAGGAACATATCGGAAATTTCTGTCAACGTCCGGATGTTCAAATTACCGCCATTGCAGACCCGCAGGAAAGAAGCATTAAAGATGCAGTAGCTGAAATAGTAAAATACAATCGGCCAGAACCAGCCATTTATAAAAATGGTCCATTGGATTATAAAAACCTTTTAAAACGGGAAGATGTAGACGCAGTTGTTATTTGTTCACCCTGGGAATGGCATAGCATTCAAGCTATAGATGCCATGAATGCAGGAAAAATTCCAGGCGTGGAAGTATGTGGTGCTGTTAAATTACAAGAATGCTGGGACGTTGTAAATACCAGCGAAAGAACTAAAGTACCATTGATGATGTTGGAAAATGTTTGCTACCGAAGAGATGTAATGGCAGTATTAAATATGGTAAGGAAAGGATTTTTCGGAGAACTACTACATGCCCAAGGGGGATATGAACACGATTTGCGTGGTGTATTATTCAATGATGGTATTACAGCCTATAACAGCGGAGTAGAATTCGGCAAAAATGCCTACAGCGAAGCGCAATGGCGTACCGAACATAATTTAAAAAGAAACGGCGAATTATATCCTACTCATGGATTGGGGCCAGTTGCAGTGATGATGGATATCAATCGGGGAAATAGAATGACAAAACTTTCTTCTATTGCTAGTAAATCAAAAGGCCTTCACAAATACATAGTTGAACATCCAAAAGGTGGGCCGAATCATCCAAAC
>Ga0194063_10001395_pt1 | contig 15737 bp, 12 predicted proteins | sample SepL3720m_MetaG_FD_155459 | JGI IMG/M metagenome (GOLD analysis project Ga0194063, IMG submission 155459) | Anoxic zone freshwater microbial communities from boreal shield lake in IISD Experimental Lakes Area, Ontario, Canada - Sep2016-L373-20m | ecosystem: Environmental > Aquatic > Freshwater... | reverse complement strand
GGGCCAATGGGCGATGAACGGCACCCGGTGGCCACCCTCATATTCGCTGCCTTTTTTTCCACGCATCCCGGCGTTGAACACCGCTTCGCCCGTCGCAGTGCCGTTGTCGGTGGTGAAAATGAACAGGGTGTCATCCTCGATTCCCAGTTCGCGGAGCAGTTCGCGCAGAGCGCCGACGTTGTCATCGATGTTATGGATCATGCCGAAGAACGCGGCGAGCTCCGGGGGCTGGCCCGCATACAGGTCCATGTATTTCTGGGGCGCGTGCAACGGGCCGTGCGGTGCGTTGGGCGCGATGTAGGCGAAGAACGGTTTGTGTTTCGCCGCGCACTCACGGATGAAGCGCTTGGCCTCGGAGAAGAACACGTCGGTGCAGAATCCCTTGGCGGCAACCACGCGGTCGTTGTGATAGTAACTGCCATCGAAGTAGGAGTTGTCCCACAGGTCCGGCGTTTGGCCGACTCCGCCGCCGCCGTGGCGATAGACCTCGGTGAATCCGCGGTCTTCGGCACGATAGGGGAAATTGTCGCCGAGATGCCATTTGCCGAAAAGCCCGGTGGCATAGCCGGCGTCCTTGAGCATTTGTCCGAGCGTGACCTCGTTCTCGCGCAGCATCGAGCGGCCGTTCACGGTGTGCCAGACGCCGGTGCGGTCCGCCCAGCGCCCCGTGAGCAACGCCGCGCGCGTGGGTGAGCAGGTGGGCATCACATGATAGTCCGTTAGATTGGAGGATTCGGCAGCCAGCTTGTCGATGTGCGCCGTCTTGAGCGCCGGGTTGCCGGTATGGCCGAGATCGCCGTAGCCCTGGTCATCGGTGATGATGAAAACGATGTTTGGGCGCTTCGGCTCTTCTGCCAATGCCGGAACCGCCAGGAGGGCGATCAACGGAACCAGGGATTTCATCATGACATTCATCGGCTGCTGACTCTATCGCTGGCGGGTGAAAGATCCGTCACGGGCGTGAGACGGAGGGATTTGAGGCTGGCGGTGGCGGTATTTCCATCGATGCAGGCCACGCTGACGCGGTGCCGCCCGGGAGTGGTGAATTCGAGCCAGCCGATCGGAAACGATTGATAGATGGATGAGGCGTTCTGCTGGTTCTGGATGGCTTGTCCGCCTTCCACCGCAACTCGCCAGACCAGCCTTTTCTCACCGGTATAGGTCAGATCGACTCGGTAGTGGCCCGGGCGGACGACATCCACTTCCCAGGTGGCGGCGCCATCGACTTTCCAATCCGTCACCTCGACCGCGTGCTTCCACTCACCGAATTTCTCCATCCAGCGCTTGCCGTTGCGGGTGGCTCCCGTGACTGAGGCGAAATGCACGTCAAGTTCGGTGGGGCCTTTGGGATCGATGCCGAAGGTCCGGTCAACTTCCGGCGGGGCGGCGAGGGTGACTTCGATCACCGGAACGAGCGCGTTGAGCGTGCCCGGCGGCAGGGTGAGACAGGTCCATGTGCCGTCGCGTTGGTGGGTGACGGGCTCGGAGTCGCTTGCGGTGAGCCATCTAGCAGAGTGGATTTCCGTCTTGAGTCCCGGGAGATGGAGCTTGCCATCGGTCGGCGGGTCGAAGACTGATAGAAACAGCTTGTTGTCGCGCACGGTAACGTCCCCCCACGGCAGGGCGTGCCCCCAGGGCGAGGGGTCCGCGCCATAGATCACGGCAGGGTGGTGCTTGATCCACTCGCCGGAGCGGCGTAACGAATCGACGGCATGCTTCGGCACCGATCCATCGCCGCAGGGGCCGATGTTGAGCATGTAGGTGCCGCCGCGGGCGACGGTGGAGATGAGGCGGCGGAGGATTTCGCGCGGCGTCTTCCAGTTGTTGTCATACCATGCATAGGCCCACGAGTCGTTGGTGGTATCCACGGTTTCCCACAAGCCGTCGATATTTTCGATCGGCACCTCCATGTCGCCGAGCGACTGATAGTCTCCGAGTCCATGGCCGGCGCGACCTGAAACGAATGCTTTCGGCTGATTCTTCCGGACGACGCCGATGAGCTGCTCGACATACTTTTTGGGCATCTTCCCAGGGGTGTCGAACCATACGAGTGCGATCGGTCCGTATTGACTGGTAATCTCCTCGACCTGTGGCAGGCACTTGTTTCTGAAATAGTCGTCGAAGGTGGCGGGCTTGCCGTTTTCATCGGTCTGCGGGCCGTTGCCACCGCCGGGGAAGGTCCAATCCTGGTTGTGGGAATAGTAAAAGCCGAAGCCGATTCCAGCCTCCTTGCAGGCAGCGGAGAGTTCCTTCATCGGGTCGCGACCGTAGGGTGTGGCATCGACGATGTTGAAGGGATCCGCCTTCGAGTGATACATCGCGAAACCGTCGTGGTGTTTTGCGGTGATGACGATGTATTTCATTCCCGCGTCCTTGGCAATTTTGACAATGGCTTGTGCGTCGAAACGGGATGGATTGAATCGTTTGGCCAGCTCCTTGTATTCGGGAATGGGGATGCCTGCCATCCGCTTTTCCATGATCCATTCTCCGATGCCGTAGTAGGTCTTGCCATCCACCTTGTTCCCTAACAGCGAGTAAAGCCCCCAGTGGATGAACATGGCGTAGTTCCCGTCAGCGAACAACTGGCCCTTGCTGGCGTCCTCCGGGCGGATCTTGACCACCGAATCGCCCCACAGCTTGTCCATTTCCTGCGCGCCGGCGGGATGCGGGAGAAGTGCGGATGCAAGCGCGATCAGGCAGGCGGATAGTTTGTGAAGTGGCATCATCGGACGGGCGGGTTGACGGGTATTTATTGGGAAGGCGCGGAGGTTTCCTGAAAATCGGAACTCGAAACGAGCGCACCGCTGTGAACATTGATGAACCAGGCGGTCGTGCCCTCGGACAAGATGGCGGTGGCGTGCCAGCGGCTGCCTTTTTCTTCGAGCTTGGCGGGCGACTCCAGCCAAGTCCGCGAGCCGGTGATGCCGGAACCCGTGGTGGAGACCAAGGTGGCGCGATCCAGCGGTTTCAATGAGGTGAAGGAGACGCGGGCGGTATTGCCATCCGCGCCGGCAGTGGTCTGGACGCACCATGGAGACTTCGATCTAACAATGCTTTCTGCGAAGGCATAACTTTCCGGCCGGTTCCATGCCGGGCCATGGCCGTGGCCCATCCTGGGGACCAGCGTCACCATGTGGGGACCGGGCGCCCGACGGTAGCACGCCGCCTGGTGATCAAGCGGGAAGTGCTGGTCCTGCGGCCATGAAAGCCAGAGGACCGGCAGCTTTGCGCGGTCGAGGCGCAGGATGGGGTCCCAGACCTGCTGATAGAGAAGGTTGCCGCCGAGTGCGCGGCCGTATTGATTTCCTGCCTTGGAAAGATCGCCGCAGCCATAGGTGGGGATGGCGAAGGCGAAGCGGGAATCGATGCCGATGACGGTGCTGGTGATCACGCCCCCCCATGAGATACCCATGATGCCGATCTTTTCCGGGTCCACACCGGGCAGCGAGCGAAGCAGTGAATGGGAGAGAACCGTATCCGCGACCGCGTGGTACATCCATTGGTCGCGCAGTGGTTCCTTGGAGTCGCCATAGATCCCTACGCGGCCCGGACCACCCGATTCATGCCGCTCCCATCCCTTAGAAGCCGCCTCGGGGCGATTGGAGGTTTGCCCCTCGACGGCGATCGAGATGGCCGCGAAGCCGCAGTCGTTCCACTCCTGCACCCATGACTGGAAGGCCGTGCCGCCGCCGCCGTGGACGAGCACGATGCCGGGCACTTTGCCGGATGGATTTTTCGGAACGCCGAGCCAAGCGAAGACCTTGGTGGGTTTGCCCTTCCACTCAAGCGCGTCGAAATAGATCGCCTTGATTTCGCCGGTGGCGGGAAACCCGTCGGCTTCGCGCATGGCGGGAGCCTCGGTGAGGCGGGCAAGATTCTCCACGAGCTGCCGCTGCGCGGAGAAGTCGTCCGCGTGGCAAAGCCCGGCGGCAGCAAGAGCGATCCCGGCGCACCATGAGAGATATTTTGACTGAATGCGCCCGAACGAGGAGGAGATTTCCTGCGGATTAAATAAGTGGTTACGAAGCACGTGGGTTTTGAATATAATGAAACCTGCCCGTGCCGTCCATCATGTGTTCACACGATGCCCGGCATGGTCCGTTGGAAACGAAAGGCGGGGGAATCTATCAGCCACATCAGGGCTTCGGTGGCTCGGGGGCGATGAGCTGTGGCAGGACTTTGACCAGAACCCGTCCGCCCGGCTGGGCAGGGGCGCTGATGAAGACCATGTCCCGTCCGGTCGGCTGGCTGAACAGGCGGGTTTCAAAGATCACCCCGCCTTTGGAATCACCGATCAGGAAGGGAATGAATCCGCCGTTTTCCGAGACATTGGATTTGACGAGACTCATCTTGCCTGCAGGCAACTTGCTGGCTTGCCCGTCGTAATGACGATTGCGGGGAGTTCATGGGATCAGCGGATTCCAAACTTCTTCGAAACCCCAGCCCTCGAAGTCTTTTACATTAGCCGTAGCAAACCGAGTCACGCCAACTTGCCTCAGCGTCAACGCCAGCCGTGCATCGAAAATCCGGCGGCGGGCAAAGTCTCTGCCTCCGGCCAGACGCCACACCTCATCCATCACGTTGGCGTTTTCCACACGCAAGACGTTTGGAACCTCCCAATAAGTCTTAACCAAATCACGCGCAGCTCTGGCAGTCAGAGCCCTTGCCATCACCGCCGGGTTCCTCAGCAAAACATACAACTCCACAAGCACGTAATCTGTGATGGCAATTTGCACCGTTGGAACGCCCAGATTTTGCCGCAGAAAGCTCACCGCAGCCTCATGCCAGATGGAATCCGGATTGAGCGAATAGAGCAACAGATTGGTATCGATGCTGATCATGACGGATCCTCCCGGAGTTCGTCACTTGCTGAGAGCGCTTTGAGATCAAGTTGATCGAAGTTTGGCCGAAAATCCCCACTCTTCAGCACAGGAAGCGCCCATGGCTTGGCTGACGCCTTCACTGGGTATGCCAGCGCCATGTATTCTATTCCCCGACGCACCACCTCCGCCAGCGACCATTCCCGCTGATCGGCAATGGCTTTCGCCTTGTAATAGAGTTCGTCCGGCAACTGCACTTGAGTCTTAATCATGATGGCATTTTGCCCTCTGTGGCAATTTTGTCAAGACTACTCTTTGCAAAAACCAACCACCCATCTGCATGGTTTTCCCTAGCTTGATCGCCCGGTATTCGCGTTCATTCGTGGTTAAAAAACACCGAGCGAGATCCTCCACCGCACATCGTCGGATCCGATTCTCAGAAAATGCGCGGCATCCTGTGAACACATGATACCCAAAGCTGAGTAAAAGGCTACGCTTTGGACTTGAGCTCAGCAAAAGCTCAGCCCCCGAGTTCTGAAAATACCCACCAAAAACCAATCCCATAAAACCTAACAACCGCCTTCGTAATTTTCTTCTCCAGAGCTCCGCCGCCAGCGCTCTGCTCGCCGCGTCGTTCGTTCACGCCGCCGATGTTACGTTGAACTCCTCCGCCACTTCCGGGTAATTATGTGTTCAGCGAGCGCGCTTGGCACTGTGCCAGGCGCAATCTCGCCACTTCAACTTTCCTTCCGCCACCCATGCCCCGCCATCTCACATCCATGCCCGGACAGCGGACAGCGGACAGCGGACAGCGGACAGCGGACAGCGGACAGCGGACAGCGGACACTCTCCGCTGTTAGGCCGTTTCCGTCTGCAGGATCATCCCGGCACCCAGCCCGGGGCAGCCACCAATAGCCCGGATGCAAACCATGAATCCAATCCAGTCGAACTCCAATCGTTCAGACTCCCCGTAGGGAGCTCCGCCGCCTTCGGTCTGGCGGCACGAGTGTCAATTACCTGACCACGGGCGTCAGCGGCACCACACCATGATCTGCGTTCGAACCACCCCACCACCGACTGTCATGAAAATCTCTTACCATCCCGCTGCCGCTGCCTTCATCCGTTGGCCCAAGCCCGGTTTTGCCTTGGTCGTCACGCTCACGCTGATGATCCTGCTGACGGTCATCGCCGTGGGCTTGCTGTCGTTGTCCAGCATCTCGCTGCGATCGTCCACCCAAGGTCAGACGATGGCGGTGGCGCAGGCCAACGCGCGGTTGGCCCTCATGCTTGCAATCGGTGACCTACAAAAATACGCGGGCGCGGATCGAGCGATCACCGCCACATCAGAGATTCTCGCGACACCATCGGCCGCCGTTGCCAAACCCAACACCACCGGGGTCTGGGAATCATGGTGGGATTTTAATCCGAACAGCAGCCCTGCGCCAGCCTACACCACCGAGAAAACGAACCGCTTCCGGCGCTGGCTGGTTTCGAGTGCCGACATGGCGGCTGCCGGGTCACCGGATTTCGTCACCACCGGATGGACCGGTAAATCCATCGAACTCGTCGGCAATATGTCAATTGGTGCCGACAAGAATGACAAGACCCCAGAAACCGTTGCCAAGAAAGTGACCGCAGGCCTGGTGCCGATTTCCAAAAACGGCAAAGTCCAAGGCTCGTATGCTTGGCATGTTTCCGATGAATCAGTCAAGGCACGCATCAATCTCTACCGCGATCCCAACCAGAATACGACACTTGCTCAAAAGCGGGCTTTGCTTGCCGGACACCGCCCGGATCCCTCGGTCTTGAAAAGTTCGGACGGCAACCTCTTGAACTGCCTTCCTAGCGATCTCCTCCCCGCCGATTTCACCAAAGCCACGGCGAATATTGGAAAGATCATCGACCTTGAGCAGGCCGAGCTGCTTGAACAGGCGAAAGGAAAGATCAAGCCGTTCCGCAATGACATCACCCCATATTCCCTTGGGGTGTTGGCCGATGTGCGCGGCGGCGGTCTCAAGCAGGATTTGTCCTCGATGTTCGAAATGGGAAGCGCCACCAGCGCCACGCTGCCCGCTGACTTCACTAACAAGAAACTGTATGAATCCACCCATGGAATCACCGGCGTGTCCGATCCGTATTGGAGCGCCCTGGCGGGATACTACAATGTTTTCAGGAATCAATCCGGGGGGGATTTTTCGATCACCGAACGCGAGCTGAGTCCGACGTTTTCCCAGGCTCCCGCACAAGGTGTGTCGCTCACCTACCCGGCCCAGCCGACGAGTTATTATCCGGGTCCGGTCATCACCAAAGTCGAGATCCTCTACAACCTGGTAGTCAGCAATACACTCCGGAGGGGGGACCTTGGGGGAAGGAGAGTCCCTTATAAGGGCTTCATGATCTACACGCCGCTGGTCACCTTGCACAATCCCTATAACATCAACCTTGCTTTCTACCGTATGGATGTGGCCTTCCGCAACGTGCCGATGGCGTTCAGGTTTTATGTCAATGGCCAGGCACAATCCAAAGACCTGGTGCCCACGGACGCATACTATTTGCCATTCTTTAGGAAAGAAAAAGAGTTTGTCATAGCGATCGGCGATTGGTACAGCTACGTAGACAGTTCTTCCATTCCTGCCACGAAAATCATCATGAAACCAGGTCAAACCCTGGTTTGTGCACCCTATTTGGATCCGGCGTCGGGCAGGGCCCTTCTTGGGGCGTCCAACGATTATGATAATGTGATGACCGGGACCGCTGAGGAGCCGGTGCGGGCGAAACCCGGATTCCGAGGGCGGTGTGGCGGCTTCCTGGTCGACTGTCTCGTGCCATCCGGCTACGATGGCCCGCCCGCCATTTCTACCGACGGGGTGAGCGAAATCCTCGGTTTCCACGCCGCCGACATGAATAGCGATTTGCACATTGAATTTGCCATGAAAAAGCCGGCCTTTGATCCGAATGGCGCGAATGGCGAGTTCCAAGTGAGCGCCAAACTCTACGCGGGCACGGGCACCACGGCCACGGCCACAGATTATGGCGGACTGAGCTTCAAATACACCCCGGCCACGCTCGATGATCTGTTTCCCACGATCTACCGGTATCCGCACAGCGGCGCGAGCAAGCCGTGGGATTTCTATGTGGCTCGCACCGACTCCACTCTTGCAAGAGCGAAAACGGTGGCGATTTTTTCCGCATACGCCCGCACCATCAATGGTGGCGTGTATGAGACGGGCAAACGCACCGAGACCGCTGGCAGCCTCAACACGCTGCTGAACGGGCGGCTGGCGGGCAAGCCCTTCCTGTTTCACAATCCCGCCAATACGGTCGTCAAGATGGATCTGTCCACGCGCAAACCCGGCGTGGAATCCTACGAACTCAACCTGCAACCGCTGCCAGGCCATGTTGATGATATCCTGCCAATCGACAATCAGAACCGCAGCCCGGCCATCAACGCCAATACCGAAACGCGGGGGCTTAAATCCGCCGCTTATCTTGAACTACACACCGGCCCGCTGCAAACCATCGCCGACTTCCGGCGCTCCAACGCGCTCACCTCTCCTTATCCGCCGCATTTTGTCCAGCCCGTCGCCAATTCGTTGGTCTCACCGCTGATGTCCACCGACAAGGTCAGGCAGACGGACGATCAGGTGTCCGCCGCCGAATTGTTAGACCACTCGGTGCTGGCCAACCACGCGCTCTACGACCGGTTCTATTTTTCGACCTTCGCGACGCGAATGGGCAGCGGGACGGCAGACACCGAGACGCCTGAGATGGTGTTCGAGAAATTCATGAACGCCACCACGCCGCTGCCCTCGCAGGCGTTCCGGCCGTACCTGCCCGGCGGCAAGTCCGTCGCCGCCGCCAAGGCGGAACTCTATGCCGAGGGTGTCCCAAAGGACGGTGCCTACAAAACGGCCGCCGAATACCAGATGGTCCAAGGCCCGTTCAACGTCAACTCGACGAGTGTGCAGGCCTGGAAGGCGGTGCTCGCGGCAATGAACCGGAGCGACCTCGTCACCCTCTGGGGCAAGACGAATTCCATTGAAGCCAACAAAACAACCAAAATACCCATTCTCGGCATGTCGCTGCTCAATGGTGGTGCCATCGGCGCGCCCCCGGATTTCATGAAGGTCGATAATGCCAAGACCAACGATTGGAATGGCCACCGAGAACTCACCGACTATGACCTCGAAACCCTGGCGACCCGAATCGTCGAGCAGGTGCGCACCCGCGGTCCGTTCCTGTCCATGTCGGAGTTCGTGAACCGCCGGATCGGGCCGAATGGTCCGCTCACCCGGTGCGGCGCGCTGGAAGCGGCGATCACCGATTCCAAGATCAACGACAACTTTTTTAAAGCCAATCTAACGGGTTCGATCGTGACCGACATCGCCTTGGCGGACATCGGCGACGCCAAGATCTACAAATACAACACGCCCGAGATTGTGACCGGCAACCCGGCCGCCGGGGCCCCGGGCTGGGTCAACCAAGGGGATCTGCTGCGCATCCTCGAACCGGCTGCCACCGTGCGCGGCGACACGTTTGTCATCCGCAGCTATGGCGAGGCGCAGGATGCCAACGGAAACATCACCGCCCGTGCCTACGCCGAGGCCGTGGTGCAACGCATGCCGGAGTATGTGGACCCGATAGACCGTCCATCACTCAATCCCTACACCGATCCCACCGCCTCCGCCGCCAACAAGACGTTCGGCCGCCGCATCAACGTGGTGTCGTTCCGCTGGCTGTCCAGTAACGAAATCTGATTCAGATGATCTGCAAATTCCCTCTCCTTGTTCTAGCTATTTCGGGACTATCCCTGGCGGTCCATGCCCAGGAAAAAGAAACGCCGGTCCCCGTGCAGATCCGCGCGGTGTTGCACGATCCGGTTCACCCCACCGCCGAGCTGTTCTACACCGACAAGACCGGAGCCGTGACCCGATTGAATTTCAGACCCCAGGCTCTCACCGAGGCTTTGTCCATGATGCCGGTCAATGGCTCGCTGGTGCTTTACGACAAGGCCGCCATCGATCCCAAGAACCCTGCGGCAAGTTTGGCCGCCAGCGTGATTTTGCCGCTTAACCTCAAGCGGGCGCTTGTCATCGTGCTGCCCGCTCCAGCCGGTGAGAAACCCGACTACCGGATGTTAGTCATCGACGATTCCGCGAAAGCTTTTCCACCGGGCGAGTCACGGGTGCTGCCGTTGGTTAGAGTGGAAACCGCTATCCAAGCGGGTGAGCACAGACTGCCCGTCCACCCCGGAAAAATCACCCGAGTGCCGCCAGTCAAAAAAGTGAATGAATTCAACATGGCGCAGACGAATTTTTACTTCAAGCAAGGAGAAGCCTGGGTGCCTTTCACCGAGCGCCAATTGCAGTTTCTCGACGCCTACCGGAGGATTTTCATCATCCACGTGACACCGGGTGCCCTCCAACCGACGGTTACCACCATTGTGGATACCAACTAATAATTGACGCGGCCGTGAAGCTTACGGCCAATAACCCGGCACCACAAATCATCAGACTATCCTGTGGAAATCTATTTCCGCGTCCCAAACGATGATCGCACCCACCCGCTGATCGAGAGCCAGTGGCGTCACGATCCACGTTCCCGCAGCATTGTGTTTGTCTTCGATGAGGGAAAGCGCCGCGCCCCCAAGATCAGCTCATTCTCCGACTTCCGCATGCCGGAGAAGAAAGAGTAGAAGTAACTATGAGCGAAAGAATTTCCTTCCTTTGCTTCTTGAGTCGTTGGCTTGGTGATGTCGGGCCGTCAGCGGCGCGCCAGTTTTCCAGGCCCGGAAAACCATCGGAAATCAGGACAAGTAACTTTGAAATGAATTCTTGCGGGGTGCGGGGGGGGTGGTAGTTTGGGTCTAATTCAGCCAGGCCCAATCCAAAATCCAAAATCAACAATCATCAATCGTCAATCAATCCCTCTTCAACATCCTCCACCGCACAGCGTCGCGCCCGATTCTCAGAAAATGCGCGGCATCCTGTAAACACATGATAGCCAAAGCTGAGTAAAAGGCTACGGTTTGGAGTTGAGCTCAGCAAAAGCTCAGCCCCCGAATTCTGAAAATAGCCACCAAACCCTACCGACCAATCCCATGAAACCCAAAGCGACACTCCGCCACTACCTTACCCTCGGCGGGGGCGCTACCTTCAACGCTTACAACTCCAACGGAGCCAACACCTACACCACCTACAACAACCTGCTCCTGCAGGGCGGCACGATCAACGGCGGCGGCAACTGGCAGAACTGGGGTGCGGGTGTTCTCAAGACCGTCACGGTTTCCGGTCCATCCGCATCTACCATTTCCGCTTCCTCGTTCTTCAACCTCAACGGCACCGGCGCGAGCAGTTCTGTGTTCGACGTGGCCGACGTGACCGGCAAAACCCCCATTTCCCCGCCCTCCGGTCCACTCCAATGGCTCTTTCAGGGGCCTCCCGCAGAAAGCAAATTCCTGCTAGCCCGACTTTCTTTGTTAGATTCGGAAGTTATCGTATAACATACATGTGTTCACACGATGCCCGGCACGGTTCGTTGGAAACGAAAGGCGGGGGCACCTATCAGCCGTATCAGGGCTTTGGCGGGAAAATCCCCAAACGATGGGCGATGTTGATGGCGGCGGGCGCGTTGTGGACCTGGAGCTTCTCGTAGATGTGCTGGACGTGGGAATCGACGGTCGGGTAGGTGATGCCGAGGCGATCGGCTATTTCCTTTTTGACCAGTCCCTCGCCGAGGAGGGCGAGGATATCCAACTCGCGATCGGAGAGCAGTCCCTCCGCTTTCGCGGTCGGGAGGCGGGCCTGGAGGGTTTTGAAGAGAAACTTGGCCACGCCGGGATCGAGAGAGGCACCGCCGTCGATCACGGTCCGGATGCCTTCCTTGATCTGGGTGATGGTGGAGGACTTGAGCAAGTAGCCCGCCGCACCGAGTGCGATGGCACGCAGGACGTCGGCCTCACAGTCGGACTGGGTCAGCACGATCACCTTCGCGTGGGGAGCGGCGCTGGTGAAGTGAGGCAGGGCATCAAGGCCTCCCATGCCGGGCAGGCGGAGGTCCAGAAGAATGACGTCCGGGCTGCCCGGCACCGAGCCATCGCTCAGGCTGCGCAACGCGATTTCCGCGGTGCCGAACTCGCTGGCCAGCTCGATGGCGGCATCGCGCAAAAGAGCCAGGCGGAGCACCTTGCGGAATTCCGGATTATCTTCGACGAGCATGACTTTGACCGGGTCGTTCATTTGAGGATGGCGAATTTGCGGGATTTGAGTTTGAGGACGATGCGGGTGCCACCGGCTTCGGGCGATTCCACCGAGAGAGCTGCGCCGAGCAGGCGGGCGCGGCGTTTGAGCGAAGATGGAGGTCCGCCCGCGATTCCGCAACCGTTATCAGAGATGGTTAGGACGATTTCACCGGGACTCGCGACCAGTCGCGTGGTCGCTTCCGTGGCGCCGGAGTGGCGGATGATGTTGATGAGGGCTTCCTTATGAAACAGATAGAGATCGATGCGTTTGCGGCGGGACAAGCGGTGCAGGATTTCCTCGCCTTCGAACGTGATCGAGTGCTCCAGATCGGCCAGCAAGCGGAGGGAGTCGCGGCGCATTTCCTCGACCAGATCCTCGCAAATACCCTTGGCGAGAACCATGTGGGCGCAGTTCCGTGCGGCGAACCCGGTGCGTTCGGTCAGACTGCGGATGCGATCAAGGGTATCCACCAGATCCTCGCGTGAATCCACGGCATCCTTGGCAAGATAGCCGAGCAGGCCGATGGCGTGGAGATTGGCGCCGAGCTCGTCATGCAAATTCGCGGCGATTCTCTCACGGATGTTCGTCTCCTGGCGGCGGGCGCGATAGTGATTGTAAAACAGGATGAAGGCAATCGCCCCGGCGAGCAACGCGGCGAGCCAGAACATCCAGGTCAGCACGGTTCGCGTGCGCGTGTGTTTTCCGGACAACTCCGCGACCACGAGCGGGCGGGCGGTTTCCAGATCATGGCGACGGGCGAGCTCGCCCAGCCATTGCCGAACCGGCAGGATGCGTCCGTAAAGGTTATGACCGTCGGTCAATGACTCGAAGCGGCGTCCGGAGCTGGCCGGCCTGAAGGCGGCGCTTGCCGGTTGGCCGACAGCGACATTCCGGCCATCGGCAAGCACCTCGATTTCGGCATAGCCGATCCGGGTGCCATGCCGTCCGGATTCCTTGGAAAAATAGGGTTCGAGTGCTGTCAGTCGCAGGTAGCGGCAGTCGTTTCCCCTGAAGTTCCATTCCATGATCGACCCCAATTCGTAGATCGAGGTCGGGCTTGCCTCCATCAGAAGCTGCGCATCGGTAAAGCCGGCATCGTTCGCTCCCTCGATGCGGAAGCGGTGAGGCAGGGCGTAATCGCCGGGGTAGGCCTGAGGCACCGTGTCGCTCTGGTCCACCGCATGAAGCCGAATCCCTGAAACGGGGTATTTCCGCTGGAGATCGATTTCTATAGACGGGCGGTCACCAATGCCGATCTCACTGATGAAGGCTAGGCTCGGGTTTCCACGCCCCGAGTTCATGACATAGGGCAGGATGCCATCCACCAGAAACACCGGGTTCCAAGTCGGCGAGTCTCCATCATTCTGTGAAATGCTGACCGGCCGCCGAAGCGCCAGATTCTCCTGATCGGCGAAGACCAACATCTCGGCGAGCTGGAAGATATATCTTCCATCGAAGGCTCGGCGGGACAGGCGGTCCGTCTCGATTCTCACCCATGACGCCCGGATTCTGCCTATCGGCACCACCAGCGGCGCAATGCGCGGCAACAGGTGGGCGGTGTCGCGAAACTCCGCTACCACCGAGCCCGTCGGATCTCCGGCGGTCCCGGCGAGAATCCTCAGGCTGGAGGGAAATGCGTCCGAGACAAAGCCCGCATTCAAGTCCCGCCACAGAGCAGGGACCAGGACGATCTCGTCGATCACTGCCTCCCGACTGAGGTCCACCCGCGCCCACTCCAAGTGCTCCGCCTCCGTGTGGCTCCGCGACCGGAATCCGATCGGGCCAACCCCACTGTTAAGACTCATATGTGCAAGACCGGCAAGTTCGGAGTCGATTTCCGCCAGCCGCCGCTGCAGATCTGTAATCGAGAGTCGATCGAGGTCCCCGCCCCATGCGCTCGTTGAGCCGCCCAAGCCGATGATGGATACGGCGAGGTGCGCTGACAGAATGAACGATTGTAGTGACATGGGAAGCGGATCGATCCGTCACAGGCTAGTCAACGCATCGGCTTTGCCAATCCTGTTTTAATCATCCGGTTTTAATCAGCGCGAAAGACGTTTCACGATCCGCGTGCCGTTGGTCAGGCAATCACCCTCTCCGGTCAATCTGGGAAAGGATATTCAGGAGCAAGGTGGTTTTGCCCATGGATGGTCGTGACGCGATCACATAGACCTTGCCATCGGAGATCCTTGTAGCATACCACCCAAACATGGTAGCCCCCGGTCCAATTCCCCAGCCGACGAGGAAAGCGCTTTGAGACGGGAGCCCCCCCAAGTAGCCTGACTTCCCGGGCAGCCGGAAACACTCGTTTCCGGCCGGGAAAGGCAGGGGTTTGGGGAGGCCGGGACCCTGGCTCCAAGCGATCCCGCAGGACGTGGGTGGGCGTAGTATCTAACGGGGCGTTGCGGGGTGTCCCCGCTGAGATGGGAGCGAACAACAACGTGTGAGCGCGGGAAGAAACCTCTTCCCGGCCCCTGCTTCCAACCATCCATTGCCTTACTTACTGATCTTGTATTGCCGATAGTCATATTCATTATAACCGAAGCGGTACATGCCATTCATATAATAGTTTTTCTTATCTTGATTGATCCACTTTCTGGCGGCCGAATAGTTGTCAAACCAGATGATTTTTCCATCATCGTCACGAACCCAGCGACTGCTGTCTGCGGAATGCAAGTGTGGTTCACGGTAAAACGTGTTGATCCAGACACGGCAAGACCCATTATCGCCACGCTTCGCAGGACTCAAGGGCGGTTTGATTCCGAATCCCGCACACTTCTCCTCGAAGTATTCATCTTCAGACGGATGGTATTCCCGGATCACGTTTGTGACATCCGATTCGACATAGGTGAAGATTGCGCCGTCTTCATCATAGGCATACACACGTTGACCGATCTGGTAGATGGTTTGGTATCCTTCATCATGCCACCAGTTGATCGAAATTGGGCCAAGCATATCAATTTTATTGCCATTGAAATCTAACAAATTCGAGGGCAGTGGGTCATGCTCTTTGAGTTTCATCAGTTCATCGAACGATTCTTTGGACAACAACGGCTTCAGACGCTTCCTGTCGGCAGGCGTGAAGATGCATGGTGTGGCGGTGGTGTGGTTTGGCTCCTCGGGAGCCGCTTTCTTGGTATTTGTGTTCATGGTTTTTGTGTGTTTGTGTGTTTTGTTTTTTCCGCCACGGAGATCCCGGGCGAAGAAAGTCTCAATGAAGAATCAGGCCAATGCCTCGGCACGAAGTTGCTGACTGCGGATGGATGCGCTCAACGGCCTGCCTTCAGGCCCGTGGCATTCATCTCTCCAAAATCCCGTTTCCTCGGGGATGATGGCAAAAGCGCTCTCTGTTCTTCAGAAAATCCGTAAAATTCTATTCGATGCTGGCAAGGGGGTAAACCGATGGGGGCATCACCGGTTGTTCGCAATCGCTACGGAAATCAAATGCGCAATACCGCCGCATCCCGTCATTCGGGTTAGGGTAATTTGCACGAGCGGTTTCCATAGCGAGATTGATTCTTACTGCCGATGATGCCTGATGTCGAGATTTTTTTTGACTTCGCGCGTGCACGGCGATCAAGCTAGGGAGAGCAAACTATCGCGGTAGGTGAGGTCGAGCATGGCGCGGCGGCGTTTCTTTGGTAGGCTGCGGGTATCGGATTGATCGAGTTTGAGC
>Ga0194063_10001394_pt1 | contig 15749 bp, 17 predicted proteins | sample SepL3720m_MetaG_FD_155459 | JGI IMG/M metagenome (GOLD analysis project Ga0194063, IMG submission 155459) | Anoxic zone freshwater microbial communities from boreal shield lake in IISD Experimental Lakes Area, Ontario, Canada - Sep2016-L373-20m | ecosystem: Environmental > Aquatic > Freshwater... | reverse complement strand
GGCCGCGGATCCAGCGAGAGCGCCTCCTGGATCACCGCCCGCGCCCGGGTGGACAAAGCCTTGAATCCCTCAGCGGCAGCTGGTTCCACCTCCACTGGCAGCCGAACCAAGGCCTCTGCGGCAAATCCTCCTGCGGCTTCGGGTAAAGCCTCGGCGTATGGCAGGTAGGGCTTTACGTCGAAAATGGAGGTGCCGTCGAGTAGATCTAGGCCAGCAAGTTTCAAGATAGGTCCGTCCACTGCAGTCCTATCGACGCCCTCCAGCCTGACCAGTGACAACCCGAGACCATTGGGACGAAAGGTCGAGCGGCTCGCAAAAACGCCGATGCGTTGATTTCCACCCAGCCGTGGCGGCCGCACCGTGGGCTTCCAGCCCTGCTCGACCGTCTCGTGAAAACCGAAGATCAACCAAAGGTGTGAAAACCCCTCGATTCCGCGGATCGACTCCTCGCTGCGATAGGGCGAATGAAAAACCAGCGACCCCCAAGCGCTGGGGCAAAGCCCCGGCTGCCGCGGAATGCCAAACTTTCCGCCAAAACAAGAGCGAACCGTGGCGATGGGATCGAGAATCATGCGCCATTCCACCCGAATACAGCCGCAAAAACAAGCCTCGCATCGTCTCTGATTCCACCGCGCGTGGCGATTTTCTTCGAAATTCAATCACATCCGAGTTGCCTGAGGCCCGAAGCTGTGGATGTTCATGCAGCGCGACGACCATGGCAACCATGACCCAACCGACTTCCTACAATAACCTTTTCCCCATCGAACTCGTCCGCCCCGAGCTCGAGCGGGTCGAGGTCGCCATCCGCGAACAAGTCCGCGGCTTCGATCCTGCCGTCGAGCCCTACGTGGCATACATCTGCAACACCTCGGGCAAACGCATCCGCCCGGCCCTGGCGATCCTCGTCGGTGGCGCCGCAGGTGGCGTGACCGATGACCATTTGAAAATCGGCGTCATCTTGGAACTCATCCATATGGCCACCCTCGTCCACGACGACATCATGGACGGCGCTAACACCCGCCGGATGGTGCCTACCGCCAATGCCAAATGGGGCAATGCGCTTTCCGTCCTACTGGGCGATGCGCTGTTTTCGCACGCGCTTACACTGGCCACCGATTTCAACAGCATCGACATCTGCCGCAAGGTCGGCAACGCCTCCCGCGAGGTCTGCCAAGGCGAAATCATTCAGACCCAGCGCCGCTTCGACCTCACCTTCACCAAGGCTGAATACTTCCGCGTCATCGAGATGAAAACCGGTGCGCTGTTTGCCGCAGCCACCGGTCTGGCCGCCAATCTTTCGGGGTTAGATGCCGCCACTGAGACCCGCCTCTACAACTACGGCATGAAGCTCGGCACGGCCTATCAGATTTACGACGACTGCCTTGACCTCGTCGGCTCCGAAGAAGTGGTCGGCAAGACTCTCCGCACCGATCTGATTAAGGGCAAGCTGACCCTGCCAATCCTCAACCTGCTAGAAACTGCCTCCGAGGCCCAGCGCATCAAACTCAACAAGCGCATCCTCGACCAAGAACCGCTTGATCTACCGATCCTACTAGGCATCGCCGAGTACGAGGGTGCCATCGAAAGCGCCATCGAAACCGCGCTGGCGCTCCTCGGCGAATGCCGCGAGGACATCGCCACGCTCGGTCAATCCGTTCACTCCGACGCTCTCGCCCAGATCACTTGGTTCCTCGCCGGTCTGCTGGAAAAGTGCCGAAAATAACGGGCTAAACTCCGCCTCGGGTGCGCGCCGCACGATTGAAAAAATTCACGGCTAGCGGTACCGATTTGGCTCGACATGGGGCAGCGCCATCACTGACAATAGCGAGAGCAACTCATTGCTATCCCCCACACTTCATCCTGCCCCCTCGGATGTCCCCCACTCCCCATATTCGTCCACGCATGCTCAGATCTTATTCATCTGATCATCGACGCTTTTCGTCGATGAATAACATCCGCTGCCAAGGGATCTTCCCGCCTTCATGAAGCGGTCAAGCCGCGCACTTTTTTCAAACTCTCCCCCAATTGAATCCACCAAATACATAACCAAACATCCCCCCACCATGGCCACCATCAAACTCCCCCTAGGCAAGCTTTCCCCCGAGAAAAAAATCGAACTGGCCACCACCATTCATTTCGCAATGAGTGGCAACTCGCACTACCCCGAGCCCAGCCCGCCGCTCGACTCGCTGATCTCGACGGTGGAAGAGCTCAACCAAGCCATCACCCACACGACCCAAGTCCGGCAGCAGTCAATTTTTGACGAGCCTGCCTTGCTCAGCCCAGAGGAGGTCATCGCTAAGTCGGTAAGAATCCACAAACAATCCAAGATCGCCACTGCCTGCCAGGAAGACTTTGAAGACAAGCTCGACGCCATCCTCGCCCAACTGGCATCCTATGTCGAAAAAGCCTCGGGTGGGGATAACAGCAAGATCCTCTCGGCTGGCATGTGCTGACCAGGACTATATCAAAAAAGGCTGCCGGGATAACCGGCAGCCTTAAAACACACATTAACAAAAAAACTTATTCACCTTGCCCTGGGGCAGGTTGGCCTGGAGCAGGTTGGCCACCGCCTTGTGGCATTGGGAATGGCATGCCGCCTTCATGAGCTGCAGGAGCGTCTTGAATTTTCACCAACTCGAGTTCGAAAACCAGTACCGTGTTAGGTGCGATATCCGCACTGCGACGCTCTTCCCCATAGGCAAGTTCGCTTGGCACGAAGAGTTTCCATTTTGCGCCGACAGGCATCGTGGTCAGAGCTTCCTTGAAGCCTGGGACGACTTGAAGCGTCATCGGCACGGGCTCACCCTCGGGTGATGCGTCGAATTGCTTGCCATCAATAAGCGTGCCTTTGTAGTTCACGAGGAACTGCTTATTGTCTTGGGCTCCTTCCTTGGGAGCGACATATTTTTCTTCGCCGCCCTTGACGAGCACTTCGTACTGAAGACCGCTCTTGGTGGTGATTACGCCTGGGCGCTTTGCATTTTCAGCGAGGAATTTTTTACCTGCTTCGAGGTTGGTGGCAGCGGTTGCCTTTTCACGCTCTTGGAGAGCGGCACCGAGTGCTTCCATTGCGGCTTGCAGCTTGGCTTCCTCGAGTTCTGGCTTTGAACCCTTGATGGCGGCCATGAAACCCTTGAGAAAGGTTTCCGGATTCAGGTCAGCCGCTGTGACTCCAAATTTGCCGAATTGCTGAGCGAATCCACCACCTGTCCGGAAGCCCAGAGCGTAGGAGGAGTCGGACTTGACCACTTCAGGATCAAGCTTCGGTTTGGCAGGTGCCTCAGCGGCGGGCGCTGCGGCTTCTTGCTTGGCAGGCGCCGGCTTGGCAGCTTGCTTAGGGGCGGCGGTGGCGGTGGCGATAAGGCCGAGGGCCAGTGCGCCAGGAATTAATTTGCGGATCATCATTTAGGTAGTGGTGGAAAGACGAGCAAGTTAGACCCAGAATGCCTTGCTGTCCAGAATTGGTTTTGGGCCGTATTTAGCTCTGGTTCAAGGGCAAGTGGGCGACCACTTCGGCGACTCCGTCGCGCAGGCGATCCAGCAGTTCGCAAGTTTCCTTGCCGACACGATCGAGCCACAGTTTGACACTCTCGTCATCGGCCATGGCAGGTACCGTCGCCTTGGTGATGCGGTGAGTGGCGAGAAATTGATTGGCTTCGGCGGCCGTGGCCAAGCTGAAAAGGCCAGCGTAGAACCAAGGCTTGGGGTCATCGAACGGGCCGCGGAGCGTACACATGGCGCGGGCCGCCTGGCAGGACGGCAGGAGACGCGCGGGGTCGTTGGCGGCGAGATATTCCAACCACGCCTCGGCGTGATCGTTGAGGTGGCTTTTGACCAACCAACTGCGGTTGACCCGTTTAACCCATTCGAACGTTGGTAAGGTTGAATGCTTCATGGGCGCTCAGTCGGGAAAATTCAGCCAGTCGCCGCCTGAAATACGTTGGCTTTCGTCGGTGAGCCCGACCCATTCCCAGACCCAAGCCGTCTGGGTTTGGCTGTCTTGTTGGACGACCGTGGTTTCTACGCGGCGGTATTCGCTACCCTCGACCTCGCCTGCGGAGACTCCTTCAAAAATATCAAGAGCCGCCAATTGTTCAGGATCGAGCGCGTAGATTTCGCCGTAAATTTCATCGCCTGCGGGATCGAGCACGAGTCCGGGATACCAGTCGATGCGATAGATGCGGCCGGTGATGCTACCGAGTGCAACGAACCTGGCACCAGCCATCCGGAAGTGATTGGATCCGCCACGGCGAAGCGTGCCATAAACGAAGACCAACTGGGGTGCTACTTCCATCGCTGCGGGGACTTACTTGTTGAGCCGGTAGCCGATTTCTTGATCCAAGATCTGTTTGAGATCATCGAGACCCTCTTCTTGGTCGGCAGAAATCGGGATGATGTCGACCTTGGGGAAACGGCCGCGAAAGTTCTCAAGGTTTTCAGCGGCACCTTCGAGGTCCATCTTGTTGGCGATGACTTTCCACGGGAATCGGGCGAGCTCGTCGTCGTACTCCTTGATTTCGCGGCGGAGAATTTCCAAGTCCGACACGGGATCCCGGCCCTCGCTACCCGCCATATCGATGACAAAGAGCAGCACGCGGCAGCGGGTGATGTGGCGCAGAAACTCGTGGCCAAGCCCGCGGTTTTCATGCGCGCCTTCGATCAATCCGGGAATGTCCGCGATCGTGCAACGACGAAACCCTGGGAAATCCACGACGCCGATGACCGGCTGCAGCGTGGTGAAGGGATACGAGGCGACCTTGGGCTTTGCGGCCGACAGTTTACCCAGAAGTGTGGATTTACCGGCATTGGGGAATCCGACCAGACCCGCATCCGCAATGCGGCGAAGTTCTAAATAGAAGACCGATTGTTCGCCAGGAGTGCCGAGCGTGTGCTCGACCGGGGTACGGTTGGTGGCCGTTTTGAAATTCCAGTTACCCTCACCCGGTTCGCCACCTTTGCAGAGGACAAATTCCTGGCCGACCTCGGTGAGGTCGGCGATCGGTTCCAGATCGATCCCCTCATCGCTGCGCTCAAACTCGACCGCCTCTTGGACAGTCACGGCATTACTGCGATAAACCACCGTGCCAGGTGGCACCTTGCCGATGACCCGCTTGCCGGCCTTACCCGTCTTCCGACCACCCGCGCCATTTTTGCCGTCCTCGGCAATCAACTTCGGATCGTAGTGGTAGGCGCGCAGGTTATCGGTGGAAGGATCCACGACCAGAATGATGTCCCCACCGGCACCGCCATCGCCACCATCGGGTCCGCCGCGAGGCACAAACTTTTCACGGCGCCACGAAACGACGCCATTTCCGCCGTCACCGGCTTTTCCAAATATGCGAATATGATCAATAAACATGAGAGTGAAATCGCCAGCGATTCAATGCGAGGCAGAAGTAATGGTGGATCCTGTCGGCGCGAGATGCAAGGTCACTCCCGATTTTTCTTCCGAGCTGGCCGAGTTGTGATTCACTCCACTCATGAATTCGCGCACCGCAGCCGTCCTGATGATGGCCATTCTCGCCCTTTCCTCCTCCCTCTTTGCGGGGAGCAAGAAAGAGGAAAAGATCACGGTCACCTTCCACCTCGAAACGGAGGCCACCGACAATCCGAAGATGATCTTTACGCACCAGACCAATGGCCAGACCCGCTACTTCCTCCGTAGCCCCGAAATCTTTCTCAAAGATTTCGTATCCTTCAGGCCGTTTCCCTCGGAAGTCGGCGAAGACTACGGGGTCGTCTTTAAACTCAAAAGCAATGCGGTCAATCGGCTCAATGCCATCACCAACCTCAACCAAGGCCGCTGGATGATCGCCCAGTTCAATGGCCGCATGGTTGATGCGGTGATCATTGATAAACCCATCAACGACGGATTCATCGTCATTTGGAAAGGCATCCGCTTGGAAGACACCCAGGCGCTCGACAAGCAACTGCCGCGCATCGGCGAAGAGGGCAAAAAGAAGAAATAACCGCGCCCGATGATTCGTTTGATTTCATGGCTTTTTGCCACGGCCGCCATTCTCAACGCCGCCCCGCTCGATCTACGCCTGCCGACGGAAAACCAGCACCTCCACACGGGGAAGATGGACCAGTTTTACATGTATCTGGAGCAGTCCATCGATGGCGTGCGCGCCAAACGTTGGGAAGCGGGAACCTTCGGTTTTGTGCGAACCCCCATCACCGTCAACAATCAGCTGGTGAAGGTGAAATTTCACGAAGGCATCGATATTTGCCCACTCCACCGCGACAAAGCAGGTAACCCCGAAGATCTCGTCTCCAGCATCGCTGCCGGCAAAGTCGTACACACCAGCCCGATCGCCGGCCGTAGCAACTACGGCAAATACGTCGTGGTCGAGCACACTTGGGAGAATTCCGCAGTCTATTCGCTCTACGCCCACCTCGCCGACATCACCTGCCAGCCCGGCGACGCCGTGGAGGCTGGGTCCGTGCTCGGCAAAATGGGCTTCACCGGCGTCGGCATCGACCGCACCCGCGCCCACTGCCACCTCGAACTCGGCCTACTGCTGAGCACCCGCTTCGAAGACTGGCACAAAAATTCCGGCAACGGCACCAATTACCACGGCATCTTCAACGGGGCCAACCTCTGCGGCACCGACGTCTCGCGCTTCATCACCGAACAAAAAGCCAGGCCCGAGCTGCAATTCAGCGAATTCATGGCCGAAACGCCGGTTTACTTCAAAGTGACCCTGCCCGCGCACGGCACCCCTGACTTTGTCACCCGCTACCCATGGATCAGCCGCGGCCCGGCCGAAGGCGCCACTTCCTGGGAAATCAGCTTCAGCGCCACCGGACTCCCCCTCGCCTTCACCCCCAGCAAGCGCGAAGTCGCCGCGCCGATCGTCACCTCCATTCGCCCGTCCACCGTCCCTCAGCGTTACCTCACCCACGGCCTGGTCAATGGCGACGGCAACCGCGCCACACTCACCCCGTCCGGCCTTAAACTGATCAGCCTACTCACCGACGATTTCCTCCGCCAGCCCACCGCTCCCGGCACCCAAACTGCCAAGGTCGCGAAACGCAGCAAAACCGAAGCATCCGAAAACTAATTTCATCACCTCACACACTCCCAGCCATGTCCATCCAAGCCAAACTCAGCGCCCTCGGCCTCACCCTGCCCGCCGTCCCTACCCCAGTCGCCGCCTACGTCAACTGCGTCCGCAGCGGTAATTTACTCTTTCTCTCCGGCGGCCTGCCCATCGACGGCGAACTGAAAGTCATCGGCAAAGTGCCCACCCACGTTTCCATTGAGCAAGCCGTGGAAGGAGCGCGCATGATCGTCCTCAACCGCCTCGCCGTCATCCAAGACGCCATCGGCTCGCTCGACAAAGTGAAGCAAATCGTCGCCCTCAATGGCTTCGTCAACTCCGAGCCCGACTTCTACGGCCACCCACAAGTCATCAACGGTGCCTCCGAACTGCTCGTCGAAATCTTCGGCGACAAAGGCAAACACTCCCGCACCGCCCTCGGTGCCGCCGCTCTCCCCCTCAATGTGGCCGTCGAAATCAACCTCATCGTCGAGGTCGAAGCCTAAAACACCCGCCAAAACAGGCATTTCAGGCGATTTTGCAAGGGCGCTAACGAAAATCTGCCCCTCGCCCCTGAGTGAACAGTGGCTCTGCCAGCGCGTTCCCCTTGGCAATCCGCAGAAATCGGCTATCCTGTAATCTTCATCGGAAGAAAATCTTCTCGCCAGAAATCTGCATCAGCCCCCCATCAAACGACCATGAAAACCCATCGTTTCCCGCTATTGCGCCTTGCTGCCTTCGCTGGCATCGCCGCCAACTCGTTGATTTTTGCTGCCGAAACCTCAGATAAAAAGGTGGGCTTTGATCAAAAGCTCGAGCTTCACGGGATCACGTTCCATGTCACCTGCCCCAATGAAGGTTCGGTCAACCGTGTAAAGATCGTGCCGAGCGGTCTCACGGAGGACAACAAGCCGATCGACGTCGAGGTGGACGGCTACGTCACTGGGGCGGAAGTCGCGGATCTCAATGCCGACGGCTCGCCGGAAATCTATGTTTACACGCAGAGCGCGGGCAGCGGCTCCTACGCCTCTCTCATTGCTTACGCAGCGAACCGCAACAAATCGATCACCCCCGTGACTTTGCCAGATCTGAGCAAAGATAAAAAAGCCTCAGCTGGCTTCTCTGGACACGATACCTTCGCCGTTGTTGAAAACCGCTTGATCCGTCGTTTCCCGCTCTACAAGAAGACGGACACCAACTCGCAACCGAGTGGCAAGACCCGCCAGATTCAATATCGCCTTGTAGCGGGGGAAGCTGGGTGGATTTTGCGCGCTGACAAAGTCGTCGAATATTGATCCGCAACGGAAACCCGAGCCACCGGATGAACTCTCAGCAACGTTTGTGGGTCCTGCTGCGGATAGCCCTCGTCCCGTGTGTCGCCAGCATCGGGTGCACGACCTTTGGCAACACAGACTCGGGCCAAACCCGCAAGACCGAAACTCGACAACTCGGCAGCGATACGCATCGGCCCGTTGAAAGCCACGGAAAAACCACCGTTTCCGTCGAACAAGGTCAGGTCCGAGTCGTGCGCGCTGGCAAAATCCTTTGCCGCTTGCGACCGGCCATGGCCGTGGTAGAGCGATACGAACTCGTCAACCACGCCCAGCAAATCATCATCAAATCCCGCGGCAAACACGGCCCAGCCACAGTCGAGCTGTTCAATCTCAGCGACGGCTCCCGCGCCGATCAAGTCCTCGCCTATGCCATTCGTAAGGGTCGACCAGCTTGGGCAAGCGGTTGGGAAGAATAGAGCGTGGCCCGCCCCGCCCGATCCCGCCACACTCGGCCGCATGAACCCACCACCGGATCGACAAGCAGGAGCCAGGCAAGTCTCGCTGTGCCCCTGCAAAAGCCGCGAAACCTACGCCGCCTGTTGCGAACCCTTCCACCTCGGCCGCGCGAAACCCGCGACGGCCGTGCAGTTGATGCGCTCCCGCTACAGCGCCTACTTCTTCAGACTCGTCGACTACCTTGTCGCCACCCACCACCCCGACACCCGCGAGAGCGACCTCAAAACCCGCTTGGAAGAGACCATCCACGAAGCCAACTGGCGCTTCCTCACCATCCTCGGATCCTCGAAGGGCGGAGCGGACGACAAGGTCGGAAAAGTCGAATTCGTCGCCGAATACTTCCTCGACGACCAAGCCCATCAACTCCAAGAACGCTCCCGCTTCAAGCGCTACAAAGGCGCCTGGAAATACCTCGACAGCAACGGCTGAAGGCCTAAGGAGGGTTGATCTCCGGCCAACCCGGGTCGGCGGAACCCATTTCCGCTTTCTGCTTTCAAAATTTCAGCTCTACCCCTACGGCTTCCCCTGCAAGCGGTAGAACTTCGTCTTTACGCTCGCGGGCTGGATGTCCACCCCCAGCTTGCCGCTGGTGATCGTCACATCCCCCGCACTCACCGCCTTCGGCGTCCACGTGCTCAGGTCGGCAGATTCCTCCAGCCCCAGACTCAGGCGGAACTTCCCGCCTGCCTGTGGCTCAAGTACCGCCTGCCCCAGCGCCAATCCACGCATCTGGTCACTGCTGTAAAAATCCCCCAGCAGCGGCACGATCGCCTTCAAGCGCGTCAACGCATCCGCCGAATCAGTCGCCGGATCAAACCCCAGCCCCAAGCCCGCCAAATACTTCTCCAGCGAATCCGAAACCCCATCGCCATCTGTATCGAGCGAACTCGTTAGCACGGTCGCCGTCAATCGCCCGCCCGCGCTTTCCACCGTGCCATAGGCATTGGTGACCACGCAGGAATAAATCCCTTCCTCGACAATCCCCACCGCGCTCAAACTCAGCGTCGCCGCCGTAGCTCCGGCGATGACCACCCCGTTTTTCTTCCACTGGTAAGTCGCCGGAGTCGACCCCGCCGCCGTCACGCTGAAACTCGCACCACTCCCCGCATTCACCGATACATTCGCGGGCGGAGTTACCACCGTCGGTGGAACATTCACCGTCAAAATCGCCGCATTGCTCGTCACACTGCCCAAGCCCGTCACCACCACCGTGTAGCTGGCGGCATCCGCGGCCTGCACGTTGCTCAGGTTCAGCGTCGCACCCGTCGCGTTTGAAATACTCGAACCGTTCTTCTTCCACTGGTAGGTGTAAAGCCCGCCACCTACCGCCGTCACCCTGAAGCTCGCGCTGGCGCCTGGGTTGGCGGTCGCGCTCGTCGGTTGAGCTGTGATGCTCACCGCGTCGCGGGTATCGACCGTGACACTGGCGGAATCCACCGTCACGGTGGCCGCGTGCGACAAAGGAGAATTCAGAAGCAAGGCGGCAATTGCAGCAAGTACAGTGCGTAAGGATGGAGAAACGTTCATGACAGGGTGATGGAAAATGAAAAGTTTACCGAGTGGAAAAGGGGTGGATCAGGCAGGTGCGCTGGAGGCGTCACGCGCGAAAGTAGCTGGCGCGTCTCGTGCCAGTTCGTTGAGGCAGGCGTCACCCGCGAAAGTAGCTGGCGCGTCTCGCGCCAGTTCGTTGAGGGAGGCGTCTCGCCTCCCGCATTTGGAGTCAGGGCGAGACGCCCGGACAACGGTCTGGAGCGAGACGCTCCAGCCACCTTTGCCACAAACTCCTTGCGCACCGACGCGATCCGCCCGCCCCGCAGCAGCTTATTCAGCTCCTCCTTGGCGTTCCCCTGCCCGTTGGCAGGAATCTGGATGAATTCAAACGGCATTCTCTTTTCTGATTTCAGCTATCTGCTTTCTAAATTTCAACTTTACCCCGCCTCGCTCCCTTCACTGCGTTGCCTGCGTTCGTCCCTCACTTGGCCACTCCGTTCCGTTCGCTCCGCTCCTGCTGGCTGTGTTAGGGGACTGAACTGCGAGCAACACGGAAGCCGAAGTCGTAGTAAGTGACGGACGGGTCGAAGTAGCCGCGGAACGCGACGCGGCAGCCGTAGGCACCGTTGTACCAGCTGCCGCCCCGGCCCACCCGGAACGAGCCCGAACTAACACCCCGGGGATCCGTCGGTGACGCGGTGTCGTAGGTGCCATACCAATCCCAGCACCACTGCCAGACATTGCCCGCCATGTCTTTCAGCCCGTAGCCGTTTGCCGCGAACGATCCCACCGGCGAGGTGTAGGGCGTCGATCCCGTGGCGTAGGTCGGATGGTAATTGTTCACCGCCCCGCTCAGATCATAGCTGAAGCCGCTGTATGCGCTATAATTCGCCTGGCTCTGGCTGATGGTGTCGCCCCACGGGAAGCGTTTGCCGCTCAAGCCGCCACGCGCCGCCTTTTCCCACTCCGCCTCGGTCGGCAGGCGGTAGCCGTTGGCGGCCCAGTTCACGGTCGGCGCGGTCGTGCCGATTTTCATCACTGCGCTGTTGACCATGTAAACGGGTGTCAGCCCTTCTTTTTGACTACGGGCATTGCAGTATTTGATACCATCCCACCACGAAACCCTCTGCACCGGGTGGCTGCTGGCCTTGCCAGATCCCGCCGCCAGATCCATGTAGCCATTGCTGGTCGCCCAAGTCCGCACCGTGTCCCAGTCCGCCTTGGTTACCAGATTCTTCGCCATGTAAAACGCGCTGACGGTCACCGTGTGGGTCGGGGCATCGGTGATGTCAGTATCTGCGGCGACACTGTTGCCCATGGTGAAGCTGCCAGAAGGGATTAGCGCGAAGCCGGTAGGGACGACGGTAGCCTCCGTCACCGTGAGGCGGAATTTCGTCTGGCTGGAAAGCTGCTGGTTCCAGTCCGTGCCCGCATCCCAAGTGATCCGCATATTGCTGCCTGCCGTCACCGAATTACCGATGGCCCCGCTCAGCGTGGTGGCGGGCACCGCCCAGGTGCTGCCGCCGTCGGCGGAGATCTGCAGCGCGACGGTCACGGGCGAGGTGGTGCCGGTGACATCATAGTCGATGTCGACCAGTTTGGAACCCGCGCGCTGGGCGGGGCGGACATTGCTGGCCGCCAACTGCGCCTCCGCCAACGGGCAAAGTGCGAACAGCGACAACAGGGCGAGCAGGCGAGGGAGCGTTTTCATGAGGAGGGTGCCTAGCCATTCCAGCCAGAGGTGCATAGGCTAGCCGCCGCAAGTTTTTTATCAATACAATAAACTATCAACAACAAACGCCCCGCAGGGGGCCAGTCAGCCAGCGCCTGCAGCCTACCACCTCACGCCTGGAGAACGTTTCCCCACAGCCTTGATGACTGGTGCAAGGCGTGGATGGAAAGGCTTTCAGCACGGGATGAATTCGCCGCCGCATGGCGAAGGCTTTCTCAGACAGTGTTGGGCTTCACCGTCCGCCGCGGCAAAGGCAGCGATGGGTCGGTGGCTTGCTTGCGGAGGTGTTTCCAATCCTGCGCGAGGGAATACCTTTGGTCCGCGGCAAAAGTGGCTTTGTCGCGGGCCTATTGGGAATGCTCCCAAGCAAATCAAAAAGGGACAAACGCAATTGTCCCTTTTTCCCGAGCTCCGCATAAAGGAACAAACGCGCATGTCCCTTTTATCGTCGCTTCGGAGAAAGGGACAAACGCAGAAATCCCTTTTTGCTTCGCTTCGGAAAACGGGACAAACGTAAATATCCCTTTTAAAGTCGCGTGGCAAAAAGGGACAAACGCGATTGTCCCGTTCTGCCGCGTGTGGGAAAACGGGACAATCGCAAAAATCCCTTTTTGCGGAGCATAGGAAAAAGGGAGAATTGCGAAAATCCCTTTTTAATTTGTTGGGGATTGATCCAAATCGCCAACGGAGCACGGGTCATCAGCGGCGGCACGTTCCGACTTCGACCCTGCACACTCGACCCGCACGAAATCCGATCCCGTTTACCAACCGCGAGAACCCACCCAAGCGCCGCCGTAGTCATCGGTAGAACGGGACTACTCCCGAAGCGAGCAGAGCACTACGGCACCTGAACGAACCGACCGAGTCCCCTCTTGATTCGTGTTCATCTGCGTCCATCTGTGGTTCGAAATTTCTGACCACCCTCTCCAAACTTTGCGGCTCTGCGGCTTTGCGCGAGGCCTCTTCGCTGGCAGGAGGCGGGACGCCTCTGCAACGGTCTGGAGCGGGACGCTCCAGCTACTTTTTGGATACTATCACCGATCAGCAGGCATCCCCCGCCTCTTGATCTGCTTTCATCCGCGTCCATCTGCGGTTCGATTTTTCTGTTGCTCTCTTCAAACTTTGCGGCTCTGCGCGAGGCCCTTTGATTGCTCCTTGCCGAATGGCTACCATTCATTGTCATTTTGACTGTGAATTCGATGATTGAAAGTCGGATTGGTAAGATGGATCAGATCTGCGCGGTTAGCATCCACTGCCATGTGGGAAGGATTTGGATGGAAGCCGGAACCGCAGGGAATGGGAGGCGCGACTCGAGGGTCAGGAGCCATTGGCGGGCGCGGGGATGTTGGGCCGCCGCGTCTTGAAGAGCGCGAACTTCGCGAGTGAGGGTGTCGGGATCATCGACGGAGGTGCAGACTTGGATGAGGTCCTCCGATCCATCGATGTTGCGGGCGAGGAAGTCCACTTCGAAGCCACTCGGGGTTTTGACGTAGGCGACCTCGGCCCGGCGGCGCTGGAGTTCGATGAAGACGGCGGTTTCGAGTGCGTGGCCGGTGTTAGGTTTGCCGCTGCGGTCGAAGACTGGGATGAGGGCGGTATCGGCGGGATAGGCTTTGCGCGGATTGACTTGGCGGCGTTTTTCGGAATCGGTGGCAACCGGAATGGTTTGCAGGAGGAACGCGTCCTCCAAGTGGGAAAGGAACTCGTAAAGGTGCTCGCGGCCTACGGAGATCCCCTGGGACTTGAGATCGGCGGAGAACTTCGTCACCGAAAAAAGGCCGGCTGGTGAACTGAGCAAGCGGCGAACGAGCCAGCGCAGCGCGGTGACATTAGCCACGCCGTGACGCTCGATGACATCACGAAGGAGCAGCACGTCAATGTAGCTCTGAAGCAGGTGTTGTCGGTTGGCGGCAGACAAATCCTGGGCTTCCGGGAATCCTCCCGCTTCCAGATAGTTGGAGAAATGGTGGTCTAGGGCGATGCGCTTGCGCGTGGTCAGGGCGTCAGGATTCGCGGGAATTTCTTTTTGATGGTGCCGTAGGAATTCGCGGAAACTGAACGGGTGGATCGGGATTTCCCAGGCGCGTCCTCGCATCGAGGTGGCGATTTCCCGGCTCAGGAGCTTGGCGGAGGAGCCGGAAAGGAAAACCTCGTAGCCTGGCGTATCGAGAAGACGACGGATAAATTGTTCCCAGCGAGGGACACGCTGGATTTCATCAAGAAAAAACGTGACCGCTTCATCGCCCGGCTCGGGAAAGAGACGCAAGTGCGTGTCTGGGATGAGGTGAAGTTGACTGGCCTGCATGTCGCCCAGTCGCTCGTCCTCGAAATTAAAATACAGCAACCGGCCCGGGCTGCGGCCGGCAGCGATCAGATCGGCGCGGCATTGATGAAGGAAACTGGTCTTCCCTGCCCGGCGCATTCCGATGACCGCCGCCGCCTTTCCTTTGAGGGGAGGTAGCGCGGCGTCGCGCCGAGTCAAAACAGGGATGCCTGCTTCAACCGAAGCGAGAATCTTGTCTTGGATGATCTGATTGATTTGGACTTCCATTAAGACTTGAATTTACCAGATATAGTCTTAGATCAAGACCAAATTTTATTAAAGGAAGATCGCGCATTGCGCTCCCCCGCCTCTTCAACCGGCGGCTCTACGGAATCTAGAAGGTTTTCACACGACGGGATGAAGGCACGAAGCAAGAGAAGATTTGACCACAAACCGCCGTTGATTAAGCGACTTGTGCGGCGGACGGCAGGAACACGGGCAATTGCTACCATGCTCGGATTTCCGGAAAATTGTCCGGTGGGAGGCGGGACGCCTCTGCAACGGTCTGGAGCGGGACGCTCCAGCTACTTTTTGGATACTATCACCGATCAGCAGGCATCCCCCGCCTCTTGATCTGCGTTCATCGGCGTCCATCTGTGGTTCGATTTTCTGCTGCTCTCTTCAAACTTTGCGGCTCTGCGGCTTTGCGTGAGACATCTTCCCCAGCAGCGTATGAAGAAGAAGATACGCGCGCAAAGGGGGTGAAGGCGCAAAGGAAGAAGGATTATAAATCTAGCAAATCGCGGAGGGCCACCTTGACCTCATCCATTTCAGCGGGAGACAATGCACCCAATCGACGCGTGAGACGATGGCCGTCGAAACTGGCCAACCCTTGAATGTTGACGGCGGAATGCTTGGGCAGCCAACGGGGTTTACCGAGATCGACCTCGCCACGCATGCCACGGATTTGTGAAGTCAAAGGAGCGACGATCAACAGCGCGCGGGCGTCAGTGCGACTGGGATAGGCCAACAACAGAACGGGGCGGCTTTTTTCCGCCATACCCAGATCAGCGAACCACACTTCACCGCTTTTAGGTTCAGTAGACACCGAACGCCTCCGTCCATGCAGCTGCCTGTTCGTCAGTGGAAAGGAGAGGCGACACCCGTGTCGTGACTTCGAAGGGCAGGCCTTTGCGAAGTTCGATTTGGGCGAGCATCATGTTGAATGCGTCGCCAGCTTTCATGCCGAGCTGGCCGAGGATTTCCTCGGCATTTCTGAGACGTTCCGCAGGAACACGGGCGCGAAAGAGAGCAGTGGGCACGGACATGCTCAAAGATGCTCAATCACGCTCAAAAAAACAAGGACAGAAGTGGCGGACTGTCAAACTTGGCGGCTTGGCCTCTTTGAGCGAGACTTCTTCGCC
>Ga0194063_10001392_pt1 | contig 15757 bp, 13 predicted proteins | sample SepL3720m_MetaG_FD_155459 | JGI IMG/M metagenome (GOLD analysis project Ga0194063, IMG submission 155459) | Anoxic zone freshwater microbial communities from boreal shield lake in IISD Experimental Lakes Area, Ontario, Canada - Sep2016-L373-20m | ecosystem: Environmental > Aquatic > Freshwater... | reverse complement strand
GGCAGCGATCTACGCCAGACCTTCCGCGCTGCTTATGAGAACCGCTACACCTGGGAGCCTGGCTTCGGCGGCTACGGCGGACGCTGCGTCTGGCTGCAGGGCGATCGCCGCGAAGAGGGCAGCTTCCAGGTCGGCGCCGACCTCAAGGCACACGTGGAAGGCATCGACGATCCCGAGGTCCACAAGGCGATCGCCTCCCAGCTGTGGGAGGTGGCGATCCACCGCGTCCGTCGCCCGTTCGAGCAGACCCACGGCGCCAACACCTTCAGCGCCGGTGACACCGACGCCGTCGGCACCGAAGTGATCATCGGCGGCAAAGGCGAGGGCGATCGCTACCGCATCAAGGATGACGTGGTGACGATGGTGCATCGCCACATCCACGGCACGGTGGTGACCATCTTCACCACGGCGGTCACCGACACCGGCGCCGGCTACCTGAGCCACACCTACACCAGCCAGTACAGCGATCCGGCCAGCGGCGAGCCCCGCGGCGGCGTCAGCTCCTTCACCGACACCTTCGTCGCCCTCCCGGCTGGTGGTCCCTGGGTGCTGGCGGAGCGGCTGGTGGTCACAGAGCCTGCCGCCGGCGAGACACCGGCAGAGGAGGCCGCCACTGGCAGCACCAGCCAGACCTTCCGTTTCGAGCAGCTGGCACCGCTCGTCTGAGACCGTGCGATCAGGCGATGACAGGGCACAATGCCCCGATGCTTTCCCTCTGGCTGGGTGCCTACGACCAGGGACTGGCCTACGCCAGTCTGGCCCTGGGCACCTATCTGACGCTCCGCGTCCTCAACTTCGCCGATCTCACCGTCGACGGCTCCTTTGCCCTCGGCGGCGGTACCGCCGCTGTTCTGATCACCAACGGCGTCCCTGTGCCGCTGGCGATTCTTTCCGCCGTGGTGCTGGGCGGCCTGGCGGGCACCATCACCGCCCTGATCCACACCCGCCTGGGCGTCAATGATCTGTTCGCCGGTATCCTCACCACCACCGGCCTGTACACCGTCACCCTGCGGGTGATGGGCCGCTCCAACATTCCGATCACCGACATCACCCCGGTGGTGAACTGGCCCGATTTCGGCCAGGGCGACGATGGCCGCTGGGCCATCGCCCTCACCTGTGTGCTGCTCGGCATGATCGCCCTGATCGCCCTGCTGCTGGCCACCGATTTCGGCCTGGCGCTGCGGGCGATCGGCAACAACCCCACCATGGCCAGGGCCAATGCGGTCAATCAGGGCCTGGGACTCACCCTCGGCATCGCCGCCGGCAATGCCCTGGTCGGACTGGCCGGGGCCCTGGTGGCGATGTATCAGGGTTTTGCCGACGTCACCATGGGCATCGGCTCGTTGATTCTGGGCCTGGGCATGGTGATCATCGGCGAATCGGTGCTCAGGCCCCGCTCGGTGCCGACGGCTCTGTTCGCGGTGGTGATGGGGGCGATCCTGTTCCGGCTGCTGATCGCCATCGCCCTGCAGCTGGGCCTCGATCCGGTGGACCTGAAGCTGACCACCGCCGTGCTGCTGCTGGCGGCCATGTCGCTGGGGCACATCAAATTGCCCGGCCTCAATGCCAACTTCCAGGACGCGGCGAGCGAACCTGCTGTGATCGCCGGCAGCGAAGCCGAGGCCGATCCAGGGTCCGGGGAGCAGCCATGAGCCTTCGGGTCGACAAGCTCTGCTGGGGCCACCCCGTACCCGGGGGAGGCTGGCGGCAGCTGTTCGCGAACTTCGATTTCCAGAGCAGCACCGGTGAGTTCACGGTGGTGATCGGCAGCAACGGCTCCGGCAAGTCCACATTCCTGAACCTGCTCGCCGGCACTCTGCGCAGCAATTCCGGCAGCATTCACCTCAACGACAAGCCGCTGCAGCGGCTGAGCGACCATCGCCGCGCCAGGCGCATCGGCCGGGTGATGCAAAATCCCCTGGAGGGCACCTGTCCAGGCCTGACCATTGCCGAGAACCTGCGCCTGGCCGAAGGCCGCCGCCGCTCGGTGATCAGCTGGCGTGGATTGAGCGGCGTCCATCCCAGCCGGGCCGATCGCCGCCGCTACCGGGAGCTGCTCGAGCAGCTGGGCCTGCCCCTGGCCGATCGCATCGACACCTTGGTGGGCCAGCTCTCCGGCGGCCAGCGCCAGACGATCAGCCTGGTGATGGCCACCCTCGGCCAACCCCAGCTGCTGCTGCTGGATGAGCACACGGCGGCGCTCGATCCCAGGGCGGAGGCCACCGTGATGGCGCTCACCGACCGACTGGTGCGCCAGCTGGGCACCACGGCGCTGATGGTGACCCATAGCCTGGAACAGGCGCTGAGCTTCGGCGACAGGCTGGTGATGCTGCATGAGGGTCGGATTCTGGGCGACTGGAGCGCCCGGGAACGACAACACTTGACGCCGGAGAGCTTGCGAGAGATGTACGGGGCTGCCAGAGTTCGCCAGACCAATTGATCGCCTTCCCGTGACCCTTGACCGCCGCAGCTTTCTTGCCCTGATGGGAACCGGACTGGGCAGCACTGTGGTCCTGGCAGCCTGCGGCCGCAAGGGCGGCGGTGAAGGGGCAGCGGTGAAGGGGCCCACCATCGCGATGCTGCAGCTGGTCGATGCCCAGCCCCCCAACGAAGTGCGTCGCGGCTTCGTCGCGGCCCTGGCCAAGGCCGGCTACCAGGAGGGCAAGACGATCAACTTCACCCAGAAGGATGCCGCCGGTGAGATTCCCAACGCCACTCTGGTGATGAAGCAATTCGCCGGTGAAGCCCCCGACATGGTCTTCGCGATCGGCACCCCACCGCTGCAGGCGGCGATGAAGGAGATCCCCGCCAAGACGCCCGTGCTCTTCGCCTACACCTCCAACCCCTGGGGCGCCGGAGCCGGCACCCCGCCCGGCGGCGTCGGTCAGCACCGGGCCAATGTGATCGGCACGATCGGCACCAGTCCGGTGGGTAAGGAATTGGATCTGGCCCGTGAGCTGGTGCCTGGACTCAAGACCGTCGGCCTGATCTACAACCCAGGCGAACCCAACTCCGAATTCGAGGCCAAGCTGCTCAAAGAAGAGGCTGCCAAGCGCGGCATCACGGTGGAAGAACAGTCGGTGGCCAACTCCGGCGAAGTGCTGCAGGCGGCTGAAGCCCTGGCCCAGAAGAAGGTGCAGGCGTTTGTGAAAATCGGCGATTACGCCACGATTCAGGGTTTTGCCTCGATCGCCAAGGTGGGCCTGAAGAACAAGATCCCGGTGATCTCCGTGGATGCCGACGACATCAAACTGCCGGGCACCCTGGCCACCCTGGGCTGGTCGTATTACGACGACGGCTATGCCGCCGGTGAACTGGCTGTGAAAGTGCTCAAGGGTGAATCACCGGCCAAGATGGCCTTCCTGCCGCTCAGCAAGATTGACGTGCGGCTCAACAAGACCACCGCCAAGGAGATCGGTCTGACCATCCCGGAACCGGTGCTCAAGTCGGCCAATGAGGTGGTCGACTGAGCCCCGCATCACCCTGATCTCAGGACTGAAATCAAGCGGAGCGGATGTCGTTTGACATTGATCCGTTCCGCTGCACGGATTCGGTCCTGATCCAGCAGGCCTTGCTCAGTCCTCAATCGCCGGGACGTCGTTGAGGCGCTCCTTCAGTTGCATCGCCATCGACTGACGACCGATCGCCAGCACCTTGAGAGTGTCTTCGTGGAAGCGCAACTGAGCATCGGCCACCTGCATGCCCCGCACCAGTTCCTGGATGTCATCGGGCAAGCCGTTGAGGTTGTAGCGCTTGCCCTCGAAGGTGAGAACGGGGGGTTGTTGTGAGGGGGTGTTCAAGGCATGGCCAAGCGTCAGCCGAAACAATAAAGGTCCACCGACAACCAAACGCCGCTGTCTGGGAGCCCCCACCGATTCGCTCAGGCCAGTTCAGCCGGCCTGAGGCACCATCTGGATGAACTGACGCTCGCAGAGGTCGTGGTAACGGCCGGCTGCGGCCATCAGTTCGCCATGGCTGCCCTGCTCGACAATCCGGCCGGCTTCGAGCACCAGGATCCGATCCGCCTCCTGCACGGTCGAGAGGCGGTGGGCGATCACGAGCACCGTGCGGCCGTCCATCGCCTGGTTGAGCCCCTGCTGCACCGCCGCCTCGGCCTCGGCATCAAGGGCGCTGGTCGCTTCATCGAGCAGCAGAATCGCCGGGTTGCCGAGCACGGCCCGGGCGATCGCCAGCCGCTGCAGCTGGCCGCCGGAGAAGTTGCTGCCCCGCTCCTCGATGCGGCTGTCATAGCCCTGGGGCAGGGCTTCGATGAAGGCGGAGGCATTGGCGAGGCGAGCCGCCGCCACGACCTGATCGCGGCTCGCCGGCCTGCCGAAGGCAATCACCTCGGCCACACTGCCGGAGAAGACGCTGCTCTGTTGCGGCACCAGGGCGATGGCCTGGCGCAGTTCCCGCGCCTGAAGTTCGGCCAGATCCTGACCATCGAGCAACACCCGGCCGCGCTGGGCGGTGTTGAACCGCAGCAGCAGCGAAAACAGGGTGCTCTTGCCGGCACCGGAAGGGCCGACCAGCGCCACCATCTGACCCGGCTTTATCACCAGGTTGAGATCGTGCAACACCGGCTGCTCAGCCGCATAGCCGAAGCTCACGCCCTCGAGCTCCAGGCGCCCCTGCACCTGGCCCAGGGGCCGCGCTGTGGGGCGATCCGGCGGTTCGATCGGCTCGGCTTCAATCGCCCGCAGACGGCGCAGGGAGGCCTGACCCTGCTGGAACTCGTTGAAGTTGGTGGTGAGATGGGAGATCGGATCGATCAGCATCAACAGGGCGGTCATGAAGGTGGCAAAGCCCTGGGCATTGAGCCCGCCGGCCTGGATGCGCACGGCGCCGATCACCAGCACCGCCAGGATGCCGAAGGCCTCGATGAAGCCGACCACCGGATGCTGCTGGGCCAGCAGGGTCATCGTGCGGTAGCGGGCCCGGCGATGCAGGTCGATCTCGATGTCGAAGCGGCGCTGCAACCACGGTTCAGCTGCATAGGCCCGCACCAGGGGCAGGCCACCGATCGCCTCGGCGAGCAGGGCCGCCAGATCACTCACCTGCTTCTGGCTGCGCTCGGCCGCGCTCATCACCCGGGCACCGAAGGCACTCACCAGCAGCGCCACGATCGGGGCCAGAAGCAGGGTGGCCAGCGCCAGGGGCCAGTCCAGCCAGAGCATGTAGCCCAGCACCACCACCAGTTGCAGGGCGCTTGGGGTGGTGTCCTGGATCGATTTGTAGATCACCTCGCCGACCCGATCGGCGTCCTCGGTGAGCCGGTAGGTGAGATCGCCGGCGGACAGTTTCTCGAGAGCAGCGAAATCGAGCCGCTGCAGCCGGGCGAACAGCTGGCGGCGCAGCTCCTGGCTCACCTGCAGCGCCGGCCCCGCCAGCAGCGTGTCCTGGCCGAACTGGGCCAGTTTCTGCAGCAGAAACACCCCGAGAGCGGCGGCCACGGCCCGCAGCACCCGCGGGATATCGCCGGCACCGATGGCAGGGATCAGCTGGCCGGCCAACCAGGCCAGCACCGGAAAGCTGGCCACAAACACGAGTGTGCAGAGCCATCCGGCTCCCAGGCGGCGCCGATGGGGCCTCAGCAGGGGCAACAGCCTGCGGAAGCCGGCCGGCGAGGGTGCAAGCATCGGGGCACCTTACGCCCCTCCTGTGGGGCCCGGAGATGCTGCTTTGAAGTTGGATCAGTTCCTGAAATGGCAGGCTCTGGTCGCCAGCGGTGGCGAGGCCAAGCAACGCATCCAGCGGGGGGATGTGCGGGTCAATGGCGTGATCGAGACCCGTCGTGGCCGCCAGCTGGGTACCGGTGATGCGGTGGCGATCGACGACCACGAGCTGATCGTGATGCCCAGGGGGGGTGGCGCCACCAAGCCTTAACTTGGCTTTGACGTCGTAGAGAGGTCCCTCTGGTGCGGAAGTCCGTTATCGCCGGAAACTGGAAGATGCACATGACCTGTGCTGAGACGCGGGATTTCGCCGCCGTCTTCCGTCCCCTGATCGCGGATCTGCCCTCCGATCGGGAGGTGGTGATCGCGCCGCCGTTCACCTCGATTCCCACCCTGTGTCGGCATCTCGAGGGGGCTGGCGTCTTCATCGCCGGCCAGAACGTGCACTGGGAGGAGCAGGGGGCCTACACCGGCATGATTTCAGCGCCGATGTTGATCGAGCATGGGGTCACCCATGCGATCGTCGGCCACAGCGAGCCGCGCAAGTACTACAGCGAAACCGACGAGCAGATCAACCTGCGCGCCCGCACCGCCCAGCGCACCGGGCTGATGCCGATCCTGTGTGTGGGTGAGAGCCTCGATCAACGGGAGGCCGGTGAGACCGAGCGGGTCATCCACCGCCAGGTGGAGCAGGGGCTGGAGGGCCTCGATCCGCTGCGGGTGATCGTGGCCTACGAGCCGATCTGGGCGATCGGCACCGGCAAGACCTGTGCGGCCGAAGAGGCCAATCGCATCTGCGGCTTGATCCGCGGCTGGGTCGGCAATGCCGACGTCACCGTGCAGTACGGCGGCTCGGTGAATCCGGCCACGATCGATGACCTGATGGCCCAGTCGGACATCGACGGCGTGCTGGTGGGCGGGGCCTCGCTTGATGCGATCAGCTTCGCCCGGATTGCCAACTACCAGGTGCCGGTCAGGGCCTGAGGCCGTTGACCTGATGTCCGACAAAACCACCAGCCCGGGCCTGCCCCAATGGGGTGAACACACCCTGGTGATGGGGGTGCTCAATCTCACCCCCGATTCGTTCAGCGATGGCGGCCGGCTGAACAGCGTGGCGGCAGCCCTGCAGGCGGCGGCACGGATGCTGGCCCAGGGGGCCGATCTGCTCGATCTCGGCAGCCAGAGCACCCGGCCCGGAGCTGCCGATGTGGGCGTTGAGGAGGAGCTGGCGCGCCTGTTGCCGGTGCTGGGGGCGATTCGCGCCGCCCATCCCGATGCCTTGCTGTCGGTGGACAGCTTCCGGGCGCCGGTGGCGGCGGCAGCCCTGGCAGCGGGGGCCGACTGGATCAACGATGTGCGCGGCGGCAACCACTGTCCGCTCCATGCCGGTGTCCCAGAGCAAAGCGGCGGCGGCAGCAGCCGGCGCGATCCGCAGATGTTGCCGCTGATCGCCAGCGCCGGCTGCCCCTATGTGCTGATGCACAGCCGCGGCACCAGCCAGACGATGGATGAGCTGGCGGTGTACGGCGACGTGGTGGCCGAGGTGCGTGCCGAGCTGCTGGCTGCCACGCAGCAGGCGCTGGCGGCGGGGGTTCGGACGGAGCAGATCGTCTGGGATCCTGGCCTCGGCTTCGCCAAGACCACCGAACAGAACCTGGAGCTGCTGCGCGGCCTGGGCCAGCTGCGCGCCGAGGGGTTCCCGCTGCTGGTGGGCCCCTCACGCAAGCGTTTCATCGGCGCCGTGCTCCACGAACCTCGCCCCCGGGCACGCCTCTGGGGGACGGCCGCGGTCTGCGCCCAGGCGATTGCGGCCGGAGCGGATGTGCTGCGGGTGCATGACGTGGGGCCGATCGTGCAGGTGGCGCGGATGACGGACGCGATCGTACGGATGGCGCCGTGATTGTGATCAGCCTGCGCCGGAACTGATGCAGCTCAGGACAGGGTGATCGGCGAATCCAGCGACAGGTTGAACGTGAACTAGCATGAAAATCGGTACTGCATAGTCACAGCCCTTTCCAACTCCAATGACCCCAATCTTGCGATCCTTTGATTCCATTGCCGTCGCGCCGATCCTGGCCTTGACGATGGCCATTCTCGCTCCAATTGCCCCCAGCGCCGCGAACACGGTTGCGCGTGCCGATGCCCAGTGCCGCCTCACCGAGAATGGAGCCGTCGTCTTCGATGGCGACTGCAGTGTCAGGCAGAAGCAGGATTTCGGCTCGAACGGCTTTGTGGTCAAGCTGGTGAACGGGAATACGTACCGCTTCATCGGGGCCAACAACCAGTCGCTGCGTCTCGACAGCGGCAATGGATCCGGCAGCAATGTGCTGTATGAGGACAAAGGGCCCCGCGGCGTGTTCACCTGGAACGACGGTCAGCGCACCCGCCGCCTGACGGTGAAGACTGAAGCCGGTGGGGGAGGCGGCAACTCATCCGCTTATCCATCGTCCTCGCCGTACTCCTCCTCATCGCCCTCCGGCGGCGGCGTGCAGATGCCGGCACCTGCCAACGAGACAGCCAGGATCAACGCCCGCATCGAAGCCTGGGGCCGCAACTGCAAAAACGCCATCATCGAGAAGTACGGCAGCTCCAGGATGAGCATGGCAGACATTGATGTGAGCCTCGGTGCCACATTGAAACAGAGCATCGATGCTGGGCAGATCACCCTGGCCGACATCAACAATCGCGGCCTGTCTTACAACTTCACGGCCCGTCATGCCAAGGGCAAAGATCCGATCGGCACCTGCGACACCAACGGTCAGGGCCTGGTGACCAACCTCAAGTCCACCAACAGATAGCTATTGAAGGCGATCCGGGCCCATCAAGGGGCCCGATCCGATCATCCCATCACATCAGGAAGACGCATTTTGCCTCTCCTGGGATGTCCCAGGCTCCATTCAGGAACAAACCTGGACAATCCAAGCAGCAGGCGGTTCACTCATCTGGGCAGAAGGGTGATGTCCAGCTGGTGGAGCCCACCCAGACGATCTGCAAGCCGGTGAGCCAGACGTCTCAGCCCTGGCTCACCCCCTCGATGCGATCTTCGATCTCCTGGTAGATCTCCTGCAGTTGGGCGATGTTCTCGTCGCTGGTTTCCCAGTAGCCGCGGCCGTTCACTTCGAGAAGCGTGCCGACAATGCGGCGGAAGCTGTGGGGGTTGAGGTCCATCAGCCGCTTGCGCATCTCGGCGTCGTTGATGAAGGTTTCGTTGGCCTCCTCGTAGACGAAGTTGTCAACGGCACCGCTGGTGGCGCTCCAGCCCAGGGTGAAGTTGAGCCGTTTGGCCACCTCACGCACACCTTCGTAGCCCGAATCCAGCATGCCCTCATACCACTTGGGATTGAGCAACTTGGTGCGGGAGTCGAGGCGAATCGTTTCACTGAGCGAACGCACCTGGGCATTGGCGGTGGTGGTGTCAGCGATGTAGCTGGTCGGCGCCTTGCCGTCAGCGCGCAGGCCGGCGATCAGCTTGGTGGGATCAGAATCGAAATAGTGGCTGACATCGGTGAGAGAAATCTCAGCGGAGTCGAGGTTTTGGAAGGTGACATCGGCTGTTTTCATCGCCGATTCAAACACCTCGCGTTTCTGGTTCATCTCGCCAGGATTGTCGGCATTGAAGGCAAAGGTTTTGCGCGAAAGATACATCTCTTGCAGTTCTCCTTCCTCTTCCCAGGTGCTGTTCTCCACCGCCAGGTTCACATTCGACGAATAGCTGCCGCTGGCATTGGAGAAGACGCGGGTGGCGGCATCGCGCAGGCTGATGCCCTGTTCCTTGGCCTGATCCTGGCTGTGCTTGCGCACGAAGTTCAGCTCAAGGGGCTCTTCAGCCTCAGCCGCCATCTTCACCCCCTGATCGATCAAGCCCATCTGGTTGATGAACAGATCGCGGAAGACACCGCTGCAGTTCACCACCACATCGATACGGGGCCGTCCCAGTTCCTCCAGAGAAATCAGCTCCAGCTTGTTGACCCGCCCCAGCGAATCGGCCACCGGGCGTACACCGATGAACCAGAGAATCTGGGCCAGGGATTCGCCGTAGGTCTTGATGTTGTCGGTGCCCCAGAGCACGCAGGCGATCGTTTCCGGCCAGGTGCCCTGCTCAGCCTTCTGGCGCTCGATCAGGCGATCGACCACCACCTTGGCGGCGGCAATGGCGGCCCGGGTGGGAATCGACTGGGGATCGAGGGCATGGATGTTCTTGCCACTCGGCAGCACGCCGGGGTTGCGAATCGGATCGCCACCGGGGCCGGGCAGCACATATTCGCCATCGAGGGCCCGCAGCAAACTCTCCATTTCCATGTCGGCGCAGATCTGCTCCAGGCAGAAGCGCAGATAGGCGAAGGTCTTGTCCAGTTCCTGCTGGTTCACCTCGCCGAAACCGGCGCTGCGGCAGGCCGCCAGCCAGGGGGACGGCAACTTGAAGCCGAAGCGCTCCAGCAGATCGAAGAACCAGCCGAAATTGCGGCGCAGGCTGACGCGGCCATCGCTGCCGGTGACCTCGCGCACCATCGCAGCCACCGCCGCCCGGCAGGTTTCGGTGATCAGCTGGTTGAGCTCCACATCCACCAGCACCCCGGCGTCGTTGGCCTTATACACCTCGTCAATCGTGCGCCCGCGGCTTTCGGCCAGCAGACCCGGCAGGGCGCGCAGGCCCTCCTCTTCCCGCTCCAGAGCGCCGATGCTCACCAGGGTGGCAATCGCCTCCTCGGCGGTGGGAGGCTTGCCGATCGTGTGCAGGCCGCAAGGCAGCAGCCGGCTCTCTATCTCCATCAGCTGGCGATACACCGCCCCCACCACGCCATCGCGGCCGTCCAGGTCCAACTCGGAGCCATCGACCTCCGGCAGGGTGACGTCTTTGTCGAGGTTGCACTGACGCGCCGTTTCCACAATCGCGTTGACGATCTGCACACCTCTGGAGCTCTCACGCAACTGCTGGTAGCTGCCCACCAGTTCACCGAGCTCCTTGAGGCCTTTATAAAGGCCAGCGTTCTCGGCCGGGGGGGTGAGATAGCTGATCGTGGAGGCATAGCCGCGCCGCTTGGCGATGGTGGCCTCAGAAGGGTTGTTGGCGGCGTAGTAATAGAGATTCGGCAGAGCCCCGATCAGCGAATCGGGGTAGCAGGACTCGCTCATGCCCATCTGCTTGCCCGGCATGAACTCCAGCGAGCCATGGGTGCCGAAGTGCAGCACCGCATCGGCGCCCCACACCTTCTCCAGGTAGGTGTAATAGGCGGCAAAGCCGTGATGGGGGCTGGCGCTGCGCGAATAGAGCAACCGCATCGGATCCCCCTCGTAGCCGAAGGTGGGCTGCACCCCCACGAAGACATTGCCGAAATGCCGGCCGTAGATCAGCAGATTGGTGCCATCGGAGTTGAGATTGCCGGGCGGCTTGCCCCAGTTCTCCTCGAGGCGCTCCGAATAGGGCGTCAACCGCTCGTACTCCTCAACGCTCATGCGGTGGGCGATCGCCAGTTCCGGCGCGCCGGCGAGGGCCTCTGGATCGTTGATCACGGCCTCCATCAGCGCCTTGGAATCGCGGGGCAGGTCGGCCACGTTGTAGCCCTTGGCCTTCATCTCCTCCAGCACCCGATGGATCGAGCCGAACACATCCAGGTAGGCGGCCGTGCCGACATTGCCCTTGTCGGGGGGGAAACTGAACACGGTGATCGCCAGTTTCTTTTCAGCCCGGGGCTTGATCCGCAACGAGGCCCAGCGGATTGAACGCTCGGCGATCGCCTCGACCCGGTCCTGCAGGGTGTGGGCCTTGCCGGTGGCATCGTCGCGGCCTGAGAGCACGATCGGCTCGATGGCGCCATCGAGTTCCGGGATGGCGATCTGCAGGGCCACCTGCACCGGGTGCAGGCCCAGATCGCTCTCCTCCCACTCCTGGGTGGTCTGGAACACCAGGGGCAACGCCACCATGTAAGGCCGATTGAGCCGCTTGAGCGATTCAATCGCCTTGGGATGGTCCTGGCGGGCCGGCCCGCCCACCAGGGCAAAACCGGTGAGGCTCACCACCCCGTCCACCAGCTGCTGCTCCGGATTGAGGGGGTCGTAGAAGAAGGCGTTGACGGGCTTGCTGAAGTCGAGGCCGCCGCAGAACACGGGAATCACGGTGGCGCCGCGGTATTCCAGCTCCTGGATGATCGCCACGTAGTGGGCCTCGTCACCGGTGACGATGTGACTGCGCTGCAACACCAGCCCGATCACCGGACCCTTGCGGGCCTTCTCACTGAGATCGCTGCGGCTGGCGCTCCAGTTCAGGTATTCCTTGAGGTCCTCGAACATCGCCGGCGCCATCGGATGCCACAGGCCCAGGTCCGGGAACACCACCGGATCGACGACGGTCACCTCCGGGCGCTCCGAGCCATTGCGGGGGAAGACGTACTTGTCCGCCAGCATCAGCAGGAAGTTGCGCAGGTTGTCCGGCGTGCCCCCCAGCCAGTACTGGAAACTGAGCATGAAGGAGCGGGCATCCTGCGCCTTCTCCACCGGCAGGTACTTGAGCACCGTCGGCAGGGTGTTGAGCAGCTTGAGCATGGCGTCCTGGAAGCCCGCCGAGCCGCCCTTCTCCTTGCGCTTCTTCATGAACTGGGCGATGGCGCTCTTGCTCTGCCCCAGCTGGGCCATCGAGAAGGTGCCCAGCTTGTTGAGCCGCATCACCTCGGGCATCGAGGGGAAGACCACGGCCGCCTTGAGCCGATCGCGGTGGGGCGCCACCGCCTCGACCACCTTCTGGGCCAGATCCTCGATGAAGATCAGCGAGGCGATGAACACATCAGCCGCCGCCACATCGGCGCAGAAATCGGCGTAGTTCTGCGGATCGCGCAGCTCCTCGATCAGATAACCGCTCAGTTCCACCGCCAGGGGGCCGTTCTGGTCGTTGAGGCTGGTGGCCGCCGTGGTCAGGGCGTTCTGGTACTGGGGTTCGAGCACCACGTAGACGGCTTTCATCACCGCCCGGTCCTTGCGCTCGCTGGGGCCGGGGCTGACCCGACGGCTGGCGGAACGGACCTGCGTGAACATGTGTTCGGGTTGAGCAATGTGAAGGAGCCTACGGAGTGTGGGGTTCTGACGCGAGAACCGGCGTCATTGCTGTTACAGGCCGAACCCTGGCCATCGCGGCTTGGGGCGGCTACCAGCAGGAAATGAGCCCCGCATCGAGCCGCCGCTGGGCACATCGACATCCCGCTGTTCCTGCGAGCGGGCCTGCCTCGCACCGATGGCGAACGCCACCTGAACCCCGAGCAGCTCGACGCGGTCGAGGAGGAAGGCCTGCTGGCCGGCCTCACCCCGGCCGGGCCTCATAGGCTCGGCCCAGCCCAGGTGCAAGCCCCGATCCATGACCAGCCCGTCCGTCAGCCCCTTCCGTTCCGCCCCTGAGCAGCTGCCGATTCCGGTGGTGGTGGCCGGGGCCCTGGGGCGCATGGGGGCCGAAGTGGTCAAGGCGGTGCTTGCCGCACCCGACACCACGCTGGTGGGGGCGATCGACACCACGGCCGGCAAGGAGGGCTGTGATGTCGGCCTGGAGCTGGGGCTCGGCGAACTGGAGGTGGCGATCACGGCCGATTTCGAGGGCAGTCTCTGCCAGGCCAGCCAGGCGGTGCGCAACGCCGGCCCCGGCTGCGGCGCGGTGCTGGTGGATTTCACCCATCCCTCGGTGGTGTTCGAGCACACCCGCTCGGCGATCGCCTACGGCGTCCATCCGGTGATCGGCACCACGGGCCTGAACCCCTCACAGCTGCAGGATCTGGCGGGCTTTGCCGCCAAGGCCTCGATGGGGGGAGCGGTGATTCCCAACTTCAGTGTCGGCATGGTGCTGCTGCAGCAGGCCGCCGCCGCTGCCGCCCGCTTCTACGACTTCGCTGAACTCACCGAACTGCACCACAACCGCAAGGCCGATGCCCCCAGCGGCACCTGCATCAAGACGGCCGAGTTGATCGAAGAGCTGGGCAAGAGCTTCAATCCGAGCCAGGTGGAGGAGCACGAAACCCTCCCCGGCTGCCGCGGCGGCCAGCGCCAGAGCGGCCTCAGGCTCCACTCGATCCGCCTGCCAGGGCTGGTGGCCCACCAGGAGGTGATGTTCGGCGCCGCCGGCGAGACCTACACCCTGCGCCACGACACGATCGAGCGCAGCGCCTACATGCCCGGGGTGCTGCTGACGCTGCGGCGGGTGCGGACGCTTCAGGGGCTGGTTTACGGCCTGGAGCGGCTGCTGTGATCAGGGGCCTGCCAGGCGCCATTCTGAAGCAATGCTGATTCCGGTCAAACCCCACGAGTTCAGCCGCCTGATTCCGGCTGTGGCCACGGGGCCCCAGTTCAATGCCTGCAGCGGTGACCCGCGCACATTGCTGCAGCGGGTGCTGATCTCGGTGATCGGCGGGGTTCTCACCCTGCTGGTGAGCCAGGCGCTGTCGATGAACAGCCAGTTCGCCCCGGTGATGCTGGTGGTGGGGGTGGTGTTTCTGCTGTACATCCTCTGGGGGCCGATTCTGGAGGCGGGCCGCAAGAATGCGGCCCTGCGCCGCTATCCGTCGGCGGCGATCTTCGAGGGCACGGTGGCGGATCTGTTCACCCGGGATGTGGTGGAGGATCGCCGCGAACAGGCCAACAACGATGGCCGCCTGGAGCTTGTGGAGAATCACCGCACCTGGCTGTGCCTAGAGCTGGAGGATGAGGACGGCTACCTGGGCCAGGTGCGCTTCCCCCTGGACAAGAAAAAGCACGAGAAAATTCGCCGCGGCATGGTGATCCGCACCCTGGTGCTCAGTGAGCGCAAGGATTTCTCGCGCATCGGCGCCCTCACCGATGCCTGGTTGCCCCAGCTGAAGCTCTGGGTGGGCGAGTACCCCTTTCTGCTGCGACCGGCCTTTGAGGAGCTCTGCCTGCTGCGGTTGCGCTGAAGGGCCACGGCTCCGCAGCTGGTGCTGGCAGGGGGGCTGCAAGGGCGCCCAGGCGCTCTGGCCGCGAACGCCATCGCAGCCCGCAGATTGCAGCTCAGCAGAGCCAGGGGACCGGAGCCTGAAAGCCCCCGCAATCGCGGCGCGAACCCCGCAATTGGAAGCCTCAGGTGCGGGCTCCGTGACCTGGTCTCTGCGGCGCCTACAGGGACCAGGCCAGTGGTGGACTGCTCTCCCCCCCGTAAAACGGCGAATCTGGAGCCGCTTGCGCCAAAAACCGCAACATTGCGTTACAGTTCCTTCACACACCGCAAGGTTCTCCATGGCTCAAGCCACTACCACCGCCCCCACCGCTGCCGCCTCCGCCGTCATCCGCGGCGCCACCGTCACCACCGAAGACGGTGGGCGCCTCAATGCCTTCGCCACCGAGCCCCGCATGGAAGTCGTCAGTGCCGAAAGCGGCTGGGGCTTCCACGTGCGCGCTGAAAAGCTCAACGGCCGCATGGCCATGCTCGGTTTCATCGCCCTGCTGGCCACCGAATTCGCCCTCGGCGGCGAGGCCTTCACCCGCGGTCTGCTCGGCATCGGCTGATTCAGGCCACGCCCCAACAGTCGAGCCGGTGAGCACCTTTCATCCTCAAGGCTGAAAGTCGCGATCCGGCAACGCCCAGCCAGCAGCCAGCTGAATCAGCTGGCCTGATTCCATCGCGCCGCAGCAGACTCTGTTGTGGCGCTTTTGGTGTTCCCTGACCCTCCTCCCTTCCCCGTCCGTGGTTGCCACCCCCTCCCGGTTCGCCCGCCGGGTGCCCGCCGCTGGACTTGTCGCCCGGGTTCTGGGTGCCGGTCCCACCGGCGCCCTGGCGGCTCTGGCCCTGGTGGATGCCGGTTGGGCGGTGGAACTCTGCGATCCTCTCGACGCCGAGGCCCTGTGCCGGCGCCAGCGGGCCTACGCCTTCAACCAATCCAGCCGCGAGCTGCTCGAGCGGCTGGACCTGTGGAGCTGGATCGAGCCGCAGCTGGTTCCCTTTAACGAGCTCCAGCTCTGGGATCTGGGTGCGCAGCGCTCGCTGGTCTTCAGCCTGGCCGATCTGAACCGCCACCAGGCCAGCAAGAGCTCGGCCGCCATTGGCTGGATCGGCCGCCACGACCAGCTGATGGAGCTGCTGTTGCGGCGACTGGAGA